>Ga0155449_1194_pt1 | contig 54548 bp, 45 predicted proteins | sample RifCSPhighO2_02_FD_111897 | JGI IMG/M metagenome (GOLD analysis project Ga0155449, IMG submission 111897) | Pseudomonadales bacterium RIFCSPHIGHO2_02_FULL_60_43 | reverse complement strand
CCGGCTTGACCCAGCAGGCCATCGGAATATCCGGATGCCAGCGGTTGTGGATCTGCTCGTTTTCGGTGGCGGGCTGGTTGAGGTCGACCTTGATCAGCGTTTCGGTCATGACAAAGCTCCTGGGACCATTGAGGGGACTTGGCGCCACGGCGCCGGAGTACGGAGCTAGTCTTGAACGGCGGCGAAAAACCGCAAATACGTTGGATGACGTATGCCCGCACCTGCATTAACGAGCCGTTTTCCAGGCATGAAAAAGCGGCCAGCGCATGGAGAACACGCCAGCCGCAAAGCTTTAAATTTGAACTACTGCGGGTGAGCCATCAGACCGACAGGTAACGGCTGATCGTCGCCTCGTCGACCTTGTCGCGAGTCTCCTCGATCACGAACTTGCCCTTCTCGATCACCAGGAAGCGGTCGGCGATTTCCATGGTGAACGACAGCACCTGTTCGGAGACCACGATGGTCAAGTCACGCAGATTGCGAATCTCCTTCAGGGTGCGGGCGATGTCCTTGATGATCGACGGCTGGATGCCCTCGGTCGGCTCATCCAGCAGCAGCACCTTGGGGTTGGTCGCCAGCGCGCGGGCAATGGCCAGTTGCTGCTGCTGTCCGCCAGAAAGGTTGCCGCCTTTACGGTGGCGCATCTCCTGAAGCACCGGAAACAGTGCATAGAGATCGTCCGGCACCTTGCCCTTGGCGGAGGCTGGCAAACCAGTCTGGATATTTTCCAGCACGGTCATGCTAGGGAAGATCATCCGCCCCTGGGGCACGTAGGCGATGCCGCTCTCGACTCGCTGATGAGTCTCCAGCGTGGAAATGTCGCAACCGTCCACACTGATCTGTCCGCCCCACTGCGGCAGCACGCCCATCAGGCTCTTGAACAGGGTGGTCTTGCCCATACCGTTACGGCCCATCACTGCGACAATCTCGCGCTTGGCCACATTCAGGTTGAGGTCATGGAGGATCTGACTCTGGCCATAGCCGGAGGCGAGGTTGCTGATCTGGAACATGGAAAACTCCTTGTTGAACGTACCCGGATGCCATCCGGGCTAGCGCTGATAGATGCGTGAAGCCACTCAATGCCCCAGATACACCTCAATCACTTTCGGGTTGCTCTGCACCGCCTCCATGCTGCCCTCGGCCAACACCTTGCCCTGGTGCAGCACGGTGACCTTGTGCGCGATGCTTTTGACGAACTCCATGTCGTGCTCAATGACCAGGACCGAACGCCCCTTACTGATGCGTTTGAGCAGCTCGGCGGTCTGCATGCGTTCGTTGACGCTCATGCCGGCCACCGGCTCGTCGAGCATCAGCAGTGCCGGGTCCTGCATCAGCAGCATGCCGATCTCCAGCCATTGCTTCTGGCCGTGGGAGAGCAGGTCGGCCTGCAAGTAGAGGTTGTCGGTGAGCATGATTTCCGCCGCAATCTGCTCAACCCGCGCAATCACCTCGGCGGTGCGTTTGAAGAACAGCGCGCCGAACACCTTGCGGCCCTTGGGGTAGGACATCTCCAGGTTCTCGAACACCGTGAGGTTTTCGTAGATCGAGGGGTTCTGGAACTTGCGCCCGACCCCGGCACGCACGATGTCGAACTCACGCATCTTGGTCAGCTCGCGGTTCTCGAACTGGATGCTGCCGGCGGTGGCTTTGGTCTTGCCGCAGATCAGGTCGAGCACCGTGGTCTTGCCGGCGCCGTTGGGGCCGATCACCACCCGCACCTCATTGCGGTCGATGTACAGGTTGAGGTCATCCACCGCCTTGAAACCATCGAACGACACGGTCAGGCCTTCAATGGCCAGCACCGGTTTGGGCATCTGAAATGCACTTGGCTGACTCATGGGGTGGTCTCCAGTTCACGGGGTTGGCTGCTGGCCACCGTGGCCTCAGCAACAGGTGCTGGCGTGGCCGGCGCTGCAGGTTTGCGAGCCAGCTTGCCCAGCCATTTGCGCCCGTGGCTTTCCCACAGGCCAGCCAGGCCGTTGGGGAAGTACATGACCACGGCGATAAACAGCCCGCCCATCAGGTACAGCCACAGCTCGGGGAAGGTTTCGGAAAAGTAGGTCTTGCCGTAGTTGACCAGCAGCGCGCCATACACCGCGCCGAGCAGCGACATACGCCCGCCGACGGCAGCGAAGATCACCATCTCGATCGACGGCACGATGCCGACGAAGCTCGGCGACATAAAGCCGACCTGCAAGGCGAACATCGCCCCACCGATGGCTGAGAACGCCGCCGCCACGCAGAACACGAAAATCTTGAAACTGGCCACGTCGTAGCCGGAGAAACGCACCCGCTCCTCCTTGTCGCGCATCGCCATCAGCAGACGGCCGAGCTTGGAGGCGAGGATAAAGCGACCGATCAGGATGCAGCCGAACAACAGGAAGGCGTTGATGAAGTAGAGGATCATCTTCGAGCTGTCGTCGCGGATGTCCCAGCCCATCAGGGTTTTCAGATCGGTGATGCCGTTGACCCCACCGGTCAGGCCCTGCTGGCCAATGATCAGTACGGTGAGGATCAGCGCAATCGCCTGGGTAACGATGGAGAAGTACACGTCACCGACGCGGCGCTTGAACATCGCCACACCAATCACCAGCGCCAATATCACCGGCACCGCGATCACCGCCAGCAAGGTGAAACCGAAGCTGTGGAAAGGCTGCCAGAGCAGTGGCAGTTCGGTGATCTGGTTCCAGTCCATAAAGTCCGGAATGCCGGGGGTGGACTGGATCTTGGTGCTTTCCGGGTCGCTGGCTTCGAGCTTGAGGAACATCGCCATGCAGTAGCCGCCGAGGCCGAAGAACACGCCCTGGCCCAGGCTGAGAATGCCGCCGTAGCCCCAGCACAGCACCAGGCCCACGGCGACGAAGGCGTAGGTCAGGTACTTGCCGACCATGTTCAGGCGAAAGGCATCCAGCGCCAGCGGGAACACCACCAGGATCAATGTGGCCAGCACCGCCAGGCCAATCGCGCCCTGCTTACCGCCAAGAAACTTATCGAGTGTCGGGTTCATGGGACGGCTCCTTACTTGCGCACTTTGATGGAGAACAGCCCTTGCGGACGCAGCATCAGAATCAGGATCACCGCAGACAGGGTGAACACCTTGGCCATCGAACCGCTCATAAAGAACTCCATCAGCGACTGCGCCTGGGCAATGCTGAAGGCCGAGGCGATGGTGCCGAGCAGGCTCGACGCACCGCCGAAGACCACCACCAGGAAGGTGTCGACGATGTACAGGGAGCCGGCGGTCGGCCCGGTCGAGCCGATGGTGGTAAAGGCCGCGCCGGCCACCCCGGCTACGCCGCAACCAAGGGCAAAGGTCATGCGGTCGACTTTCTTGGTGTTGATCCCCACGGCGCGGCTCATCACCCGGTTCTGCACCGTGGCGCGCACCTGCAAGCCCCAGCGCGAGCGGTAGAGCATGAGGAAGATCATGCCAGTCATCAGCACAGTCAGGCCCATGACGAACAGGCCGTTACGCGGGATATCGATGGCCTCGGTGGGGTTCCACGAGCCCATCAGCCACTCCGGCAAGGTGGCGCTGACTTCCCGCGCACCGAAGATCGAGCGGAAGGCCTGCTGCATCACCAGCGACAACCCCCAGGTGGCCAGCAGGGTATCCAGCGGGCGCTGGTAGAGCTTGCTGATCATCGCCCACTCGGCGAGCCAGCCAATCGCGCCGGCGATAAAAAACGACAGCACGATGGCGAGAAAAAAATAGTACGGGCCGAAAAACGGCGCGTATTGCTCGGTCAGTACCGAGACCACGTAGGTGGTGTAGGCGCCGATGGTGAGGAACTCACCATGGGCCATGTTGATCACGCCCATCTGGCCGAAGATGATCGCCAGCCCCAGGGCCATCAGCAGCAGGACGCAGAAAACGGACAAGCCGTTGAAGCCCTGCATGGCCGCGATGGCACCAAATTCCGATAGCCATTCCATGATGATGGTCTCCAGCTGGAAGAAAGAAACACGTCAGCCCGTACAGGCGTCAGGCGCACCCTCGCGGGTACGCCCTGCCCTCACTCCGGCTTACGCCGCTATTACTGGTAGCCTTTCGGGAATGGGTTCGGCTCAATCAGGTCGGATTCGAACACCACCTTGAACTGGCCATCCTTCTGCACCTGGCCGATGCGGGTCTTGCTCCACAGGTGATGGTTGTCATGCACCTTGACGTAGCCTTCTGGCGCAGTGGTCAGCTCGATGCCTGGGGAGGCAGCAGCCACCTTGTCGACGTCGAAGCTGCCGGCTTTCTCGACCGCAGCCTTCCACAGCCATGGGCCGAGGTAGGCGGCCTGGGTCACGTCGCCGATCACCGAGTCCTTGCCGAACTTGGCCTTGAAGGCTTCAACGAAGGCTTTGTTGTTCGGGTTGTCGAGGCTCTGGAAGTACTTCATGGAGGCGTAGAAGCCGTCCATGTTTTCGCCGCCGATGCCCAGCAGCTCATCCTCGGTGACCGACAGGGTCAGCAGGTTCTGTTTGGCGCTGGTGACGCCGGCGGCTTTCATCTGCTTGTAGAAGGCCACGTTGGAGCCGCCGACCACTGCGGTGAAGACCACGTCAGGCTTCTTCAGCTTGACCTTGTTGATCAGCGAGCCGAATTGGGTGTTGCCCAGCGGGTAGTACTCCTCGCCCACCACCTTGCCGCCGAGCACGTTTTCGATGTGCTTGCGGGCGATCTTCATCGAGGTTCGCGGCCAGATGTAGTCCGAGCCAATCAGGTAAAAGGTCTTGGCGCCCTTCTCCTTGGCGATCCAATCGAGGCCGGCAAGGATCTGCTGGGTGGCTTCCTGACCGGTGTAGATAACATTCTTCGACTGCTCCAGGCCTTCATAGAAGGTCGGGTAGTAGAGCAGGCCATTTTCCTTCTCAAACACTGGCAGCACGGCCTTGCGTGAGGCCGAGGTCCAGCAGCCGAACACGGCGGCAACCTTGTCGCCGACCAGCAGCTTCTTGGCTTTTTCCGCGAAGGTCGGCCAATCGGAAGCCCCGTCTTCCTGAATGATCTTGATCTGCCGGCCGAGGATGCCGCCGCTGGCGTTGATCTGTTCGATGGCCAGACGCTCGGCCTGGATCGAACCGGTTTCGGAAATGGCCATGGTGCCGGTGGCCGAATGCAGCTGACCGACCGTCACTTCGGTATCGGTCACGGCCAGGCCGGTGGTGTTGACGTCGGCCAGAGCCATCTGGCTGAACACACTGGCCGCCAGCAGCGAGAGTGCCGCAGCACCCAACGCTAGCCGACGAGGGAGAAAGCGAGTCGGTGAATCCATGGTCATGCTCCTCTGGTGGTTTTCCTCCCTGGCTCGCCTTGCGGGTACCAGTTCGGTTCGCCACCAGCATGCGTTTGCCATCAGCGTGGGCGGTATACGCAGCTTGACGTAACGGCATACGTCATCTGACGTACAGCCCCCCGCCCCACGCTGGTGCAAGCTCACGCCCGTGCTGCAGGCAGATAGAAGCTCGCGCGCGCAAGGACGGCGGTTGCAGACGCAGGGCATGGATGTTGCAAATTCAAACAAGCGTATTAGCCACGAATCAGGAGCGTCCTTGTGCAGCCGACTGGCACCCAGCGCATCGTCAAAATCCGCCGCGACTACAACAGCTGGGTCGCCGACGAGACCATGGAGGACTACGCCCTGCGTTTCACCCCCAAGTCGTTTCGCAAATGGTCGGAGCTGCGCATCGCCAACACCGCCCTCAGCGCGGTGTCGTTTCTCGCCCTGGAGGCCATCGGCGGCGCCCTGGCGCTGAGCTACGGCTTTACTAACACGCTGTGGGCCATCCTCGCGGTGAGCCTGGTGATTTTTCTCACCGGCCTGCCGATCAGCTACTACGCCGCGCGCTATGGCGTGGACATGGACCTGCTGACCCGTGGCGCCGGTTTCGGCTATATCGGCTCGACCATCACCTCGCTGATCTACGCCAGCTTCACCTTCCTGTTCTTCGCCCTTGAGGCGGCGATCATGGCCCTGGCGCTGGAGTTGTACTTCAACATCCCGCTGGCGCTGGCCTATGTGATCTGCTCGGTGATCGTCATCCCGCTGGTGGCCTACGGCATCACCCTGATCAACCGCTTGCAGATGTGGACCCAGCCGCTGTGGCTGTTTCTGCTATTCCTGCCTTACGTCTTCGTCATCGGCAAAAACCCCGAAGCGATCAGTGACTGGACCAGCTTCGCCGGCCGCGAAGGCGAAGGCGGCGCGTTCAACCTGCTTTACTTCGGCGCCGCCTGCACCGTGGCCCTGGCGTTGGTCACGCAGATTGGCGAGCAGGTCGACTACCTGCGCTTTCTGCCGGAAAAGACCCGGCGCAACCGCAAACGCTGGTGGGCCGCCCTGCTGATGGCCGGGCCGGGGTGGATCATTCCCGGCGCGCTGAAAATGCTCGCAGGCGCCTTCCTGGCCTTTCTCGCGTTGCAGCATGAAATCCCCATGGAGCGCGCCGCAGAGCCGACGCAGATGTACCTGGTGGCGTTCAACTATGTATTCAGCTCACCGGAGTGGGCGCTGGCAGCGATGGTGCTGTTCGTTATCGTCAGCCAGGTGAAGATCAATATGACCAACGCCTACGCCGGCTCCCTGGCCTGGTCGAACTTCTTTGCCCGCGTCACCCACAGCCATCCGGGACGCGTGGTGTGGCTGGTGTTCAACGTCGCCATCGCGCTGATGCTGATGGAACTGGGCGTGTTCCAGGCCATTGAGGAAGTGCTCGGCCTGTACGCCAATATCGCCATCGCCTGGATCGGCGCGGTAGTCGCCGACCTGGTGATCAACAAGCCGCTGGGCCTGTCGCCCAAGCACATCGAGTTCAAGCGCGCGCACCTCTACGACATCAACCCGGTGGGTGTGGGCGCCATGCTGATCGCCTCCTTGCTGTCGATCCTGGCCCACGGCGGCTTGTTCGGCGCCTTTGCCCAGGCCGCCTCGCCGCTCGTTGCACTCGGCTCGGCCATGCTCTTCGCCCCGCTGATTGCCTGGCTTACCGGCGGGCGCTACTACCTGGCGCGCAGCAGCGACCCGCTGTTGCTCTATCCCCTCGGCGCAACCACCACGGTGCAATGCGGCCTGTGCAGCAATGCCTTTGAAAGCGAAGACATGGCCTTCTGCCCGGCCTACAGCACGCCGATCTGCTCACTGTGCTGCTCGCTCGATGCACGCTGCGGTGATGCCTGCAAGCCGCGGGCGCGGCTGTCCGAGCAACTCGACGACTTTATCCGCTGGCTGTTCCCGCGAGTCTCGATCCCGCGCCTGCACAGCCGCTTGGCGCAGTACCTGGGCTTACTGACGGTATTGGTGGCGCTGCTGTTCGGCGCTCTGGCGCTGATCTACAGCCAGGTCTCCCAGGGTTTAGTGGCGCAATCGGCTGAGGCGCAGGACACCCTCTACCTGGCATTTCTCAAAGCCTTTCTGACCCTCTCGCTATTCGCCGCGATTCTCGCCTGGTGGGTGGTGTTGACCCGCGAAAGCCGCCGGGTGGCCCAGGAGGAATCCGACCGCCAGACCCAACTGCTGATGCAGGAAATCGAAGCCCACCGCAAGACCGACGAGGCTCTGCAGAAAGCCAAGGAAGCCAGCGAAGCCGCCAACGCGGCCAAGAGCCGCTACGTCACCGGCCTGTCCCATGAGCTGCGCACGCCGCTCAACAGCATCCTCGGCTACACGCAAATTCTGCAGCGCGATGCCGGCATGCCTGGGCAGCATCAAGACGCCCTGGCCACCATTTTTCGCAGTGGCTCGCACCTGCTGTCACTGATTGACGGGCTGCTCGATGTGGCCAAGATCGAGGCCGGCAAGCTCAACCTGGAGCTGACGGAAATCCCCTTCCCCGAATTTATCCACCAGCTCGAACGCATGTTCACCCCGCAGGCTGAAGAGAAGGGCCTGCGCTTTCGCCTGGAAACCAGCGGGCGTATGCCGGCGGTGGTGCGCGGCGACGAGAAGCGTGTGCGGCAAATCCTGATCAACCTGCTCGGCAACGCGGTGCGCTTCACCGACAGCGGCGAGGTCTGCCTGCGCGTCAGCTACCTGCGCGAAACCGCCAGCTTCGAGATCGTCGACACCGGTATCGGCATCGACCCCGAGCAGATCGAACGGATCTTCCAACCGTTCGAGCGCGGCGACCTGATGCGCCAGGACAACGGCGTCGGCCTCGGCCTGACCATCACGCGCATGCTCACCTCGCTGATGGGCGGCGAGCTGTCAGTCAAAAGTGTGCAAGACCAGGGCACCAGCTTCCAGGTACGCCTGTTCCTCTCCGAGGTACGCGTGCCCCAGGCGGTGGTGCATGTGGAGCACGACATCATTGGTTATCAGGGCCCGCGCCGGCTGATCCTGGTGGTGGATGACCATATCGAACACCGCCGCGTTCTGGCCGGCATGCTCGAACCGCTGGGTTTCAGCATCGCCCAGGCCGCCAGTGGCCAGGAAGCCATCCGCCAGGTTGCACTGCTGCAGCCTGACCTGATCCTGATGGATCTGTCGATGCCGCAGATGGACGGCTGGGAAACCAGCCGGCTGATCCGCCGCAATGCACAAAGCAAGGCCCCAATCATTGTGATTTCGGCCAATGCCTTTGCCGATGACCGTGAACGCAGCGTCAGCGCCGACTGCAGTGACTACCTGGCCAAACCAGTGCATACCCCTGAGTTACTCGAACGCATCCACAAACACCTCGACCTGCAGTGGCTGCGGCGCACGCTGCAGCTCCCGGACGCCACACCAGATGCGGCTGTTCGCCCTAGCGCCACTGATCTCGAAGCGCTGCGCGAGCTCGGCGCCATGGGCTATATCCGCGGCATTCTGGAGAAACTCGACGCCATTGATCGGCTGACACCCGCCAGCACCAGCTTTACCACGCCCCTGCGCGCCCTGGTGAAAAGCTACCGTCTGGACGAATTCAACCGCCAACTCAAGGAGGCCGAACATGAACGCGCTGACCCATCCATCTGAGCAGCACAGCAGCGCCGCCGAGCGCGGGGTGATCCTGATCGTCGATGACACCCCGGACAACCTGGCGCTGCTCTCCGACGCCCTCGATGAAGTGGGCTACATGGTGCTGGTGGCGCTGGATGGCCTGAGCGCGCTGAGCCGCATCCAGCGCCGGCGTCCCGACCTGATTCTGCTCGATGCGATGATGCCGGGGCTGGACGGCTTCGAGACCTGCCAGCGGATCAAGGCCGATCCGGCCACAGCCGACATTCCAGTGCTGTTTATGACCGCCCTGACCGACAGCGAGCATGTGGTCAAAGGCTTCGAGGCTGGCGGGATCGACTACGTGACCAAACCGATCAATACCGAGGAAGTCCTCGCCCGCGTAGCCTCACACTTGCGCACCGCGCGTATCCTGCAAACGGCGCGCGCCGCCAGTCAGGCGCAACCGCTGACGCTCAACGACGAGCCCGCCTATGCCACCCTCTCGGCGCGTTTTCAGCTGACCGAACGTGAAGTGGAAGTGTTGCGCTGGGTGGCCTGCGGCAAGACCAACCGCGACATCGGCGACATTCTCGGCCTCAGCCCGCGCACGGTGAACAAACACCTGGAGCACGTCTACATCAAACTCGGCGTGGAAACTCGCACCGCCGCCACCTCGGTAGCCCTCTCCGCCATGGCCGAGCGCGCCTGAACCACGCTGACAGCCAGGCATAAAAAAACCCGCCAAGGCGGCGGGTTTTGCTGGGCAGTGGCGAATCAGACGCGGAATGCACCGATCAACTGTTTGAGACGCGCCACCAGCCCGGACAGCTCGCGGCTGGCCTGCTCAGTTTGGCTGGCACCTTCGGCAGTACGCTCACCGGCCTGGCTTATCTCAACAATGTTCTGGTCGATATCCTGCGCCACGGCGGTCTGCTCTTCGGCGGCGGTGGCGATCTGCTGGTTCTGATCAACGATCATACCCACCGCACCCAGGATATTTTCCAGCGCCTGCTGCACTTTGCCCGACTCATTGACGGTGGTATCAGCCATCTTGTGACTCGCACTCATGGCCTTAACCGCAGCACCGACGCCACTTTGCAGCTTGGCGATCATCGACTCGATTTCTTCGGTGGACTGCTGCGTACGCTTGGCCAGGTTACGCACCTCATCCGCCACCACGGCAAAGCCGCGACCTTGTTCACCCGCTCGCGCTGCCTCGATGGCCGCGTTGAGCGCCAGCAAGTTGGTTTGCTCGGCAATGCCTTTGATCACATCCAACACCTGGCTGATCGACGCACTGTCGCTGGCCAGCTTATTGATCACGCCGACGGATTGATCGATTTCACCCGCCAACCGCTGGATGCTGCCGACTTGCGACTCGACCAGCGCTCGCCCGCTGACCGTTTCATCGTTGACGCTCTGGGCGCTGCCCACTGCAGCAGCAGCACTGTGCGCCACTTCCTGGGCAGTGGCCGACATCTCATTCATCGCAGTGGCGATCAGATCAATCTGCCCGCGCTGGCCAGCTACCGCCTGGTTACTTTCACCGGAGACCTGCTGCACGCGGTCCGCCTGACGTTCAACCTCAACCACGGTCTGGCCGACACGCTCGATCAGCTGATGGATCTTGCTGACCGTCTCATTAAACACCTGGCCCAGCTCGCCCAACTCATCCTGGCTCTGCGCCTTGAAGCTGACAGTCATATCGCCAGCGGCCACCTGGTTCATCACCTGACCGAGCTTTTTCAGCGTGGTGCGGATCGACACATAAAAACCGCTGTACAGGTAGACGATCAGCAGGAACACCACCACCAGGGCCGCGACCAGCAACACCATGTGCGTACGGTTTTCTTCCAGACGGACTTGCAGCTGTTTATCGAGGAACGCCAGCACCGCATGATTGAGCTGGTAGGTTTGATCCATGGCACCGCTGACATCGGCATAGAACTGCGCCCATGGCGTGTCCAGCGAATCGGCAATCACCACCTTGTCTTCAAACAACACTGCGGTGGTTTTCAGGGTTTCCAGGCTGCTGGCGGCTTGGCTGGCGAGTTCGGTGCGAGCCTGCGCGCTGCTGTTGAGTGAAGCTTGCAGGTTCAAGCCGTACTCGGCATGCAGCTTTTCCAGCTCCAGCAACAGCTCGTCAAATGTGGTGCTGGCAGAGGAATTGAGAAAGCCTTGAGCCAGGGAATAAGCACCGACCGCGCGACCTTCGCTCAGCACCGCCGTGACCTTGGGCGTGTCCACGGACACCAGCTCAATCATCTGCCGCACAGAACCCTGGCGGTCCTGGCTTAGGCCGGCTTGGGCGGCTACCAACTTGATAAATACCTGGGAGCTGCCCAGCAGTTTTTCAGCAAGGGCAATTTTGCCCTGCAGCGACGTCTCGGCCTGCACAGCGCCTAATTCGGCAATCAACTGATCACGCTTGTTGTTGAATTCCTCAATCTGCTCAGGCTCGCGTACCACCGCCGCCATGCCCTGCAACGCCTCACCGATGCTGCCTTGCAGCTTGACCAGCCGCGCTTCAAGATCACCCGCTTGGCCCGACTGACCGATCATTGCGTTGATTTCGGTGAGGTCGACGAAGTCCTCAAGATTACGCCGCAACGTCAGGCTCTCATCGAGCAGATCAATGCTCTCGAGCGCCGCCTGGGTACTGACGAACTGCAGATAGGAGTCGCGCACCAAATAGAAGTTGGTGACCAGCATGGGCAGAAAGAACAGAACACTGATCAGACTGAACTTCATGCCGAAGCTGAGGCGATTCATTAGCGCGATGGCCGGATACAACACGGTCTTCACAGGACGTCTCCAGTTCTAATTATTGTCGTGTAAGGTTACAAAACAGTCGTTCAGCGTCTCAAACGGCGGCTTGTATGTCCCTTGCTGCTCGACCTGTGGCATTTGCATCAACCGGGTAAATACAGGCAGATTAATGTGATCAATGTCACAAAATAACGACCGAGCAGGGCGTCATGTATACCTCTTATCGACCCCAACCTCTGTAACTTAAGGTTAATGATGCGCAAACAACTGAAGCTCGGTATTGATCTGGGTGGCAGCAAAGTCGAAATAGTCGCCCTGCACAATGGCCAGCAAGTCTTGCGCCGCCGCGCCCCAACCCCCCAAGGCGATTACCTTAAAACCCTAGGCCTGATTGCCAGCTTAGTTGAAGATTGCGAACGCGAACTGGGCATCCAAGGCAGCATCGGCGTTGGCATCCCAGGGACGCGCTCGCCCGACCATGGGCGGATCAAGAATGCCAACTCGCAGTGTCTGATCGGCCAGGATCTGCAAGCCGACCTTGAGCAGCGCCTCCAGCGCCCGGTGCGCCTGGCCAATGACGCCGACTGCTTTGCCCTTTCAGAAGCCTGCGATGGCGCAGGCGAAGGTGCCATAAGTGTTTTCGGGGTAATTCTTGGAACCGGTGTTGGCGGCGGACTGGTCGTGCGCCAGCAACTGCTCAGCGGCCCGAATGCCATCGCCGGCGAATGGGGACATAACCCCTTGCCTTGGCGACGTGAGGAGGATGGCCCAAGCCGCCGCTGTTATTGCGGGCAGGATGACTGCATTGAAACCTTTCTTAGCGGTCCAGGCTGGGCAGCGCGCAGCGGCCTTGGCCTGGAAGCAGGTGAGCTGATTCGTGCAGCAGGCGCCGGCCAGGCTGATGCGCAAGAAGCCGTTACCCGCTACTACGACCAGTTGGCACGCGGCCTGGCAGCGGTGATCAACCTGATGGACCCGCATGTGATTGTGCTGGGCGGTGGGCTGTCCAACAACACGGCGCTCTACTCCCAGGTGACGCCTCTGTTGCCGCGCTATGTGTTTTCCGATCAGGTCAACACGCGCCTGCTGCAGGCCCGCCACGGCGACTCAAGCGGTGTGCGTGGCGCCGCCTGGTTGTGGAACGAATAGCCTGTTTTAAATAAGCAGGGTCCACACAGCGAACACCGCGTACCAGAACACCGCCGCACGCACCAGCAGCTGCCACAGCCCATCAAGGGTGCTGACACCGGCCTCGCCAATTACCGGCTCCGGCGTTTCGCCAGCAGCCCGCGCCGTGATGATGACTAATTGTGCGGCGCTGATATCCCAGCTGAGCAGCTCATGCAGCAAGGTGCGGCTGACGCCGGCGAAGTTGCCGACCATAGCAAAGCTGGCAGCCAGTACACGCACCGGCAACCAGTCCAAGCCGTGGCGTACCTGCACTGCTGCCTCACGCAAGGCTGGCAGCGTGGCATGTTCACTGGCCAGGGCGACCAGCCGATATGCCAGTGCCGCCAAAGGCCCAAGCAGCGCATACCAGAAGATCACCGCAAAGAAACTCTGGTAAGCCTGCCACACCAGATGCCCCTGTACGCGCTGGAGCAACTCGCCCTCTTCCTCAGCTTCCAGAGCCAGATCGCGCCGCGCTACCAGGTACGCGGCCTCAGCATCCTCACGGCGCCAGCTGTCGCGAAACGGTCCTAATGCCGCCAACAAATCACCACGCCCCAAGCTGTAAATCACCACCAACAGATGCACCGGTAACGCCAGCCAACCATAAGCCACCGGTTCTAGGATCAGCAGAATCAAGCCCAGCACGAACAACGGCAACAGCACCAGCACGGCCAACACCAGCCAAGGCCGCTCAGCCCACTGCGGCTTGCTCTCAGTTGCAGCCAGCAAACGCAACCATGGACCATCGTGTTGAATGGGCTTACGCCAGGACGAAAACTTCTCGACCCACAGCACTAGCAGTAGCACCAGAAAATTCATGTCAGCTCCTTGTCTTGCTGCAATGCCATGCGCACGCGTTGCCAGTCGAATGCCGGGCCGGGGTCGGTCTTGCGGCCCGGCGCGATATCGCTATGGCCACAAATGCATTCCAGGGTGATCGCCGGGTAAGCCGCCTGCAGCTGCCGGGTCAGTTCAATCAGCGCAGCATACTGCGCGGCCGTAAACGGCAGATCATCGGTGCCCTCAAGCTCAATGCCCAAGGAAAAATCATTACAGTTTTCCCGTTCGGCAAACCGCGACAACCCGGCATGCCAGGCGCGCTCATTACAGGAGACGAACTGTGTGACGGCACCATCACGCTCGATAAAGAAATGCGCGGACACCTGCATGCTGGCGATGCTGGCGAAGTAGGGATGCTCATCGGCATCCAGACGATTCTGAAAAAACGCCTGCACCTTGCCCGTGCCGAACTGCCCAGGCGGCAGGCTGATGTTATGGATCACCAACAGAGAAACTTCGCCCAGCGGCCGCTGATTAAAATTCGGCGATGGGCAGTGCTGGATGCCATCGCACCAGCCACTGGAAGGATCCAGCTGCATGAAAGACTCCTTGAACGAGCCACCACTCTAGTGCAGCTCCGGCTCAAGGCCAAGGGTGAATGCCCAAGCAGCGCGCAGATACAAAAACGCCGCCTGGGCTATGCCCTGGCGGCGTTGTCATAACGCATCAATATGAGTCGATTAAGCGCCTTTGAGCTTACGCAGGTTGCCGATCACCGACTCCAACGCTCGATCAAACAGCAATGCATCATCTAGCAAGCGAATCGCGTTGCGGCGGAACTCCACGGCCAGCCCCATACGGGTTTTTTCCAGTACCTTCATACCGGTACGGTTGACGAAGATGTATTTGCCGGTCGGTTTTATCACCGCTGCCAGCTTGCAACGCAGCTTGTGCTCTTCATCTTCCTGAAACTCGACCCAGCTGCCGACCCGCAGGTTATCGACCTGCAGCAGCGACTCATCGTCATCCGGCAGGCTGGCTTCCGGCTCAGCGGCACGCAGCTCGCCAGGCGCCAGCAGAATGATCTCTTCCACCACCTCGACCATCGCCGGTTCTTCAACCACTTCCGCGGCTGGAAGCTCCAACAGTGGCAACTCGATACCGGCCGCGGCCAAAGCAGCACGCTGCTCTTCGTCTATCTCAGCCAGCGCGGGGGCATCACCCTGCGGATGCTCTTCCGGCAGGCTGCGCTTGAAGCGTTGGAAAGCCTGCACATGCAAGGCTTCCAGCTGACTGAAGAATTCACCGGTGGAGAATGGATCAAAGGCCGCGCTGGCCATGCCCTCACGCAGTGCCTTGAGCAGTCCCGGCACCATCTCCAGCAAACGCATACGCGCTTCCGGCTCTTCGTGAAGCTCAACACTCCAGACCAGATCATCCATGGTCGCCAACGCGGCCTGCCATTCTGCCGACTCAACGCCATGCTTCAGGCAGGTCAGCATCAACACCTTGCTCCAGGCTTCCTGCAACAGACGCACCACAACTTCTGGAAGAGTCTTGCCGAGCAGCCGCTCATTCAGTGCTTGTTCGACCTCACGCCGCGCCATTGCAGCCTTTGCGCTACCTTCTTCGGCATCACGGGTACGCTGCTCGAGCAGCTCGCTACGGCGGCGCTCGTCTCCGGTAAACGCCAGGAACTCGGCCAATAGCTCGGAGAAAATCACCGGATCATCAACAAAATCATTGAGCAGGCGTTGCACCACCTGCTCGATCTTTTGATACAGGCTGTCGCGCTGCGCATCGTCCTGCTCACCCCAACCGAGGGCAGCAGAGGCAATTTCATTGAGTAGGCGGCGGGCCGGATGACTACCACGGCTGAAGAAGGTCTTGTCGATCACCGCCACTTTCAGCATCGGAATCTGCAAGCGGCCAATCAATGCCTTGAGTGAGTCCGGCAAGGTACGGTCATCGAGGATAAATTCGAAGAGCATCGACACCAGGTTGATAACGTCTTCATCGACCTCACCGACCACACGCGCCTTGCCCGCCTTGGCGCTAGCACGGGTCAGCAAACCTTCCAACTGCTCACGCAGATCGAAATCATCGCTGACCTGTGCAGGCGCACGCTGCTGCATATGCGAGAGCAGGCGCATCAGGTCATTGCTGGAGATCGGCATCGCATCGGCCGGGCGATTGCTCCGCGGAATCGCCGAGCCACGCGCTTGAGAAAGCAGCTCCTGCAGTGCGCCAAACACTTCTTGCACGCCTTCATCAGCAAACTCAGCTGAGAGTTCCGACGATGCATCCTGACGAACAGCGCCTGCCGGTGCACTGGCGCGCGAAGGATTACGCCGCGCAGGGGCGGATTTAAGCTCAGGCAATACGCCAGCCGCGATCAAGGCCTGGTTAGCCTCCGCATACAACTGATCAAGGTCGCTGAGTACGTACTTCTCGAACAACTTGAGAATGATCAGCTTGACCCGGATCTCGACACCCAGGCTGCTGCAGGCATCAAGAAAGAATTCGCAAAGGCTGGCTGGACCGATGGGGTTACTCTTGTCATCCAGTTTTTTGCTGACCATGGCGTTGAAGCGCGTGGTCAGGTGGCTGAGCGCAGCGCCGTCACGACTGACAACTTTAGCCACCATCGAATCCAGAGCAACCGACTCTTCCAGCGCATCGTTCTGCACCAGCGACAGGGTGTCAAACGAGACCGCATCCAACGGCGCAGGTTTACCGATTTCATATTGGTTAAGAGTGGCGAAGGCCTCGAAGACCTTCTGCAGAAAGCCGCGCTCGATACTCTTACGCTTTAGGCGCAGGTCGCGCATGGCTTCGAAGAAAGCATTCTGCTCGGCGTTACTGGTTGCACGGTCCGCCATCTCGAACAGCGTATCGTCCGCATTGTCGAACAGCGCCTGCAACGCCGTTTTCAGCTGTTGCGCCGCTTTGTCACGCACATTTGTCAGCGCCACAGGCAGTCTTCCTACCGGCGAAGTGGGCGGTTGCTCAGGGCTCACCTTGCTCAGGTGCACCACATTCGCATCAGTCTTCATTGCGAGTCTCCTGCAGACTGCCCCTCTTGGGCTAACCGATCTGCACAGCGATCAACTGAGCGTCATCCGTAACGTCAAAGGCCTGGCGTCAACATTCATAAAAAGTAAAGTCATTATAGGGATGCGCGCTCGCATACCAAGCTGACTTTTCCTCCAGACATGACAGGCGTCACAGATGCAGCATCACAGCCTACCAACGGTTACCTGCATACGACGAACGCAACACAACGCTGTGTAGCGGCTGCATGCAGCCAACGAAGAACCTCTTCAGCATAGCCCCGCCGGGCCCAGAGAACAGCTGCAAAGACTGCGCAAACAGCCATCAATCCCTATAATCGGCGCATTCTGCTGACTGGAGCCCATCATGCCTAACCTCATCCTCGCCGACCTCGCTCACGAAATCGAGGCCAATGTGCGCCGCGCACTGGCAGAGGATATTGGCAGCGGCGACATCACCGCCCAACTGATCCCCGCCGAGCGCTTGGCGCACGCTAAGGTCATCACGCGCGAATCCGCAGTCATCTGCGGCACCGCGTGGGTCGATGCCGTATTTCGCCAACTCGATCCGCGGGTCGCCGTGCACTGGCATATCCAAGACGGCCAACGCGCCGAGGCTAATCAAGTCTTGTTTGAACTCGAGGGCCCTGCTCGCGCCCTGCTCAGCGGCGAACGTAGCGCCCTGAACTTCCTGCAAACCCTCTCCGCCGTCGCCACCTGCTGCCGGCACTACGCAGATCTGGTGCAAGGTACTGCGGTCAAACTGCTCGACACCCGCAAAACTCTACCTGGCCTGCGCCTGGCGCAGAAATACGCCGTAACGCAAGGCGGCTGCCACAACCACCGCATCGGTCTGTATGACGCCTTCCTTATAAAGGAAAACCATATCGCCGCCTGCGGCGGCATCGCCCAAGCCATAACCGCCGCCCACCAGATTGCCCCAGGCAAGCCGGTGGAAGTTGAAGTGGAAAGTTTGGAAGAACTGCGCCAGGCATTGGATGCAGGAGCCGACATCATCATGCTTGATGAGCTAAGCCTGGATGAAATGCGCCAAGCCGTCGCACTCACCCAAGGCCAGGCAAAACTGGAAGCCTCGGGAGGAGTGAACGAAAAAATCTTACGGGCAATTGCCGAGACCGGTGTGGATTATGTATCGATTGGCACAATGACCAAAGATGTAAAGGCAGTGGACTTGTCCATGCGATTAAGCCTGTGAGGCTGACATGCAGGATTAATCTACTGCACACCAATACGTAAGTGTGCAGCCACGCATGACACAGATTAATTGTCTAGCGTTTCAAAACGAACTGGTTCACCGAGGCTCAGCGCCCCACGACGCCACCCTAGGAATCGATCGGGATACCGCAAAGGATGAGCTGCCGATGACCGTCATAGCCAAGGGCGGAGATCCACAACAGTAAGTACCTCGTAGCTTTCTTTGTGAAGCAACACCACCATTGGCACACCAGCCATCAACGGCAACCAGGACCCGGCTGCAGGCCACTTACGAGTAATCGCCTGCACATCCTCGACCGAATTGAAGTCCTGTAACCCAGACATCGCACGAGAACGCTGCCGTATCTCATCCTGAACATCTACCAGAGGCCGATAAAAATCTGGCCGCTGCGGCAGATCACTCCCGCCTAACGCCGCCTCAAACATCAGTTCGTTTCGCGCATCGGCACCGACCGGCGACACAGCAGCAACCCAGCGTGGGCCAGACGTTGAAGGATTGCGGTATTCCGGCAGCGCTCCATCCAACTTGCGCTCATCAATATCCAAAACCCTCACCAGGTCAAAACGGTCGGAATTAAATACCAACCAGGCCGGACGCCCCTCGGCCACCACCCACAAGCCGTAACAAAGCGCGGACAGCTGCAATATCGCAATCACCGTAAGATCCAGCACCAGCGTTTTTTTGCCAGGTTTGCAAACCAACAAGGTCAACAGTGGCCCGAGCACCACATCGACCAGCAACAACAATAAAAAAATCTGCGTCACACCGACGGCCACATGCAGCGGCGCCGGATACCACAGCTTGAAAACCAACAACAGAGCCAGCATAGCAAGCACCGCAGACAGGCTCAGGTGTATAAAAAACGCTTTAGTTCTTAAAGACATATTCTTTCCAGATAGTTGAAGAACGGCTGTACGAGCCAGTAAAAGACGCGACGCCGAAGCCCCCCCCCCCCGCAGACACCTCCAATGATATGAGCAACGGGGAAGATCAGTGGTAGCAACTGATGATTACAAACCGACTGAAGCATTGATCAAGTCACCACGTCACCATTCATACATTACTCAAGCCAAGCAAGACACTGACAATTATTGTCAGAAGCTGCCCGTAGTTACGCGAAAAATTGCAACCCAACATAAGGTGACGCATGGCTGGTCTAAAGAGCCCGAAAACAATACCCACCCACAAAATCCTTGCCAAACGATGCTCTGGCACTCTTAGGGAATGGCAAAAATCTGACAGGCAGAATTAGCTGGCACGCAGCTTGCTTATCTACACACAACCCTGGACGTTACAAGACCTAATCAGCACATGATTCGGTAATTACCACCAGCGGCAGCTTCACGACAGTTGGCCATTTGGAAACATCTGACCCCCCCTACCCAGCAAGGAGTTATAAACATGAAAGCTATGCAAAAGGGTTTTACCCTCATCGAGCTGATGATCGTAGTAGCGATTATCGGTATTCTGGCGGCAGTAGCACTGCCGGCTTACCAGGACTACACCATCCGCGCCAAAGTGTCGGAAGGCGCGATCGCTGCAAGCTCCCTCAAAATTGGTGTTGCCGATTTGTTCGCCAACAGGGGTATCGCTGGTGTTGCCGCTTATTCAGCCGAAGTCGCGGCTGACCAACCTAACTTGCGTACGGACAAAATTCAAACCATCGCGATTGACGCAGCTACCGGTGTAATCTCGATCACCTTCCTCACCGCCCCTGCCGGTGAAAGGGAAGGCGTTCCGCAACTCGCTGCCAACAACGTACTTGCTTACACCCCTGTAATTAATGGCGCCGCCATCACTGATGCAAACGCTACAGGCAGCATTGTGTGGCGCTGCAACCCAGCCGCGTCGCCGGCAACAACTATCCTCGCGAAATACCTGCCTGCCGAATGCCGCAACTAATTCATAATTAGTCGAAAAACTTAGCGGCAAGCAAGACCACGCTCATTGAACGTGGTCTTTTTTTTACCGTATCAACCATCTTCGCTACGGCCCTAGTCAGCCAGCAGCGCTGAACGCCGCCCCTTCAACACAGACCGTTTTCAACTACCGTCTAGCCAACAGACATTCCCCTAGCAAAGAAATACCAGTAATCGCATACAGCTATGCCGAAACCTACCTAGTGCATATGTGGCCACCAATCTTTCTTACATTTGGCACGTCTCGAGCAACTAGGCTATAAGGCATCAATTGTTATGGAGACTGTAATGAACGATAGCGTGTCCCTGACCGGCCTAGCACGGCAAATGGTTTTGGCTGAGTTGCTGGATGAAAAAACCGCCCACCAGGCACAAAGCCAAGCCCAGCGTAACAAGCTATCGCTGGTCACTTATCTAGTACAGAACAAGCTCGTAAAAAGCCGGGTATTAGCCGAACTGGCCAGTGAGCAATTCGGCGTATCCTTCGTTGACCTGAACGCCGTCGACAAGGAAAGCCAACCCAAAGACCTTGTTACTGAAAAATTGGTGCGCCAGCACCGTGTGCTGCCGCTATGGCGGCGCGGCAACAAACTGTTCATCGCAGTTTCCGACCCCACCAACCACCAAGCCGTAACCGACATTCAGTTCAGCACCGGGATGAATACTGAAGCCATCCTAGTTGAGGACGACAAGCTTGGAGACGCAATCGATAAATTTTTCGATTCCGCAACCAGCGGGATGGATGATCTTGCCGATGTTGACTTGGACGGCCTAAATGTCGAAACCATAAACGAAGATGCCGAGGTAGCGACCGACGGAAACTCCGCAGATGATGCACCTGTCGTACGTTTCGTCAACAAGATGCTACTGGATGCGATTAAAAAGGGCTCCTCTGACCTGCACTTCGAACCTTACGAAAAGAGCTACCGCGTGCGCTTTCGCACCGATGGAATTTTGCATGAAATTGCTCGCCCCCCCATCCAGCTTTCACCACGTATATCCGCTCGACTGAAGGTCATGGCCGGTTTGGATATTTCTGAGCGGCGCAAGCCCCAGGATGGACGCATCAAGATGCGCATTTCTAAAACAAAATCCATCGACTTTCGCGTCAGCACCTGCCCAACCCTTTGGGGAGAGAAGATCGTGATGCGAATTCTCGACTCTGCCAGTGCGCAAATGGGCATCGACGCTTTGGGCTATGAGGAGTCACAGAAAGAGCTGTATATGAGCGCCCTCAAGCAACCCCAGGGCATGATTCTGGTCACAGGCCCTACCGGTTCAGGGAAAACCGTATCCCTTTATACCGGCCTGAATATCCTGAATACCGTCGACGTAAATATCTCCACCGCAGAAGACCCGGTGGAAATCAACCTAGAGGGCATCAATCAGGTCAACGTAAACCCTAAGCAGGGCATGGACTTTACCGCCGCACTGAAGTCCTTCCTGCGCCAAGATCCGGACATCATTATGGTGGGTGAGATTCGTGACTTGGATACCGCCTCAATCGCCATCAAAGCCGCCCAAACTGGGCATATGGTGATGTCGACGCTGCACACCAATAGCGCAGCAGAAACCCTAACTCGCTTACGTAATATGGGCGTCCCATCGTTCAACATTGCCACATCAGTCAATTTAATCATTGCTCAACGCTTGGCCCGCAAGCTCTGTAGCCATTGCAAGAAAGAAATAAAGGTTCCACGTGAGACCCTGCTTGAGGAGGGGTTCCCTGAGGACAAGATCGGCACCTTCAAAATTTACGAGCCCGCAGGCTGCGAAAACTGTAATGGCGGCTATAAAGGCCGTGTCGGGATTTATGAAGTGGTTAAAAACACGCCTGCGCTTCAACGGATTATCATGGAAGAAGGCAACTCGATTGATATATCCATCCAGATGCGCAAAGACGGCTTCAACGACCTGCGGACCTCAGCGCTGCTGAAGGCTATGCAGGGCGTAACCAGCCTCGCTGAAGTGAACCGCGTAACCAAGGACTAACCGATGGCCGTTAAAGCATTAAAAACTAGCACCTTCGCTTGGGAAGGCACCAACAAGCAAGGCGCCAAAATAAAAGGTGAAGCCAGCGGCCAAAACCCTGCACTGGTGAAAGCACAGCTGCGCAAGCAAGGCATCAACCCAACCAAGGTACGCAAAAAATCCGCCTCTCTGTTCAGTGCAGGAAAAAAAATCACACCGATGGACATTGCGCTATTTGCCCGACAAATGGCCACAATGATGAAGGCTGGAGTACCACTACTCCAGTCCTTTGAGATTATTGGTGAGGGGCTGGATAACCCAAATATGCGTAAGCTTGTTGACGACATCAAACAGCATGTTGCTGCAGGTAATAGTTTTGCAGCGTCCCTCAGAACTCGCCCCGAATATTTCGACGATCTTTTTTGCAACCTAGTCGATGCTGGCGAACAAGCAGGCGCACTTGAAACCCTTCTTGACCGCGTAGCCACTTACAAAGAAAAAACTGAAGCTCTAAAAGCAAAAATCAAAAAAGCAATGAACTACCCTATTGCAGTAGTTATAGTGGCAGTCATTGTCTCGGCAATACTACTTATAAAAGTAGTACCTCAATTTGAATCAGTATTTGCCAATTTTAATGCTGAGCTACCAGCATTTACTCAATTCGTCATCGGCATCTCGCACGCCCTACAAAAGTGGTGGTTCATATTTTTACTTGGTTCGTTCGTAATATTCTTTGCCCTATCAGAAGCAAAAAAAAGGTCAGAAAAATTTAGAAACTGGATTGACCGTACCGCTCTAAAGGCTCCTATTGTCGGCGATATAATCTATAAATCTTCAGTAGCACGATATGCTCGTACGCTCGCTACAACTTTCGCTGCAGGTGTCCCCCTAGTGGAAGCGCTAGACTCTGTCGCAGGAGCTACTGGTAATGTCGTCTTCAAAAATGCAGTACATAAAGTAAAGCAAGATGTCAGCGCAGGTATGCAGCTTAATTTTTCTATGCGCAGTACTGAAGTATTTCCGTCTATGGCAATTCAAATGACTGCTATCGGCGAAGAGTCCGGCGCGCTGGATATGATGCTGGATAAAGTAGCTAGTTATTATGAGGCAGAAGTAGATAACGCCGTCGACGGACTGACCAGCTTGATGGAACCTTTAATTATGTCGGTATTAGGCGTCCTAGTCGGCGGTCTAATCATCGCCATGTACCTGCCTATCTTCCAACTGGGCGCCGTTGTTTAACCTATGTCAGTAATCGACTTCTTGGCCAGCCACGTGCTGGCCTTTGTTTTGTGTGCACTCCTGATCGGTTTGCTCGTCGGTAGCTTTCTCAATGTGCTGATTTATCGTCTACCAACGATGATGCAACGTGACTGGCGCGAACAGGCCCGCGAGATATTAGAGCTGCCTGCCGAGCCTCAGGCCGCAGCATTCAATTTGGTATTGCCCAACTCAAGCTGCCCGCACTGCGCCCATGAAATAAAGCCCTGGGAAAACATTCCGGTTATCAGCTACCTGCTTCTGCGCGGTAAGTGTTCTAGCTGTAAAGCACCAATCAGCATGCGTTATCCACTAGTTGAGCTTGGCTGCGGTTTGTTGTCGGCCTTTATCGCTTGGCACTTCGGTTTTAGCTGGCAGGCTGGCGCGATGCTGCTGCTGACCTGGGGCTTGCTGGCGATGAGCCTGATCGATGTGGATCACCAGCTGCTTCCAGACTCGCTGGTGCTACCGCTGCTGTGGCTAGGTTTGATTGCCAATAGCTTTGGGTTGTTTACCAGCCTGGAAGATGCCCTCTGGGGTGCTATTGCCGGTTACTTGAGCCTTTGGTCGGTGTACTGGCTGTTCAAGCTGGTAACGGGTAAGGAAGGCATGGGTTACGGTGACTTCAAGCTGCTGGCGATGCTCGGCGCATGGGGTGGCTGGCAGGTCTTGCCGCTGACGATATTGCTGTCATCGCTGGTGGGCGCGGTACTGGGCTTGATCATGCTGCGCTTGCGAAATGCGGAAACCAGCACGCCCATCCCCTTTGGCCCTTATCTGGCGATTGCCGGCTGGATTGCCTTGCTCTGGGGTGAGCAAATCACTTCCAGCTACCTGCAAATTGCAGGGTTCTGAAAAAGCGCCATAGCCCTGGCTGCAGCCGGGCTAGCGCGCCACACCAGTGACCGTCGGCAGCTCAAGAACAGAGCCGCCCTCTATGGTTCGCCATCAGCCAAGCCGCTGCACTACAATCGCGACCTTGTATGTCCTGCATGAGCTCGCACCTTGATGACAAAACCCTGGATTCTTGGCCTTACGGGCGGCATTGGCAGTGGCAAGAGTGCTGTGGCACAGCACTTTATCGACCTAGGCGTTCATCTGGTCGATGCCGACCACGCGGCGCGCTGGGTGGTTGAGCCGGGCAAGCCAGCGCTGGCCAAGATAGCTGAACACTTCGGCAGCGATGTGTTGCAGGCCGACGGCCAGCTTGATCGCACCGCGCTGCGCAACCGAATTTTTGCCGATGCCAATGAGCGACGCTGGCTCGAAGCGCTACTGCACCCGCTTATCGGCCAGGAAATCAGCCAGTACCTAGCACGCGCAAAAACACCCTATGCCATTCTGGTTTCGCCACTGCTGGTTGAGTCAGGCCAGCACAAGCTGACTCAGCGCATACTGGTGGTGGACGCACCTGAACAGCTGCAAATGCAGCGCACCATGGCTCGCGACCAGAGCTCCAACGAACAGGTGCAGGCTATTCTCAAAGCCCAGGCCAGCCGTGCAGAACGCCTGCAGCATGCCCATGACGTACTGCTTAATGATCAAGACTTGCCCTGGCTGCGAGCCGAAGTGGAACGACTCCACACCTTTTACCTAAGCCTACGCGGAGGCCAAGCATGAGTACGCCAACCCTAGTCGCCTGCCCCACCTGTAGCGCCCCCGTAGAATGGGGCCCGCAAAGCCCGAGCCGGCCATTCTGCAGCGAACGCTGCAAGCTGATCGACCTCGGCGCCTGGGCCTCGGAAGAGCACGCGATCGCCGGCAACCCGCTGGAAGATGATCTGTTCTCTGGCGAGCTACCGCCGCGCGAGCACTGATATTTAAGGCCGCATAAAGCTGTAATCGCGCTCGTCATCCAGATTGTCCGCGAGAAACTGCAGCTCTGCGGCCAGATCCGCCGCACTGCGCCCGGCCCGGCTACGCTCGACTACTGCGCTGAGCAAAGCCCGCAGCGCCATGGCCTGATCGAAATCCTGCGCCTCAACACCCTGCAAACTTTGCTCGATTGCCTGCCTCGCCCATTGATGCACGCCCATGCCACGCCCTCTCTGTTGATAGATGCAAGATCGCGCATATCCATTAGCGCAACTTGATCTGGATCAACCTGCACAACGCAATCGAAACGCTGAAGGGCGCGCCATCAGCGCGGCAGATCATCACCCTTCCAGGGCGCGGCCAGATAACGCGTGCGGTTGAAGGTCTCCAGCCAGTCTGGATAGAACACCACCAGCGCGGTCACCAGCATGCCGTTGATAAAAGCCTCGGGGAAAATCACCAGCCAGAGGTAGCCGATAAAATCCTCCAGCCAGGGCGGCATCGGGAACAACCCGTCCACCCAAAGCAAGGTGAAGGCGGCAGCGATACACAGCAGGGCAGCCAGCGCAGCGGCGAAGAAGCCGCTGAAGAATATGTAGACGAACAGATTGCGCGGCTGCTTTTTCTCAACCCAAAGCGCGCAGGCTTCGGTCACCCACACGGGTATCACCACCAGCAGCACGCCGTTAACACCCAAGGCGGCAAGATCCTGTCGGCCCAGCACCAACAACCCCAGCTGGGCAATCAATCCCACCAGCATGGCCAGCGGCCAATCCAGCAGCAAAGTGATCGCCGTCATGCCGATAAAGTGATAGGAAAGGCCCGAGTCGAAATCCCGACGCACCAGCCACAGTACAAACAGCGCCAGGGCTGTACCACCCAGCAAATGCTGACGACGCAGATCACTGCAGAGCTCGACCCAGGGCGCACGCCAGATCGCCCAGCACAGCAGCGGCAGATAGATCAGCCAACCCAGTATCTGACTGGTGGAAGACAATAAGTGCGCGGCAATCATGCAGAACAACCCCCAAGCCATCGTGGCTGATTTGTGCAGTCTACAACTGCGGACTTCAGCAACACATGAAAAGCACGCAACAACCGCCGCAGAGGGTACCAACAACCCAAGCGCGCAGGCTAAGCTGAGCCTATGGATGACTCAGATTACCTGCGCCTGCTGACGCATCAGGCTGAACAAGCCAACGCCTTTCTCTCCAACGCACGCAAGTGGGAACGCGAGCGCTGGGTCTGCCAGCGCCTGCTACAAGCGCTGAACGTCAGCCACCGCCTGGATGAATTCAGCGCCGCCAACCATGAACCACCCGACGTATTGTTCCGCGAGGCCAGCTTTGAAGTGTTCTTCGTCCTCGACGAAGGCCGTCGCCTGAATGATGAGTGGCGTGCCGAACTGGAACGGCGACGCAGCGCGTTTTCCCTCAGCCAACTGGTGCGGCGCGAAACCAAACCACGGCGCATTGCCGCAGGCGAGCTGCAGCAGCGACTCACACCCACGCTGCGCAAAAAAGCCCACAACTATAAAGAGCGCGGCCTCGATCTGGGCGAGCTGGACTTGCTCGCCTACGTCAATCTGAAGCGCGCCGTGCCAGACTTCAACAGCCACTTTCCACCACCGACCGAGTTCCTCCGCCAAGGCTGGCGCTCGCTATCACTGGTAGGCCCGACCTTTGCTCGCGTGCTGTTCGCCCACCCGAGCGCACCCGACTTTCTGCGCAACAACCTGGGTCGCTCCGTACTTTTTGATGTAGGTATCAGCCTGTGAGTCCTCTGCATGAACTGCTTGCCGCCGTGCCTCAGCAAGGCTGTGTACGCTGGATAGGCGTGCGCCCCGCATCGCGAGCAACGATGATTGAATTGGACGCCGTGGAAGCGCGCCGTGAAGCAGGCCTCACCGGCGACCACAGCCGGCCGGGGCCGCGCAATGCCAGGCAAGTCACCCTAATTCAATGGGAACACCTCGCGGTGATAAGCGTATTAATGGGTCGTCCTACCGAACAGCCGATCAACCCGATTGAACTACGGCGCAATATCGCCATAAGCGGCATCAACCTTTTCAGCCTTAAGGGCCGACGCTTCCGCCTCGGCCAGGCGATACTGGAAACCACCGGCTGGTGCCAACCCTGCGCCAAGCTGGAAGAACGTCTGGGGCTTGGTACCTTTCAGGCAATGCGCGGCCACGGTGGTATTACTGCGCGCGTGCTACAAGGGGGCATTATTCGCTTGAATGACGCCCTGCGCGTTGAGCCTTTATAAGTCGCGCGGCTAGAATGCCCAGCACTTCAGCCTGCAATCGATCCCATCAATTGCCAACCGCCCCCTTAATTCGAGGCACGCATGTCCAGTCGCCTGAATCCTGATGATCAAAAACGTGTCGAGCAATACCTTAGCGCTCCGCAACATCAGGTCGAGCGCCAGCCGTTCAAGGTCTGGCGACTGCTGCTGATCATCGTAATGGTCACGATTGGCCTGGGTGTGCTGAGCCGTCTTCTGAGTCGACTGGTGCTATGAGCTGCTTAGCGCTCGCCCACAGCGACTCGCCACTTTTTCTTAAAAGCCTTGTGAGCGTGCCTGATGACTCATCAAATCGTAATTGTCGGCGGCGGCGCCGGCGGACTGGAGCTTGCCACCCGCCTGGGTAGAACCCTGGGTAAACGTGGCCAAGCCAAGATCACCCTGGTCGATGCCAACTTAACGCATATCTGGAAACCGCTGCTGCACGAAGTGGCCGCGGGCTCGCTGAACTCCTCAGGTGACGAACTCAACTACGTGGCGCAAGCCAAATGGAATCACTTCGAATTCCAACTGGGGCGGATGTGCGACCTCAATCGCGTAGAAAAACGTATCAGCCTTGCTGCCACCCTCGATGATCAGGGGCAGGTGCTCATGCCTGCGCGCGAGCTCAGCTATGACAGCCTGGTTATTGCTGTGGGAAGTACCACCAATGACTTCGGCACGTCGGGCGCCGCCGAGCACTGCCTGTTTCTCGACACCCGCGAGCAGGCAGAGCGCTTCCACCACCAGCTGCTCAGCCACTACCTGCGCGCCCATGCTAGCCAAAGCGCAGCTACCGAGCTAATCAACATTGCCATCGTCGGCGCCGGCGCAACAGGTGTTGAACTGGCCGCCGAACTGCACCATGCCGCACGCGAATTGGCTGCCTACGGCTTGGATCGGATCAGCCCGGAAAACATGCGCATCACCCTGATCGAAGCCGGCCCCCGGGTCTTACCTGCACTGCCGGAGCGGATCAGCCAGCCCGTGCATAAGACCTTGGAGAAAATCGGCGTAACCGTCCTCACCGGCGCAGCCGTCAGCCAGGTCACTCGCGAGGCGCTGCATACCGCGCAAGGTCAGGTTATTCCGGCCACCTTGAAAGTCTGGGCGGCGGGGATTCGAGCACCTGATTTCCTTAAAGAGCTGGATGGCCTGGAAAGTAATCGCATCAACCAATTGCAGGTGCGCCTGACGCTGCAGACCACCCTGGACGACGACATTTTTGCCTTCGGCGACTGCGCAGCCTGTCCGCAGCCTGGCAGCGGAGGACGCAACGTGCCGCCGCGCGCGCAAGCGGCGCACCAGCAAGCCTCGCTACTGGGCAAATCACTGAAGCTGCGCATCGAGGGCAAAGCTCTGCCTGAATACCGCTACCGCGATTACGGCTCACTGATCTCGCTGTCGACCTTCTCTGCGGTCGGCAACCTGATGGGCAACCTGACCGGCAGCGTCATGCTCGAAGGCTGGCTGGCCAGGATGTTCTATGTATCGCTCTACCGTATGCACCAGATCGCCCTATACGGCGCCACCCGCACACTGCTGATGATGCTTGGCGACCGCATCGGCCGCAGCACTGAGCCGCGTCTAAAGCTGCATTGATTGGCTCAACCCTATCCGCAGGAACTCGCCACGGCCGCCCAGCACCATGTGCGGCATGGCCAGCTCTTGCGTTTAAATCCGCCAAAGAATGGAGGTCGACATAAATCGCAGGCAATAAAAAACCCGCACTAGGCGGGTTTTTTATCATTCAAGCATGCTTGAAATGGTGGGTCGTGTGGGATTCGAACCTACGACCAATTGGTTAAAAGCCAACTGCTCTACCAACTGAGCTAACGACCCAAAAATGGTCGGGGTAGGGGGATTCGAACTCCCGACATCCTGCTCCCAAAGCAGGCGCGCTACCGGACTGCGCTATACCCCGATGAAAGATTGGCTCCGCGACCAGGACTCGAACCTGGGACCCAATGATTAACAGTCATTTGCTCTACCGACTGAGCTATCGCGGAACTACTTGCTTCCGTTCTCAGAAACCGGAGCCGGTTATTAAATCGTTTCCCGTGTCTGAGGCGCGCCATTTTACGTTTCCGCGCGCGCCTGTCAACCCCTTAAATTGCTTTTAGTACAATGATTTGCAGCTGCGTGAGCGGCTGCTATATCTTCACTAGGTCTGTATTCATTGCAGGACGCACAAGCCGTAAGGCTCCAGCCAGGAAAGTCCATGAGTAACCAGGGCACACCGCCAAATCCACCCGGTTCAACGCACACCCTTGCCAGCCGCGGCATCCAGCCACGCTTCGGCGACTTGGTGCAAAGCTGTCGAAAACTAGTGATGAACCGCCTGGCTGAACACCTGACGGGAGTCTTTGCCCAGGTCGACGACACGCTGTTCGAATGCGCCGAAAAAGCCGAGAACAATCAGGTGCAAACCCTGTTCTTCGACAACATGCGCGAGATCCGCCGGCAGCGTCCGCAGATTGAACGCAGCTATCATCAGCAAATTGCACAGAATTTCTCTGATTTCCTCGAAGGCAAACTCAAGCCACCACCCAGCACCAGCAAGCTGGACGCTGAGCACATGGCGCTGGTGCAAAACGAGGATTACGAAGAAAGCCTGCAAGTCACCAATATGGTCAGCCGGGTCAAGGCGCGCTGCGCGCAATCACTGTTTGCACTGGAACAACGCCTGGCACTCCTTAATAACGGCCAGAAGCTCGGTGAGGACATCAATCCCTTTGGCCCGCAGATGATTGCCCAGGCGTTTCGCGATGCCCTGACGCCCTGCCCATTTCCACTGCGTATAAAGGTCATCCTTTATACGTTGTTTGATACACATGTTATGCAGAGCCTGGACAGCATCTATACCGCATTGAATCAGCGCCTGATTGATGCAGGCGTGCTGCCAAATTTGAAGTACACCGCGCAGCGCAACAATCCACTGCTGCGGCCTAAAACCTCGACTGCCGCGCCGACCGAGCAAGCACCTGAAGGCAGCAGCTCCGCCAGCAACAGCCAGACCGGTACACCTTCGGCACCAGCGCCAGGGCAATCCTACAAGCCTGTCACTACAGACCTCAGCGGCCCACCACCGAGTGACCCCCTGGAATTGCTCGGCAGCCTGGCGACGCTACTGGGCGAACACCGCCAGCGCGACATTGACGCGCCACTCCTTGGCGGCACACGCAGTATTGCCAGCTTCACACCGCGCGAGGCGACCAGCACCTACAGCGCGTCCGCACTGCTGGACGCGCTGAATCGCATGCAGCAACAATCAGCCAACGACCTGTCGCAGCGACTGAGCCGCCCGCAGCAGGTCGAGGGCCTCAAGGCGGATTTGCAACAGCAGCTGGAGGCGCACAGCGAGCTACCGGGCCAGCAGAAGGTTTCTGACCAGGAAGCCGACGTGATCGACCTGGTCGGCATGCTGTTTGACTTTATCCTCGACGACGACAACCTGCCGGACACGTGCAAGACCACCCTGTCCCACCTGCATACGCCCTACCTGAAAGTGGCACTTCAGGACAAAGCGCTGTTCACCCAGCACCACCATCCGGCCCGGCGTCTGCTCAATGCCATGGCCCAAGCCGGTGTTCTGTATGGCGGGGAAGGCGACGAACGCGGCCTGCTGGCCAAAATGCAGTGGGTGGTTGAGCGGGTTATCCATGATTTTTTCGGCGACCTACAACTGTTTAACAAACTACTGGAGGAGTTCAACGAATTCGTTGCGACACTCCGCCATAAGGTCGAGCTGCGCGAGCGCCGTGCAGTAGAAGCGGCCAAAGGCCGCGACAAACTGCTTGGCGCTCGTCAGCATGCAGTCGAAGTGATCGGCAACAGCCTGAATAATCGTCAACCGCCGACCATCATCCGCAACTTCCTCGAACTAACCTGGGCGGACGTACTGGTCTTTGTACTGCTGCGCAATGGTGAGCAGAGCCCGGAATGGCAGCGCGCCTGCGAAGCGGCCGAGCAACTGGCCTGGAGTGGCACCCTGCTTGACGACGCCGGCCGTGAGCGCCTGCAGAAATTACGCGTACCGCTGCTCGAAGACCTGCGCAAAGGCCTGGAGCTGCTGGGCGGCTACCACGAAGACGGCATCCGCCGGCTGCTGCAGGACCTCGTGGCCTGCCAACATGCCGTACAGGCTAAACAGCCACAAGTGGCCGCCCAGCTCAAACCCATCCTGCCCGAGAGCCCACTCGGCGCCATGCTCGGTGAAGACGCCGCGCTGGCCACTCTGGCACCACGCGAATCAACACTCTCGACGCGCGCGCTGGCGCTGGCTAAAGAGCTGGGACATATCGAGTTCGGCACCTGGTTCGAGTTCGTCAATGGCGAGCAGGTGCGCACACTCAAGTTGTCCTGGTTCAGCCCAACAACTCGCAACTACATGTTTGTCGACCAGAGCGGCCAGCGCGTAGCAATCAAGCCACTCACCCAGCTGGCCACTGAAATGGAACAAGGGCTGGCGCGCATCGTCACCCCCGAACGAGGTGCACCACTGGTGGACCGTGCCCTTACCGCCATTTACCGCGTGCTCCAGCGTTTTACCGGGCGCACGGCTGAGCCTCAAGAATAAGGAACTCCTATGGATGACGAACGTCGCCTGCACAGCCGGCATAACGCCGAAGTGCAGCTGGAAGTCTTCGACCTACACACGGGACAGCGCCTGGGCCGCGTAGTCGACTTGTCCGCCGACGGCTTTATGTTGTTTAGCGATACGCCGCTAGCTGCCGACGAGTTGGTGGAGTGCCGCCTAGTGAGTGAGCAACCGGTAGAGGGCGTCTGTGAAATCACCCTCGGCGCTGATTGCCTGTGGAGTCGTCCTGGCGCCGACGGCCAGCACTGCTGGGCTGGCTTTCACATCATTGACTTGGCAGAAGACCAGGCTGCCGCACTGGAAGTCCTGCTCAAGCACCTGTAATCCGCCCCAATAAAAAACACCCCGTTCAGCGCGAACTGAACCGGGGTGTTTTTTATTTTGCAGCCCTATTGTTGCCGACAGCGTTTAACCAAAGACGATTTCATCGCCCTCAACCTTGCCTGTCACACTGCTGCCTGGGGCAAACTTGCCGGCCAGAATCAGCTGGGCCAAGGGGTTTTCGATCCAGCGCTGCACGGCACGCTTGAGCGGGCGAGCACCATAGACCGGGTCGTAACCAACGGCGATCAGCTTATCCAAGGCCTCATCGGACAACTCCAGACTCAGCTCACGCTCAGCCAGACGCTGACGCAAACGGCTCAGCTGGATTTGTGCGATACCCGCAATCTGGTCGCGGGCCAGCGGCTCGAAGATCACCACCTCATCAATCCGGTTGATAAATTCCGGACGGAAGTGTGTGCCCACCGCATCCATCACAGCTGCGCGCTGTGCCTCACGATCACCGACCAGCTCCTGAATCTGCGAGGAGCCGAGGTTGGATGTCATCACGATCACGGTGTTCTTGAAGTCCACTGTGCGGCCATGGCTGTCAGTCAGACGACCATCTTCAAGCACCTGCAACAGCACGTTGAACACGTCCGGATGCGCCTTTTCCACTTCATCCAGCAGGATCACCGAATAAGGCTTACGGCGTACCGCCTCGGTTAAGTAACCGCCCTCTTCGTAACCGACATAACCCGGTGGCGCCCCGATCAGCCGCGCCACGGAGTGCTTCTCCATAAACTCGGACATATCGATACGCACCAACGCCTCTTCGGTATCGAACAGAAACTCAGCCAACGCCTTGCACAGTTCAGTTTTACCGACCCCGGTTGGACCAAGGAAGAGGAACGAACCACTTGGCCTATTAGGGTCGGACAACCCGGCGCGGGAGCGCCGCACCGCGTTAGCCACAGCGACTACGGCTTCGTTCTGACCGATCACCCGCTGATGCAGCAGCCCTTCCATCTTCAGCAACTTATCGCGCTCACCTTCGAGCATCTTGCTTACCGGAATACCGGTCCACTTCGATACCACTTCGGCGATTTCTTCCTCGGTGACCTTGCTACGCAGCAACTGGTTCTCGCTTTTACCGTGCTGATCGACCATCTGCAGGCTGCGCTCCAGATCGGGAATAATCCCGTACTGCAGCTCAGCCATGCGATTGAGGTCACCCTTGCGCCGCGCCGCTTCAAGCTCTTGCCGAGCCTGCTCGATCTTCTGCTGGATCTGCGCGGAGCCTTGCACCTCAGCCTTCTCAGACTTCCAGATTTCCTCCAGATCAGCGTATTCACGCTCCAGCCGCGCAATGTCTTCGTTAAGCTTGGCCAGGCGCTTGATCGCCGCTTCGTCGTCTTCTTTCTTCAACGCCTGGGCTTCAACCTTGAGCTGAATCAGCCGCCGCTCAAGGCGGTCGAGCACCTCAGGCTTGGAATCGATTTCCATACGAATGCGGCTGGCCGCTTCGTCGATCAGGTCGATGGCCTTGTCCGGTAACTGACGGTCGGTGATATAGCGGTGCGACAACTTGGCCGCGGCAATGATCGCACCGTCAGTTATGGCCACCTTGTGGTGCACCTCGTAGCGTTCTTTCAGCCCACGCAGGATGGCTATGGTGTCTTCTTCGCTCGGTTCATCCACCAGCACTTTCTGAAAGCGCCGCTCCAGCGCTGCGTCTTTCTCGATGTACTGGCGGTACTCGTTGAGCGTGGTCGCGCCGACGCAGTGCAGCTCACCGCGCGCCAGCGATGGCTTGAGCATATTGCCAGCATCCATCGAGCCTTCGCCCTTGCCAGCACCAACCATGGTGTGCAGCTCATCGATAAACAGGATGATCCGCCCTTCCTGCTTGCTCAGCTCATTGAGCACTGCCTTCAGGCGCTCCTCGAACTCGCCGCGAAACTTGGCACCCGCGATCAGCGCGCCCATATCCAGTGACAGCAGGCGCTTATCCTTCAGGCCATCCGGTACCTCGCCATTGACGATGCGCTGGGCCAGGCCTTCGGCAATCGCAGTTTTACCGACGCCCGGCTCGCCGATCAGCACCGGGTTATTCTTGGTGCGGCGCTGCAATACCTGAATGGTGCGGCGAATCTCGTCGTCACGACCGATTACCGGGTCGAGCTTGCCTTCTTCGGCACGCTTGGTCAGGTCGACGGTGTATTTATCCAGAGCCTGGCGATTTTCCTCGACGTTCGGGTCATTTACCGCATCGCCGCCGCGCAGGTTGGTCACGGCATTTTCCAGCGCCTTGCGGCTAACACCCTGACCCAACAACAGCTTGCCCAGCTTGGTGTTCTCATCCATCGCGGCCAGCAGCACCAGCTCGCTGGAGATAAATTGGTCGCCCTTCTGCTGCGACAACCGATCAGCCTGATTAAGCAGACGCGCCAGGTCCTGCGACAGATTGACGTCGCCGGATGGGTTCTGGATTTTGCCCAGCTGATCCAGCTCCTTGCCCAAAGCCAGGCGTAGGCTGTTGACATCAAAACCGACCTGCATCAGCAGCGGCTTGATCGAGCCGCCCTGCTGTTCGAGCAATGCCTGCATCAGGTGCAGCGGCTCAATGGCCGCATGGTCCAAACCAACGGCCAGGGACTGCGCATCGGAGAGCGCGAGTTGCAACTTGCTGGTTAAACGATCAATACGCATAAACAATCAACCCTCGTGGTGATGGCAGGCCGGCGCACTGAATCGCACCCAAACAGAAAGCCTGCGAGATGAAGAGTAGATGAGGACGATTGTGCGGGTTTCAAGCCGAGCGGCGTTGACCTGGGTCATTTGCCGCAACAGTGCCGCAGCTGCGGCACGCGAGGATCAGTTAACCAACCAGATCAGGCTGGCAAAGCGTCCGGTTTGCGCAGAACGGCGATAGGAGAAGAAACGTGGATCGTTGAAGGTGCAGAAATCACCGCCGTACACCGCGTCAACGCCACAGGCGGCCAGACGAATACGCGCCAGCTGGTAGATATCAGCCATAAATTTGCCCACATTGATGCTGGGCTGGAATGCTGACGCGGCTTGCGCATGCTGGGCGACAAAGGCCTCACGCACCTCATCGCCTACTTCGAAGGCCTGCGGACCAATCGCCGGCCCCAACCAGACCAGCACCTGATCTGTCGGCACTGCCAATTGATCCAGGGTGGTTTCAAGTACCCCGGCAGCCAGGCCACGCCAGCCAGCATGGGCTGCCGCAACACGGGTGCCGGCTCGATCACAGAACAGCACGGGCAGGCAGTCGGCGGTCATTACTGTGCAGGCGATACCTGGCTTTTTCGTCCAACTGGCGTCGGCTTCAAGTACCAGAGCAGGGTTGGCCTCAACCACTGCAACACCATGCACTTGCTGCAACCAAGCGGGCTTGCAGCCGAGCAGGCTGACCAATCGCTGACGGTTTTTCAGCACGGCCTTTGGTTCGTCGCCAACATGCTCGCCCAGATTGCAGCTATCGAACGGCGCAACACTGACACCACCACTGCGGGTCGTGACGCTGGTTTTGACTCTTGCTGGCGCGGGCCATTGTGGTGTTAGCCAATCGTGCATCCTGTCACCCTGCTCCCTATTCGCCACTCGCGTTAGTCAGACTGTGCTCAGCCGATAAACGCTTCACGGTCCTGACGCAGCAGCGTCAGCAACCAGACAAAGTCATCCGGCAGTGGCGATTGCCATTTCATGCGCTCACCGGTGATCGGATGATCCAACTCCAGGAAACGCGCATGCAAGGCCTGACGCGGGAACTCCTTGAGGGTTTGCACCATGCTCGGATTGGCGGCAGGAGGTATGCGGAAGCGCCCACCGTAGACTGGATCGCCTACCAACGGATAACCGATATGGCTCATGTGCACGCGAATCTGGTGAGTACGGCCAGTTTCCAGCTTGACTCGCGCATGGGTGTGCGACCGATAACGCTCCAGCACCCGGTAATGGCTGACCGCCGGTTTGCCACCATCACTCACCGCCATGCGCTGGCGCTGCGAGGAGCTGCGGCCAATCGGCGCGTTGATCTTGCCGCCGGAGGTGATCACGCCAATCACGATGCACTCGTAGATACGGCTGACCGAGCGCTTCTGCAACTGATCGACCAAACGGGTCTGCGCCTCGATGGTTTTGGCCACCACCATAAGGCCAGTGGTGTCTTTATCCAGACGGTGCACGATGCCGGCACGCGGCACATTGATAATATCCGGCACGTGGTGCAGTAAAGCGTTAAGCAGGGTGCCATCGGCATGCCCGGCAGCCGGATGCACAACCAGACCGGCCGGTTTGTCGATCACCAGAATCTGTTCGTCTTCGTAGACGATGTTTAGCGCGATGTCCTGGGCGATCCATTCGCCCTGGGCTTCCTGCTCGGCGTTCAACGCCAGCAGTGCACCGCCATGGACGATGTCGCGCGGGCGCAACACCTCACCATCGACGGTCAGCAGACCCTCTTTGATCCAGGCAGACAGACGCGAACGCGAGTGCTCGGCGAACAGGAGTGCGGCGACTTGATCGAGGCGTTGACCGCCCATTTCATAGGGCACCTCGGCGTTCAGTTCAATGATCTGCTTATTAATAGAGGACATGCTCGGCAACAGAGGGGGCATAGCTTTTGGTTTCGGCTACACGCTTGTGGTTAAATACGGCGTCTTTGCCCCAGGGGTACCGGGGGCGCTCATCATAACAGGACGGCTTTGCTCAAGACAGCCGCCGTCACAGGGACGCAAGCCGCCATGCAAGTGAAACACCTGCTGCTGATCGCAATCCTCGCCCTCACTGCCGCCTGCTCATCGAAAGAGGTGGTCGACGAAAACCTGAGCGAGACCGAACTCTACCAGCAGGCACAGGCCGACCTGGATAATAATAGCTACACCAGCGCCGTCGCCAAGCTCAAGGCACTGGAGTCGCGCTACCCGTTCGGCCGTTATGCCGAGCAAGCGCAGCTGGAGCTGATCTACGCTTACTACAAGAACGTTGAGCCTGAAGCGGCCAAGTCCGCAGCGGACCGTTTTATCCGCTTGCACCCGCAGCACGCCAATGTTGACTACGCCTACTACCTCAAAGGCCTGGCTTCGTTTGACCAGGACCGCGGCCTGATTGCCCGCTTCGTTCCGCTGGACATGACCAAGCGCGACCCGGGCGCCGCTCGCGACTCTTACAATGAGTTCGCCCAACTCACCAGCCGCTTCCCGACTAGCCGCTACGCACCAGACGCCAAGCAGCGCATGATCTACCTGCGCAATCTGCTGGCCGCCTATGAGATTCACGTGGCGCACTACTACCTGACGCGTAACGCTTATGTGGCAGCAGCCAACCGTGGCCGCTATGTGGTGGAAAACTTCCAGGAAACCCCAGCAGTCGGCGACGGCCTGGCGGTAATGACCGAGGCCTACCAGCGCCTGACCCTGGATGACCTGGCGGCTACCAGCATGGAAACCCTCAAGCTCAACTATCCGGATCACCCAAGCCTGGTCGACGGCCAGTTTGTCCCGCGCGAAGAAGAAGCCGACAGTCGCTCCTGGCTGGCAAAGGCGACCCTGGGCTTGATTGAAACTGACACCCCGCTGCCACCGGGTGAAACCCGCGCCAGCCAGGATGTGATTCGCCAGTATGAAGATGCCGAAGAGCAAATCCCGGATGACCTCAAGGCCGGCACCAGCGAAGAAAAACCGAGCCGCTCTTGGTTCAGCTACTTGACCTTTGGCCTGTTCGACTAAGCCAAAATAGGTAATGAAGAATGGGAGGCCCGATGCCTCCCTTTTTTATTGGGGCGGCGGCAGGGACTACGAGCCAGGCCTGCCGTACACAAAACAACACCGCATGCTTCGCCAATCGACGCAAGAAACGGCGTTAAGCGCACAGCTTCAAGACTGGGCGCACGCAAACGGCTTAGCTAAACTGCCCGCCTACCGACAGAAAGAGAGCACCATGGGCCTGTTCCGCTTATTGTTCTGGATTGCCATCATTGCGGCCGCGTTTTGGCTGTGGCGGCGCTTTACTCGCACGCCAACTGCACGCCCCGAAGACCGCAACACTGGTGCAGCCCCAATGGTTCGCTGTGCACACTGCGGCACTCATGTACCCCGCAGTCATGCACTGGCTAAAGATGAACAGTGGTTTTGCAGCCAAACGCACCTAGAACAAGGTCCGCAATCCGGTGAGCGCTGATTTCCCCCTGAGCGGGGAGCAAAGCTGGCGAATCCTGCGGCTCTATCACCTCTACCGCCTGGTAATCGGCATTACCCTGGCACTGCTGATCTCCAGCGACCTCGACGCTCAACTGCTGGACATGATGCACCCGGCACTCTTCCGTAATGGCAGCTGGGTTTACCTCGCCCTCAACGTCCTGATCATCGCAACCGTTCGACGCCCCAAACGCCTGGCGCAAGTATTCAGCCTCGCACTGGTCGACGTAATTCTGCTTTCCGGGTTGTTCTATGCCGCCGGCGGCACCCCCAGCGGCATCGGCAACCTGCTGATTGTCGCCGTCGCGATCGCCAACATCCTGTTACGCGGACGGATAGGCCTACTGATTGCCGCAGTCGCCGCAACAGGCATGATCTACCTGACCTTCTACCTCAGCCTCAGCCGACCGGCTGCTGCCGCACAGTACGTGCAGGCTGGCGCACTTGGCGCGCTGTGCTTCGCTGCTGCATTGTTTGTGCAGGGCCTGACACGCCGGCTGCAAGTCAGCGAAAGCCTGGCCGAGCAACGTGCAGCGGATGTTGCAAACCTGGAGGCGCTGAACGCCCTGATCCTGCAACGAATGCGTACCGGGATTCTGGTGCTCGACGAGCTGCACCGCGTGCTGCTGGCCAACCAAGGCGCCAACCACCTGCTAGGGCACGCGGACCTGAATGGCAAGATTCTCGACCCGCACTGCCCCGAGCTGATCAAACGCATGCAGCAATGGTCGCACAACCCCAGCCTGCGCCCCGCCAGCTTACAAGCCGCCCCCGATGGCCGAGTGCTGCAACCTAGCTTTATTGCTCTGCAGCGCGGCGAGCATAAACACACCCTGATTTTTCTCGACGACATCTCACAGATCGCTCAGCAGGCGCAGCAGCTCAAACTCGCCTCACTGGGCCGCCTCACAGCGGGTATCGCCCATGAGATTCGCAACCCCTTGGGCGCAATTAGCCACGCAGCACAACTGCTGCAGGAATCTGAAGAGCTGGAAGGTCCGGACCTGCGCCTGGCGCAGATCATCCAGGATCACTCGCGACGAATGAACCTGGTGATCGAGAACGTCCTGCAACTGTCGCGACGGCGCCAGGCCGAACCACAACTGCTCGACCTGAAGTATTGGTTGCACCGCTTCGCCAGTGAATTCCGCAGCAGTGCGGCTCCCGGGCAGACACTGCACCTGGAAACCAGCAGCGGCAGCATTCAAACCCGAATGGACCCGCACCAGCTCACACAGGTGCTGAGCAATCTGGTGGAGAATGGCCTGCGCTACAGCGCACAAAAGAACAAGCATGGCCAAGTTTGGCTGAAGCTGTTCCGCGACCCGGAAAGCGAGCTGCCGGTACTAGAGGTGTTGGACGACGGTCCTGGCGTTGCCGAGGAGCAACTGCACCATTTGTTCGAACCGTTCTACACCACAGAAAACAAGGGCACCGGCCTGGGCCTGTATATTTCCCGCGAGCTGTGCGAAAGCAACCAGGCACGCCTCGACTATAAACTGCGTGACGGTGGCGGCAGCTGCCTACGCATCACCTTCGCCCACCCGCGCAAACTGAGCTGACCATGACCCGCCAGAGAGCCTTGATCGTCGATGACGAACCGGATATTCGCGAACTCCTGGAAATCACCCTGGGACGCATGAAGCTCGATACTCGCAGCGCGCGCAACGTCAAGGAAGCTCGCGAATGGCTGGCGAAGGAGCCATTCGACCTCTGCCTGACCGATATGCGCCTACCTGATGGTACAGGCCTTGAGCTGGTGCAACATATTCTGCTGCGCCACCCGCAAGTACCCGTGGCGATGATCACCGCTTACGGCAGCCTGGACACCGCGATCAATGCTTTGAAAGCTGGCGCATTCGACTTTCTGACCAAGCCGGTGGATCTCGGCCGCCTACGTGAACTGGTCGCAGCCGCCCTGCGTCTGCGCAGCGGCGATGGCGAAGAGTTGCCCGTTGACAGCCGCCTGCTCGGCGACTCACCGCCGATGAAGGCCATGCGCAAGCAGATCCTCAAACTCGCACGTAGCCAGGCACCGGTGTACATCAGCGGCGAATCTGGCAGCGGCAAGGAGCTGGTCGCCCGCCTGATCCACGAGCAAGGCTCACGTGGCGATCAGCCCTTTATCCCGGTCAACTGCGGCGCCATCCCCACCGAGCTAATGGAAAGCGAGTTTTTCGGCCATAAAAAAGGCAGCTTTACCGGCGCCATCGAAGACAAACAAGGCCTGTTTCAAGCAGCCAATGGCGGCACCCTGTTCCTCGACGAGGTCGCCGACCTTCCACTGCCAATGCAAGTTAAATTGCTCCGTGCGATTCAGGAAAAAGCCGTACGCGCCGTGGGCGGCCAGCAGGAATTGATCGTAGACGTGCGCATCCTCTGCGCCACCCACAAGGACCTGGCCGGCGAGGTCGCGGCCGGACGCTTCCGCCAGGACCTGTATTACCGCCTAAACGTGATCGAACTGCGCGTACCCGCACTACGCGAACGCCGCGAAGACATTGCCCTGCTAGCAGGCATAATGCTCAAGCGCCTGGCCGAGGGCACAGGCCTCAGCCCAGCCAAACTGGATGACGACGCGCTGGAGAAACTCAAAAGCTACCGCTTTCCGGGCAACGTGCGCGAGCTGGAGAACATGCTCGAACGCGCCTATACACTGTGCGAAGACGATCGCATCACCACCAGCGACCTGCGCCTGGCCGACAGCGTGCCGATCAGCGAGAACGGCGAAGCCAACCTCGCACAGATCGATAATCTGGAAGACTACCTGGAAGCCATCGAACGCAAACTGATCATGCAAGCCCTGGAAGAAACCCGCTGGAACCGCACGGCAGCTGCGCAGCGCCTGGGCCTTAGCTTTCGCTCGATGCGTTATCGACTGAAGAAGCTCGGTATCGATTAAACCGAGCATTAATTGCTGGAGGGGCTTTAGCCGCAAGCCCCTCGCAGTGAAACACTCAACAAGCCGAACCCAAGCGCCCAGTAGGCGCATAAGGCGCGGGATCAACAATAGGCTCACGCCCCAGCATCAGGTCAGCCAGCAACTGGCACGACGCCGGCGCCAGCACCAGCCCATTGCGGTAGTGCCCACAGTTCAGCCACAGCCCTTCATGCCCCGGCACGGGCCCAATAAACGGAATGCCCTCTGGCGAACCAGGCCGCAGCCCTGCCCAATGCCCCACCACCTCAGCCTCCGCCAGCGCCGGCAACAACTCGATAGCAGAGGCTTTCAAGCTGGCCAGCGCCTCATCAGTTGGCGTTTTATCGAAACCAGCATGCTCAAGCGTGCTACCAATCAGAACGTGCCCATCACGACGCGGGATTGCATAACGCCCCTTCGCCAGCACGATGGCAGGGAGAAAGTCTTCGGCACATTTGTACAGAATCATCTGCCCCTTAACCGGCACCACCGGTAACTCGATGCCAAGGGTCGCCATCAGATCGCCACTCCAGGCACCGGCAGCCAGCACAACCTGATCGGCATACATATCACCCTGTGCGGTGTGCACACCGGTGACACGCCCACCCTCGCGAACAAACCCACTCACCGCACAATGCTCATGCAAGGTGACATTCGGCATCTGCTGCAACGCAGCCCGCAGCGCTTTGACCAAGCGCGGGTTACGCACATTCGCCACATCCGCCATCTGTACCGCCCGCCCGAAGCCATCAGCCAAGGCCGGCACCGCCCGCTCTACCGCCACAACATCCACACACTGCAACGGCCGCCCCTCACGCTGCGCCCAGGCGAGCGCTTCAGCTTCGTCATCCAGATCAAGCCAATACAAGCCGGTGACATACACCTCGGGATCAATCTTCGTCTGCGCCAGCAACTGCTCACCCAACCGTGGATAAAAATCCTGCGACCAATGCGCCAGTGCCGTTACCGCTGGGCTGTAACGCCAGGGGTAAAGCGGCGAGACGATACCACCACCAGCCCAAGAGGATTCTCCACCCAAACAGCCCAAATCAAACAACTCAACACTTATGCCTGAACGAGCTAATTGCAAACCAGTTAAAAGCCCAATTACGCCACTACCCACCACATGATAATTACTCAACTTCACCACCAAAACTTGCACTGCGTAAAACGAGCATCTAAACACAGTGAGTGCCAGGAAGGCCCATACCACAACATACAAGGATGACCTTAATGTTCAATTTGTTTCAGCGGGGTACAACCCTGCTTGAATTACTCACAGCACTATCTCTTTTCGCGCTGTTGGTAACGATGGGCTTGCCAAGCTTCGCAGCTCTTGTCGAGAAAAACCGCCTAGCGGCCTTGCTTGATGAACTGCACAACACCTTACAAGAAGCACGCACTCTAGCCGTCACACAAGCTAGAACGATTGAAGTCTGCGCCTACAAAAAAGGCACAGCATGTGGCACAAACTGGAGTGATGGGTGGATTTTAAGAAACGCCAGCACTAAAGAGCCCCTTCTCGTCAACCCCTCATCGTATACAGACGGCTCAGTACACTGGGGCGGCTACAGCAAAACAATACGCTTTCGCTCAAATGGCAGCAGTCCGACGAGCAACGGGCGACTGATTGTATGCGGACACAGAGAGCTGATTGGCCAGCTGATTATTAACCGGCAAGGCCGTATCCGCCAGGGCTCTAGCGAAGAGAACCGCACCGAACAGAAACGCTGCCTGTAGCTTTTTTGGCACGACCGATATGTGAGCAAATCGACGTCATGGCGAATCACACAACCGGCTATCTCCCCTCACCGGCCGGTTGTCATCGAACACAGGACTATCTTTGCGTCTTGGGCGATCATGGAGGTAGTCTTTTATGGAGTAAATCATGTCAAGCACAACAGACATGCGCGGATTCACTTTGATAGAGCTGATGGTAACGCTGGTGCTGCTGGCAATCCTTGTAGCTATTGGAGTACCTAATTTCAGCCAGCTGATTAACCAAAACCGAGTTCAAGCGCAGGCAGACGAACTGAAAGCGTTCCTCCTCTACGCTCGCAGTGAAGCAGTCAGCAAAAACGGGATCATTACCCTCAAAATAGAAGACGGTGATCCCTGGCTTCTTGAACATAAAAGTGAAGCTATTCGACGATTCGAATACAGCGCTGGCAATGTACTCGCCCGTACAGCGGCTGATGAGGTGAGGTTTAGAGGCAATGGCACGGCAACCCCTGCCGCCTTCACGGTGTGCGAAGGTTCTGATAACGAAACGGGTTACTTCTTAGAAATACAAGCGAGCGGAGCAATAAATCTCTTCGCCAGAGGTAAAAAGGACGCTACTGGATCCACGGCCTTAGACAATTGCACACTGTGAGTAAGCATCCATGATCAACAGCAAAGGCTTTAGCTTGATAGAAGTTTTGGTGGCACTACTGCTCACAACTATCGGCATACTCGGCATGGTTGCTATGCAGGGGCGAAGCATTCAATACACCCAAGACTCCGTACAACGTAACACTGCAGTAGAGCTTACTAATGATTTAATCGAGGTCATGCGGGCGAATCCGAATGAACTATTCAGCATGGCACCACCACGATTCCCAATGAACAGCGGCATAAAAGAAAACTCCATCTTTTTCAAAGAAAAGGGGGAGGCGCTCGACAACCGTGAAACTTGTGTTATCGATGCAGATACCATTCCAAAAACAGCTAAAGAACTCAGGGACTGCTGGGCTGACAATGTAGAGGACAAACTTCCCGGAGGCGAAGAAATATTTGAAAGTGACGTATACGTATGTCGCAGCTCAACTCCTGGCACATGCGATAACAAAGGTTCAATGATTGAGGTACAACTGGCATGGCAAACGCAGGAAGGGGCTTGCTTAGATGATGCCGATACTAACGCTAGCGTGTGCACCTACTCCGTCAGGGTGGAGCTATGAATTCAGTAAAAAATCAAATCGGCCTATCTATGATCGAGCTCTTGATTGCACTTGCTATCAGCAGCTTCCTGGTACTTGGTATTACTCAAATATTTATCGACAATAAGCGCAATTATGCGTTTCAGCAAACTCAGGCATCAAACCTTGAAAGTGGACGTTTTGCTACATTGATGCTCAACGACTACCTTGGCAAAGCCGGTTATCGTCGCACGCCTTCTCAGCTACTTGAAACTGCTTTTCCACAACGACCCGAAGATAGTGATTGCTTACAGTTCACTGCAGGCAGTGCGATAACAGGATTAAAAACAGATACTGGATTCTGTATACGCTACCAACCCGTGATCAGCGGCGAACTGGACTGTCAAGGCGAAGCAAGTAAAACCTTTGATGACAGCAAACCTTTTATTGACCCGCCCGCAGCGAGCATGATTGTACTGGCAATTAAGTATGTACCCGGAGAGAGCAATAAACTTCACGAAGGCAGCCTGAGATGCAAAAGCCTGAATGCAACCACACCTCAATATGTAGAACTTATTAAAGGTCTAGCAAGTTTACGCCTTGATTTCGGCGTGGGGAAAACGGACTTGCTGGAAAAACAGGTCAATACATTCATCCCCCAAAAAGACTGGACAATTACCGATGGAGCTATCCGTAGCCTACGTTACCAAATGCTTCTGGCCAGCCGTGAAAATCAACGCGAAGGCGATGACTCGAAAATTCTTTCCGATTGGCTGGCAACTTCAAGCGCTGCAGATAAAGCGACTATCAATGACAATGATAAAAAGCGAGTTTATCAAGTAGCTAGCAGCACCCAAACACTTAGGAATCTCATGCCATGATAGCGGCGACTAAAAAAAATCAACGCGGCGCAGTACTGTTGGTTGCCCTCGTAATGCTGCTGATTATCACCTTACTCGCAGTCAGCAACATGCGCGGCGTAGCGCTTGAGTCCCGCATCACAGCGAATCGCGCACATGAAGCACAAGCTCGCAGCGTAGCCGATGCGGCTATTCGCGAAGCAGAGTTTCGCTTTTATGGACCTAGCAACCTGACCGACAAGCTAGAGCCTAAAGCATCAAACTGCGCAACAACTAACAAACTAGTAGTTACTGGAAACAACAAACCCTGCCTACTCGATGTAATTGACACCGACACACTACTTTCTTTTGTAAACAGCCCTGACACATTAACAGAAAGCAATAAATCCACTGTACTTTCATCGATATCAAACAGTGGCTTAGCCTGGATGCCTTACACCGGATTAGACCCTAAAGATAAAACTGAAGCGAGCGGAATTTATAACGCCCAGTGGAATAGCATTTTGGCCACAGAAACTAGCAACTCTGCGGTCAACGCAGAGTACGGAATGGTAGCAGAAGGCCAGGGCACATATTTCTATTTAAACAATGGCAAGGCAGGTGACAGCCTGTACTTGCAATCAACCAATGCCAATATTTACCTCGGCCTTAACAATTGAGAGCTGAAGCCATGAGCAAAAACTTTATCAACACCTATAGCAAAACATTGGCCAGCTCACTTATCGGCATCCTTGTCCTTAGCTCAGCTAATGCTTATGCCACGGTTTCTCAAAGCCCTTTGAGCTTGACTGTCGGCGTACCGCCAAACATGCTGCTCACCCTTGATGACTCTGGCAGTATGCGCTGGGCATTTGCGCCGGACAACAAAAGCGGCCTATCCACTACACGCAGGGCAAAATCCAGCACATTCAACCCTATCTACTACAATCCGTCTGCAAACTATCGCGCCCCTATTATCTTCAATACTGCAGGCAATGAAAACCAGCTAGCAACAACTTTTAGTAACGCCTTGGTAAACGGTTACAATAGCGCCCGAGGAAACCTTAACCTCTCCAGTGACTACAAGGTTTCCTGGACATATGTACTCGAGGAAAACCTTAATAACTCTTATGGATATAACTCTACCAGCAATAGACTGGCGGAAAACCCCGCCAGCGACTTCTCCTGTTTTGTTACGAGTCTTACAAATAGACAGACGAAGACATGTACAATCAACGCTGGGAAAACAATAGATATTCGTCGCAACAATTCAGGAACGGGCTGCACTGCGAAAACGGACGGATGGCCAGATGGTACATGTGCCTATGACAACATTACTGGTCGTTATACCGCTAGTTGGGGGCGAATTGGTGTACCAGCTTATTATTATGTCTATGACGTAACTAAAGCGGTTGGATGCACTACCGATAACGACAACTGCTATGCACTGACGTTTGTCTCCGCAGCCGAACAGCAAAATTTTGCCAACTGGTATAGCTTTTACCGAAATCGTGGTCTTGCGACAATCTCTGCAGCCGCACTAGCGTTCTATGACCTATCGCCGGCAGTGCGCCTGACTTGGCAAGGCCTGGGCCGATGCACCACGTTTGACGGCAGCGACAATACTTATTGCAAAGACAATTCGTTCCAAGCGTATTCGCCCGAACACAAGGGACAGCTCTATTCGTGGCTGCAAAATATCAATTTCAGCCAAAGCACCTTCCTCCCGGCAGCCATGAAGCGAGCGGGCGAGTTTTTTACAACCACCACTCCATGGCAAAAAACACCATCTGGCAGTGGCAACACAACTCAAAATACCTATGCCTGCAGAGCCAGTTATCACATCATGATGACAGATGGCATATGGAACGAAGCCGTTACTGCACCCAGTAACTTCCGTGATGACGCCAGCACTTTCGACCTTCCAGACGGCCTGCGCTCCTACACTAGCAGAACGCCTTACTACGATAGCCAAAACAACACCCTGGCAGACCTTGCCATGCACTACTGGGCGACTGACCTGAGGCCCGGTCTAGACAATGAATTGACCGCTTTTATACCGTTCAAAAGCGGCGACGCCACTACTGACTATTGGGACCCGCGCAACGACCCTGCAACTTGGCAGCACATGGTCAACTTTATGATGGGACTGGGGCTAACCGAGGCACTGAGCATGCCGACCATCCCATGGGAAGGTAGCACCCACAAAGGCGCGGGCTATAACGCACTGACAGCCGGGACGGCTAGCTGGCCGGCAGCAAGCGCCACAGGCGGAGACAGCAATGTCTATGACCTTTGGCACGCAGCCCTTAACTCGCGGGGCGAGTTCTTCAGCGTCGACAGCCCTGAAGCCATGGTGCAAGCGTTCGACGACATTCTCTCGCGCATTGCCGACCGTAAATCCACTGCAGCCAAGCCTGCAATCAACTCAGGCCAAGTCAGTGAGGACGAGAACGACTTGGGGACTATCAAAACAGTCTCCTATCAAACCTCATACGCCAGTGACGATAACTGGTCTGGTGACGTGAAGCGTTTCGAGAAAAAATGGAACCCTCAAACCAACACCTTTGAATCGTCCGAGATCTGGAGCGCCAAAAGCAAAGTACCTGGCTGGCAAACACGCGAAATCAAAATGGCCGGCAGCGGTAATAATGGCCTGACTGACTTCACTTGGGCAAACGCTGGCACAGCCACTACTGCAGGAACGTTGGCTAACCTGCTAAGTAAAGATCCAGAGAATGGTAATGCGACTGATACCAGAGGTCAGGCACGCTTGGAGTTTCTGCGTGGAAACCGTAGCGGCGAGGGCACGACATTCCGCCAGCGCAGTACGGTTTTAGGTGACTTTTACTCTTCCAGCCCAGCGGTAGTATCGGGCCCCAGGAATCTTGTTGGCTTCTCCAATCGCCTTGAAGGCAATACCGCGTATTCAACATTCGTCAGCGCAATAGCTGATCGCACGCCACGTGTTTATGTCGGTGGTAACGCTGGTATGCTGCACGGCTTTAATGCCAAGACGGGTGTCGAAGAGTTTGCGTTTGTGCCAAATGCAGTATTTCCCAAGCTGAACAAGCTGACCGGGACAAACTACAGCCACGAATACTATGTAGAAGGTACACCTGTTGTTGCCGATGTGTATGACGGAACAGAATGGCGTACCATCCTCGTAGGCACTTTAAAAGCAGGTGGCAAGTCAGTTTTCGCTTTGGACGTTACAATCCCCGGTCAAGAGAAACTGCTTTGGCAGTTTGATGAGAACAGTATTACTGCAACAGATGCAGTAAAAATGGGCTTCAGTTTCTCCCAGCCGACTATTGCACGCTTGCACACCGGTACATGGGGTGTAGTGTTCGGCAATGGTTATGAAAGTGCTGGCAACACCAACGGCAAAGCGGCACTTTTTGTTCTCGACGCGATGGAAGGCACGGTACTTAAAAGCCTTGAGGTGCAAGGTGTAAATGGCGTGGCTAACGGCCTATCAACACCTAAACTCGGCGACTTTAATGCAGACGGCGTGGCCGACTATGCATACGCTGGAGACCTGCAAGGCAATGTTTGGCGCTTCGACCTGCTTCGTAACGGTCGTGATGAAGATAATCCATTCATCACAACCGATGATGGTGAAACAGCGATCGGTGACTTCGAAGTTTCTTATGGTGGAAACCCATTGTTTCGCGCTGTTGCTGATAACGGTACGAGCCGGCAAACAATTACCTCGGCTCCAAGCCTTGTCCGCCATCCTACAGGCACTGGCTACCTAGTTATTTTTGGTACCGGCCGATTCTACGAAACTGGAGACAAAGACGGTGACAAGAGCATTGCGCAAACGGTCTATGGTGTCTGGGATAAAGAGACTCTTGGCCAGAATAGCGGTAACCCCAACATAAACCGCAGCAGCTTGCAGCAGCAGACTTTTGTGACGCAGACGTCTGTCACGAATGGTACCGATACACGTCAAGGTCGTGTAATCAGCGACAATGCTGTGCGCTGGCAGGCCGCAGGTGGGCAACCGGCACAGAACGGCTGGTATTTGAACCTCAAGCAGTCAGACGGCGAAATGGTCGTGGAAAACATGTCGCAACTGGGCCGAACTATATTTTTCCAGTCGCTTGTGCCTAATGATGACCCCTGCGGCGATGGCGCCAGCAACTGGACCTATGCAATTAACCCGTTCACCGGTGGCAAGACACCCCAGAATGCATTTGATTACGTGCCGACATCAGATATCGGTAGTCCAAATGTTTCGGGAATTCGCCAGGATGGCGAGGGCGGGACAACGATATCGCAAAACTCTGATGGAAAGTTCCAACTGTGCACCGGCCAAGAATGCGTCAACATCTATCCAGATCCCGCAAGCTTGGGACGTCAGTCCTGGCGTAGAATTGAAGAGTCTGAATGATATGAAATCTGAATTTGTACTTTGTTCGTGGAGCACCCTATGAAACTAAAACAAAGTGGCTTCACGCTAATCGAAGTCATGATTGTTGTTGCAATCATCGGTATTATTTCTGCTATCGCTTACCCAAGCTATGACGAATATGCAAAGCGCGGTAACCGTACAGAAGGCCAGGCATTACTTAGCGATGCTTCCGCTCGCCAAGAACGTTACTTTGCGCAAAACAATGCCTACATTACTGACGGCGGCGATATTGCCAAGCTAGGCTTGAAAAACGGCAACAAATCTGAAACCAATAAATACACGCTGACAGTCAGTAAGGTCGACGGGGATGGAGGCTACACACTTACTGCAGAGCAAGGGTTCAATGATGCCAAATGTGGAAATCTAACCCTGGACGCACTGGGAAAAAAAGGCAGAACAGGAAGTGACAAGCCCGTGATGGAATGCTGGCGCTGATCTACATGCAAAAAGCCGGCTAACTCAGCCGGCTTTTTATTTTGATATCGAGAAGCTTAATCGCATCTATTCATATAGACAGGTTGTTGCCTTAAAGCATCTTGATACGTAATTCCTTCGGCATAGAAAACGTCACATTCTCCGGCCGCCCCTGCAACTCTTGGGCCCCCGTTGCCCCCCACTCGCTCAACTGCTGAATGACGCCCTGCACCAGCACCTCTGGTGCAGATGCACCCGCAGTAATGCCAATGCCCGTAATACCTGCAAACCACTCCTGCTTGAGATCTTCTGCCCCATCAATCAGGTAGGCAGGCGTGCCCATCCGCTCAGCGAGTTCGCGCAAACGGTTGGAGTTGGAGCTGTTGGGGCTGCCGACCACCAGCAGCACGTCACATTCAGCTGCGAGCTGTTTGACGGCGTCCTGGCGGTTCTGGGTGGCGTAGCAGATATCGTCTTTGCGCGGGCCGCCGATGGCGGGGAATTTACTGCGCAGGGCATCGATTACCTTGCTGGTGTCGTCCATAGACAGAGTGGTCTGGGTCACAAACGCCAGCGCTTCGGGGTTACGTACCTCAAGCGCGGCCACATCTGCTTCATCTTCCACCAGGTAGATACTGCCGCCGTTGCTGGCGTCGTATTGGCCCATGGTACCTTCGACCTCAGGGTGGCCTTCGTGGCCGATCAGGATGCATTCGCGCCCTTCTCGACTGTAGCGCACCACTTCCATGTGCACCTTGGTCACCAGCGGGCAGGTGGCATCGAATATTTTCAGACCACGGCGCTCAGCCTCGTTGCGCACAGCCTGGGAGACGCCGTGGGCGCTGAAGATAACGATGACATCGTCAGGAATCTGATCCAGTTCTTCGACGAAGATTGCGCCACGCGAACGCAGGTCTTCGACCACAAACTTGTTGTGTACCACTTCATGGCGCACATAGATCGGCGGACCGAAGACCTCCAGAGCGCGGTTAACAATCTCAATGGCGCGGTCGACGCCGGCACAGAAGCCACGGGGATTGGCGAGTTTGATATGCATGGCGGTATCTCGACGGTAGACCTTGCGGGCTAGTGTACGGCGCGGCCGCACGCACTGGGGTAGCAATCTGTATATGCAGCCGTGATCGCGAGGATCTCGCAGAAACACTCGAAGCGAAAGCCGCTCCCACAGGAGCGGGCTACACCTTAGAGCGCTTTGACCTCAATAATTTCCACATCGAAGCTCAGCGCTTTACCGGCCAACGGGTGGTTGAAGTCAATGGTTACCTGGTTATCGTCAAAAGCTTTAACCACACCCGGCAACTCGGCATTGGCAGCGTCGTTGAAGATCACCAGCAGGCCTTCCGACAGTTCCATATCCTGAAACTGACTGCGCGGCATAACCTGGATATTCTGCGGATTACCCTGACCGAAGCCCTGCTCCGGACTGATCGGCAGGCTGCGTTTGTCGCCCGCTTTCAAGCCATAGATGGCCTGCTCAAAGCCAGGCAGCAGGTTGCCGTCGCCCACCTTGAAGGTGGCGGGATTTTTATCGAAGGTGCTGTCCACCACATCGCCGTTGTCCAGCTTGAGGGCGAAATGCAGGGTCACCTGCTTATCCGGGCCGATACGCACGTCAGTCATTTGCCTGTTTCTCCGGACTTTTCACTTTTGAACATATCCAGCGCCAGCAGGATGGCACCACCGGTAATCGCCATATCAGCCACGTTGAAGGCTGGGAAGTACCACTGCTGATGCCAGTGCAGCAGGATGAAGTCGACCACATGGCCAAACACCACGCGATCGACCAGGTTACCCAGTGCACCACCCAGAACTAACGCCAACGCCACCGCAAGCCAGGTTTCGCCAGGTTTTAGGCGCTTGAGCCAGACCACCAGGACTCCGCTCACCACCACGGCAATCGCGGCGAAGAACCAACGCTGCCAGCCGGCGGCATCGGCCAGGAAGCTGAATGCCGCACCGGTGTTGTAAGCCAGAGTCCAGCTGAAGTAATCGGGGATGATCACGATCTGCTGGTACATGCTCAGGTTGTTGTCGAACCAGAACTTGCTCGCCTGATCGACCACAAACACCAGCAGACTCAGCCACAACCAGGCCAAACGCCCGAAACGACTAGCGTTATCACGCATAGTGACGAACCTCACCTGCGCCTTCGATGTTGTCCACGCAGCGACCGCAAATTTCCGGATGCGCTGGGTTCACCCCAACATCCTCGCGGTGATGCCAGCAACGGGCGCACTTGGCGTGGCCGGACTTCAACACTTTCAGCTTGAGCCCCGCGACTTCGGTTTCCACAGCATCACTCGGCGCGCTGGCGAGCGGCGCCAGGCTGGCGGTGGAAGTGATCAGCACAAAGCGCAGTTCGTTACCCAGCTTGTTCAAATCAGCGATCAGACTATCTTCAGCGTACAGGGTCACTTCCGCCTGCAGGTTGCCGCCGATGGCCTTGGCCGCACGCAGGTTTTCCATCTCCTTGTTTACCGCGACCTTGACCGCCATCACCCGCTCCCAGAACGTACGATCTAGCTCGAAGCCTTCCTGCAATTCACTCAGACCCTGATACCAGCCATTGAGCATCACCGACTCGTTGCGTGCGCCTGGCAGGTATTCCCACAGTTCATCGGCGGTGAACGACAGCACTGGGGCGATCCAGCGCACCAGGGCTTCGGCGATGTGGAACAGCGCGGTCTGGCAAGAGCGACGCGCCACGCTGTCAGCAGCAGTGGTGTACTGACGGTCCTTGATGATATCGAGGTAGAAACCGCCCAGCTCCTGCACGCAGAAGTTATGCACCTTCTGGTACACGTTCCAGAAACGGTAGCTGTCGTAGGCTTCTTCGATTTCGCGCTGCAGCAGCAGGGCTCGATCTACAGCCCAGCGGTCCAGCGCCAGCATGTCTTCCGCCGGCAACAGGTGCTGCGCCGGGTCGAAGCCGCTGAGGTTGGAGAGCAGGAAGCGCGCAGTGTTGCGGATACGCCGGTAGGAATCGGCGCTGCGCTGCAGGATGACCTTGGACACCGCCATCTCGCCGGAGTAGTCGGTGGACGACACCCACAGACGCAGGATATCGGCACCCAGACTGTCATTCACTTCCTGCGGCGCGACCACGTTACCCAGGGACTTGGACATCTTGCGGCCGTTCTCATCGACCACAAAACCGTGAGTCAGCAGCTCTTTGTACGGCGCATGGCCATCGATGGCCGCGCCGGTCAACAGCGAGGAATGGAACCAGCCGCGATGCTGGTCGGAGCCTTCCAGATACAGATCGGCACGCGGGCCACTGGCATGGCCCAGGTTGTGCGAACCGCGCAGTACGTGCCAGTGGGTGGTGCCGGAGTCAAACCAGACGTCCAAGGTGTCACTGATCTTGTCGTAGTCGGCGGCTTCATCGCCCAGCAGCTCAGCAGCGTCCAGCTTGAACCAAGCCTCGATGCCCTCTTGCTCGACACGCTTGGCTACCTCCTCCATCAGCTCGGCGCTGCGCGGGTGCAACTCGCCCGTAGCCTTGTGCAGGAAGAACGGGATTGGCACACCCCAGTTACGCTGACGCGAGATGCACCAGTCCGGACGCCCGGCGATCATGCTGTGCAGGCGTGCCTGGCCCCAGGCTGGGACGAACTGAGTTTGCTCGATGGCTGCCAGCGCGCGCTCGCGTAGGGTGCCGCCTTCGTTAGGCTGCTTGTCCATGCCGACGAACCACTGCGCCGTGGCGCGGTAGATCAACGGAGTCTTGTGGCGCCAGCAGTGCATATAGCTGTGCTGGATAGCTTCGTGCTTGAGCAGCGCGCCGACCTCTTCCAGCTTGGCAACGATGGCCGGGTTGGCCTTCCAGATAAACTGGCCGCCAAAGAACGGCAGATCGCTGACATACACGCCGTTGCTCTGCACTGGGCTGAGGATGTCGTCGTTGCTCATGCCGTAGCCTTTGCAGGAACGGAAGTCGTCCTCACCATAGGCCGGCGCCGAATGCACCACGCCAGTACCGGCGCCCAGCTCGACATACTCGGCCAGATAGACCGGAGCAAAGCGCTCATAGAACGGATGACGAAAGCGGAGCAGCTCCAGCGCTGCACCTGACGCGGTGGCGATCACGTCGCCCTGCAGGCCATAGCGGGCCAAGCAGCCTTCCACCAGCTCTTCGGCCAGCAGCAGCAGACGCTCGCCGGTATCGACCAGCGCATAGGTAAATTCAGGGTGGACGTTCAGCGCCTGGTTGGCCGGAATGGTCCATGGCGTGGTGGTCCAGATCACGATAGAAGCAGGCTTCGGCAGGCTGGCCAGACCAAACGCGGCGGCCAGCTTGTCGGCATCTTCAACTACGAAGGCGACGTCGATGGCATCAGACTTCTTGTCTTGGTACTCGACTTCGGCCTCAGCCAGCGCGGAACCGCAGTCGAAACACCAGTTGACCGGCTTCAGCCCCTTGAATACGAAACCCTGTTTGACCATTTCGGCCAGCGCGCGAATTTCGCCCGCTTCGTTGGCAAAGTCCATGGTCTTGTAGGGATTGTCCCAGTCGCCCAGTACACCGAGGCGAACGAAGTCGGCTTTCTGCCCTTCGATCTGCTCACCTGCATAGGTGCGGCAGCGCTCGCGGGTCAGGTCGGACGGCTGATTCTTGCCGAAGGTGGTCTCCACCTTGTGCTCAATAGGCAGACCATGACAGTCCCAACCCGGCACATAAGGGGCGTCGAAGCCGGCCAGGGTCTTGGAACGGGTGATGATGTCCTTGAGGATCTTGTTGACCGCATGACCGATGTGAATGCTGCCATTGGCATAG
>Ga0155449_1024_pt1 | contig 55298 bp, 49 predicted proteins | sample RifCSPhighO2_02_FD_111897 | JGI IMG/M metagenome (GOLD analysis project Ga0155449, IMG submission 111897) | Pseudomonadales bacterium RIFCSPHIGHO2_02_FULL_60_43 | reverse complement strand
GTGGCGCTGGCGCTGATCCCGGAAGCCATCGCCTTCTCGATCATCGCCGGCGTCGACCCCAAGGTCGGCCTGTATGCCTCCTTCTGTATCGCCGTAGTGATCGCCTTTGTCGGTGGCCGCCCAGGCATGATCAGCGCCGCCACCGGGGCCATGGCTCTGGTCATGGTCACTCTGGTGAAAAACCACGGCCTGGAATACCTGCTGGCAGCGACCCTGCTGACTGGCGTGCTGCAGATCGGCGCCGGGTACCTCAAGCTCGGCTCGCTGATGCGCTTTGTCTCGCGCTCGGTGGTCACCGGTTTCGTCAACGCCCTGGCCATCCTGATTTTCATGGCGCAGCTGCCGGAGCTGACCAACGTCACCTGGCAGGTCTACGCCATGTGCGCGGCGGGCCTGGCCATCATTTACCTGTTCCCCTATGTGCCGAAGCTCGGCAAGGTGATCCCCTCACCGCTGGTGTGCATCCTGTCGATGACTGCCGTGGCCATGTATTTCGGCCTGGATATCCGCACCGTCGGTGACATGGGCGAGCTGCCGGACACCTTGCCGATTTTCCTCTGGCCAGATGTACCGCTGACGTTTGAAACCCTAGCGATCATCTTTCCCTACGCCGCTGCGCTGGCTGTGGTGGGCCTGCTGGAGTCGATGATGACCGCGACCATCATTGATGACCTGACCGACACCAACAGCGACAAGAACAGCGAATGCAAAGGTCAGGGCGTGGCCAATATCGCCTCCGGCCTGCTGGGCGGTATGGCGGGCTGCGCGATGATCGGCCAGTCAGTCATCAACGTGAAATCCGGCGGCCGTGGTCGGCTGTCGTGCCTGGTGGCCGGCGTGGTGCTGTTGCTGATGGTGGTATTCCTCAGCGACTGGGTCAGCCAGATTCCCATGGCCGCGCTGGTGGCGGTGATGATCATGGTGTCGATCGGCACTTTCAGCTGGGATTCGTTGCGCAACCTGAAGCACTACCCGCTCTCCACCAATATCGTGATGCTCGCCACCGTGGCCGTGACCGTTTACACCCACAACCTGGCCTACGGCGTGTTTGTCGGGGTGCTGCTGGCGGCCATGTTCTTCGCCAACAAGATTGGCCACTTCCTCTATATCAACGCTGAACTCGACAGCGAGGGCCGCCAGCGTACCTACAAGGTGGTTGGGCAGGTGTTCTTCAGCTCTGCCGACAAATTCATCGCCGCCTTTGATTTCAAAGACACCGTCCGCCAGGTCACCATCGACCTGTCCCGGGCACACTTCTGGGACATCACCGCCGTTGCCGCCTTGGACAAAGTGGTGATCAAACTGCGCCGCGAAGGTATTGAGGTCCACGTTCTGGGCCTGAACGAGGCTAGCGCCACCATCGTTGATCGTTTCGGCACCCACGAAAATCCTGAAGCGATTGAGCGGGTACTCGGCCACTGAGTTCGGCGCGGCGATCATGCTGTAAGCCCGTGCTGGCGCATGCCAGCTCGGCATTGGGTGTCGCCCAAGGCGCGATAGCAATGTGACAGCTTTTTCAAAAGCAAAGAGTTATGCTGCTATAACGCTGCTATTTGTGATCACAAGCCATGGCTGAAGCCCAAGTACCTCGCCAACCACATGCCTTCGCCCTCTGGCGCGAAGCGCAAGACACACGCATTCGCTCGCCACTGGGTGGCATCTATTATCTGCTGGCCTGGCTGCTCACGTGGGCGTTCAGCAATGACCCGGCCGCCCTAGTGCTGCAGGGTGTCATCGGCATCGCCCTATTTGCCCTGCTGCTGGCTCTACGCCTGCTACACCGCCTGCCTCAGGAGCAGAGCAACGATTCACTCAGCCGCTGGCTCAACCTGCATTGGAGCCTGATTCTGATCACCGCGCTGAGCTGGGGCGCTGCCCATGCCCTGGCGCAGCACCATCCGCTGTTCAGCAGCTCAGCGATTATCGCCACCCTGAGCACCATCGCCTTTAGCACCGCCCTGGCCTTCAACTTCGCCATGCGCAAAAAGCGCGCGCTCCTGGCATTGCTGCTGATTTACCTGCCGGGGCTGCTCACGCTGGCACTGGCATGGCGCGAGCAGTACGCCCTTCTGATTACCCTGAGCTTTTACCTCAGCTACCTACTATTGGCGTTGAACCGCAGCCACCGCGAATACCACAACACGCTCAAGCTGGAGTTGCAGCTGCTCGACCAGCAGGAGCGCCTCGAACACCTCAGCCGCACCGATAGCCTGACCCAGCTGGGCAACCGCTATCAGTTCAACAGCCTGTTCCCGGTGATGGTGGCCAACGCCCAGCGGCAGAGCCAACCGCTATCGCTGGTACTGCTGGATATCGACTTCTTCAAGCGGATCAACGACGAGTACGGACATGCCTGTGGCGATAGCTGCCTGAGCGATTTTGCCGAGCGCATGCGCCAGAACTTCCGCCGCGACAGCGACGCGCTGCTGCGCCTGGGCGGCGAAGAATTCGGCATCCTAATGCCCAACACCCCGCTGGAACAGGCACGCCTGCTGGCCGAGCAGTTTCGCCTGGAACTGGAGCGGGAAGGCTTCAACGCGCCTGGAGCCATCCTGCCCCTGACTGCAAGCCTGGGGGTGGGCTGTTTCGATGCGCGCCGCGACAGCAGCGCCGAGGGGTTCTTCAAGCGCGTCGACGATGCGCTCTATCAGGCCAAGGCTGCCGGGCGTAACCGCCTGGAGCAGGCCTGAGTGCGGCGGCACCGGCGTGCCGCCTGTTTAGGCTTACAAGCGAAAACTGCTCATCTGCTTAGCCAGGTCATCCGCCAGACCGCGCAGGGTCTTGCAGTCCTCTTTACACACCTGCACCTCGCCGGCGGTGGCATGCGCCAGGTCGGCAATGCCCTGCACGTTGCGGTTGATCTCCTCGGTCACCGATGACTGTTCCTCGGTCGCGGTGGCCACCTGGGTGTTCATATCACTGATGCGTTCAATCTGTTCGGTAATTGCGCTAAGCGACTGACCCGTCCGCTGACTGGCTTGCACACCAGTACCGGTCGCACGTTGACCGGCATGCATGGAACTCACGGCCGTTTCCGCGCCCTGCTTGAGGCGCTGGATCATCTGCTGAATTTCATCGGTCGAACTCTGCGTGCGGCTGGCCAGGGTGCGCACTTCATCGGCTACCACAGCAAAACCACGGCCCATCTCGCCCGCGCGCGCCGCTTCGATGGCCGCGTTTAGCGCCAGCAGGTTGGTCTGCTCGGAAATCCCACGAATCACAGCCAGCACCTGATCAATTGAGGCCACCTGCTCGGCCAGCTCACTGACTGCGGCGGCGGCATTACCAATATCAGTGGACATGCTCTCGATATGCCCTATGGATTGGCGCACCTCATTACGCGCGCCTTGCGCCTCGTCCCGTGCGCTTTGCGATGACTGCGCGGCGCTGCTGGCGTTACGGGCAATCTCCTGCACGGTCAGGCCCATCTCGTGCACCGCCGTGGCGACCATATCGGTCATTTCTTGCTGCTGGCCGGAACGCCCAGCAGTGTTGTCGACCACCTGCGCGACCTGGCTGACCGAGGCACGCAAACGCTCGCTGGTCGCCAGCACATCGCTGATCAGGCTGCGCTGACCACCGATAAAGCGGTTGAAGCCACGGGCTAGATCGCCCAGCTCATCCTCGCGGGACTCATCCAGGCGACGGGTCAGGTCGCCACCGCCGCCGCCAATTTCCACCAGTGCAGCGGTCACCTGACGGATCGGCCGCACCAGGCCACGCGCCAACAGCACCACTAGGCCGAGGAACAGCAAGGCTATACCCACCCCAATGGCGCTGGTCATCAGCAGCGCCTGACGCGCTTCGGCATAGACTTCCGCTTCCGGCACCTCACTGACCAGCAGCCAATCCAGGCTGGACAGCTTCTGTGCCACCGCCAGGTAGGTTTCACCATCACGCTCGAAACGTACTGCCTTACCACCGCTGCTCAACAGTTCATCCGCCGGCGCCTTGCCAAACAACTCGGCGAGGCGGCCACTGCCACTCAGGTCGGCCTGTGGATGCACCTTGACCTCGCCCTGGGCATCGATCAGAAACACCTGACCGCGCTCACCAAAACGAAAGTCGCGGATCATTTCCGACATGGCTTTGAGGCTGAACCCCAAGCCAGAAACACCGAGGGTTTTACCGCCCTGCTTGATCCGCTGGTTGATAAACAGGGTCGGCAGTCGCGTGCCTTTGTCGATATCGATTTCCAGCACCTGATCACGGCTGCTGTCGACCAGCTTGTAGAACCACTGGTTTTCCGGCTGATCACGGCTGATCACCCGGGCCAGGCCCTCGCCTGTGAAGTAGTTGCCGCTTTCCAACACAGCAATCGAGGTGGTCATGGCGTTCTGCTGCGTACGCACGCCCTCCAGGTAACGCGCCACGGCGTCGCGCTGGCCTTCTTCTTCGCCAGCGGCCAGCCAGTCCTGAATAAAGGTATTGCCGGCAATCCCGGCGTTGGCGGTGATCGGTGCCGTCAGTACCCGTTCCAGGTCGTTGCGGATCGCCAGCCCCCTCGCCGGCAAGGCCTCTTCCACCAGAAAGCGTTCAGTCAGGCGGTTAACCACTGCCGAGTAAACGCCCACGACGATCAAAATACTGGTGAGCAGGGCGGCGCCCATGCTGAGAATCAGCTGCCACTGAATGCTGCGCTTCCACAAGCCCATGGGGATACCCTCTCGTTATTATTCGAAGAGCCAATTGAATACAATTTTGTATACAAACTCAAACGCTCGCCGATGTATAACCCTATCGACCCGCAACCCCGCGTCTTGAGCACCTTGGCACAACAGGGTGTTTATTTTTCAACGTAGGCCTTCTGGGCAACACTCACGGCAATACGCTGAAACTCAGCTTGGCGGTCTGACCACTCTCGTCGAGCACACTGAGCTGGTAGCGACCGGCGCGCGAAAAACTCTGGTTCAGCGCCGTTTCGGCCGTGGTTTCTGCGACCGGCTGGCCGTCGACAAACCACCAGCGTCGGCCACTGCCACCCAGGGCCGAAAGACGCAAACGCAACGGTTCGACGCTGCCGGCCGGGCGACGCAAGCGGTCGCCTTCGCGCACCCCGACAATCGACAACGGCGCACTGGCGGCGACCTGTTGCGGCGGGCATTGCCGGTCCACAACTGGCAGGCGCGCACTGCGCCGCTCACGGCGCGGCAGCCAGGGCTCCAGCGGCGCCGGCCACAACGCCAGGCTCTGTGCCGTGGCCCCCGGGCAACTGGCATCCACCCGCAACCCGGCGGCATTCACCCAGAGGCTTTCCTGCAGCCCCAAACCCAGCGGCTGATCCTGCGCCGGCAAAGTCGGCGGCGTGGTGCCATCCAGCGTCCAGGCAAAGCGCTGGCGCCGGCAGTTGGGATCGCGACTGTCCAGCGGCTGGCCCAACGGCCAGCAGATCGCCGCCACACCGACTTCGGCGGGCTGCGGGTCAATCGGCAAGGCAATGCCGCGCTGGCTATCGCGATTGACCAGCAGATCATGCACCTGCAGCAGAAGCGGCGCGGCTGAGGCCAGGCCAAACTGCCCGGACACCGGGGTGCCGTCCGGGCGGCCGATCCAGATGCCGATCAGGTAGCGCGGTGCCACGCCAATCGCCCAGGCATCGCGAAAACCGTAACTGGTGCCGGTCTTCCAGGCGAGGCTCGGGCGCTGCACCAGCTGCGCGCGCGGGTCACGGTCCGGGCGCGCCTGACCGCTGAGAATACGCCGCACAATCCACGCGGCACCGGGCGACAGTAGGCGCCGCTCATGCAGCCCATCCTGTGGCTGCAAACGCAGACGTGCGGCCATGCCGCCACGGGCAAAGGCGCTGTAACCGCTGACCAATTCCTCCAGGCGGCTGCCGGCACCGCCGAGAATCAGCGCCAGATTGGGCTCGGCCAGCGGCGGCAGCAACAGCGGCACACCAGCGCTGCGCAATTCACCGGCAAAGCGCTTCGGCCCGTAGGCTTCCAGCAGCTGCACGGCGGGTAGATTGAGTGAGGTAGCCAGCGCCTCACTGGCGGACACCGCACCGCTGAAGCCGGCGGCGAAGTTGCCCGGTCGATAGTCGCCATACCGCCGCGGCACGTCCTGCAGCAGCGATTCGGAATGGATCAGCCCCTCGTCCAGCGCCATGCCGTAAAGAAAGGGTTTCAGGGTCGAACCCGGCGAGCGTACGGCGTTGATCATGTCGACATGACCAAAGCGCTTGGCATCGCCGATATCCACTGAGCCCAGGTAAGCGCGCACCGCCATGCTCGGCTGCTCGACCACCAGAATCGCCGCCGAGGTGCGCTCTGGCAGCCGCGCCCGCCAGCCCAGCAGCAGGTCTTCCAGGCGGCGCTGCAACGCGGCATCGATCGTCGTACGAATCAGCGGTGGACTGCCCGCCGTATTCAGCCGCCGCGCCAGCAACGGGGCCAGGCGCGGTTCCTGACGCGGCGCCAGCAGCACCGGTTCTTCCAGCGCATCATTGATTGCCGACTGCGGCCATATCTGAAAACTGGCCAGGCGCTTGAGCACTTTGTCGCGCGCCGCCTGCGCTCGCTCAGGATGGCGATCGGGGCGCAAACGACTGGGCGCTTGCGGCAGCACCGCGAGCAGAGCGGCTTCGGCGCGGGTCAGCTGACTCGGTGATTTGCCCAGATAAGCCCAACTGGCGGCCGCCACCCCCTGCAGCGTGCCGCCAAACGGCGCACGATTGAGATAAAGGGTGAGGATTTCATCCTTGGACAGGTGCCACTCCAGCTGCAGCGTGCGCCATAGCTGTTTGAGCTTGCCGCTGTAACTGCGCGCATGCGGATCGAGCAGCCGCGCCACCTGCATCGACAGGGTGCTGCCACCCGACAGCACGCGCCCGCCGCTGAGGTTCTGCCAGGCCGCTCGGCCCAGCGCCAGCGGGTTGACCCCGGGGTGCTGATAGAACCAGCGATCCTCGTAGGTCAGCAGCGCTTCCAGGTAATAGGGCGACACTTCACCGGGGCTGATCGGATAACGCCAGACGCCATCACGGTCGGCAAAACGCCACAGCGGCGCACCGTCCTCGGCCAGCACCACGCGGGCCAGGTCATCGCCTGGCAAGGGCAGCGGAAATAGCCGGTCAGCGGCTGCCAGAACCAGCAGCAGGCACAATGGAATAGCCAACCAAGAGCGCCGTAGCAACGGCCACAAACGGTTACGCCACACGCGCAGAGCCAACCAATACAACTGTTTAACGCGGGTCATGCGCTGATCCATTCCTTGCATCGCGGGGCGGTACCACAATTAACGGCCCAACCGGCCAACAGCGCTGCCATTCTGCCAAATGACTGGCACACTGGCGCGCAGTAGCAATCAACGTAGGGTCGAGTGGAACGAGAACTATGGGTGTAGAAGGTTTTTTTGAATCCCTTGGCGAGGCAGTCGGCTCGGTGATCCGCTTTATCGTCGAAGGCTTGAGCGGCTTTTTCGGCATGCTCGGCGGCGCGGTCAGCAGCTTTATCACGGGCATGTCCAAGGCCTTGGGGGTGACGCCATCATTGCTCAGCATCGTGGTTCTGCTGGCCGGTCTCTGGTTGCTGTACCTGGCGGTACGCGCCTTTATCCGCCGCTCGATCATTGCTGGGGTGATCTGGTTGGTGCTGGGGTTGTGGTTGCTGAGCGGTCTGATCAGCTAAGAACCCGTCTACGACCTGCTGCGCTTCGGCCCTGCTGCGTTAAAAGCAGGCTCGGAATGCTCATGTACAGCTCGTACACTCCGCTTCCTCGCCTGCTTTTGCCTTGCATGACTCTAGCTCGCGAGATCGCAAACAGGTTCTAAGCACACCGGCTAAACAACAAGGCCCGCCAATTTGGCGGGCCTTGTGCGTTCTAGCGCTCCTTGACCACTAGACGCCCCGGCGTGGTGCCTAGGGCCTGCCAGTTCGGTCGGTACATCGACTCCACTTGCGGTGGCGGCACACGGTAGCTGCCGGGGGTAACGGCGCGCGCCAGGTACAGCAGGTGAGTGGTGTCGTAGCCGTTGACATCCAGCGCAGCGACGTAGCGATCACCACGGAACTCCTGGTGCTTGATCGCTGCGTTCTGCATCGACTCACGCCACTCTTTCACCGCACTGCTGGCATCGTCCAAGCTGGCCGAGCTTTGCGCCAGGTTCTGGTTTTCCAACTCCAGGCCCGCTGGCAGCAGATCAACCACCAAGGCATCCGGTACGCGCTGCTGGGCCGATACGGCCAGATGCACCAGCACCAGCTCGCCGCTTTGCAGGTTGCTCAGGTCCAGGTTCTCACCGTCCATACCTAGGTATTCGCGGTAGATACTGAGGTTTTCACCACCGGCAGCTGGGGCCTGACTGGGATAACCGGACAGGGTCAGCTGCTGATACAGCGGAGTATCACCCGGCTTGCTTGCCGAATTACGGATGCTCAACGGCGCAGTAAGGTCGCTGCCATCGAGTTTGAGCCCCGGCTGCGCATTGCTCAGCTCGAAAGCCAGGCTGCCGCTTTGCAACGCTGCACTCCAGCTCGGCTCAGGTTTGCTCAGCAGGTTGCGGCCGGCCAGGTACAGCGAGTTGCGCTCCTGGGTCGACAGCCACTGTTGCCCGGCAACTTCATCGGCCAGGTTGAACAGCCGCTCTTCGCGGCGATTGCCGGCCAGGTCGTGCTCTTCCAGCAGCGCCAGAATCAGCGCCTGGTCGCGCAACGGGCTGCCGTAGTCGGACAGCCAGTTATTGCTCTCACGACCACGGGCCAGGCCTACGGTCAGCAGCTCGTCGGCACGCGGCTGGTCGCCCATTTTCTGCAGGGCCACGGCCAGGTGCACCAGCGGCAAACCGGAGCGTGCATCACTGCGCCGCTCATACAGGCTGCGCAGCGCACCCAATGGTGCCTGTTGACTGCGCGCCAGCACATAGCCGGCGTAGGCCTGCACGGCAAAACGGCTGTGTTCGGCGTTGTCGCTGTAGTTGACCTCAATCAGGTGGCGTTCCTGCAGGTAGCGCAGCAGGCGTTCGTTGGCTTTTTTCAGCGCCTCTTCCGGCACGCCGAAGCCCTGCTCGCGGGCACGCAGGAGGAAGTCGCTGACGTAGGCGGTCAGCCAGTATTCCTCATCGCTGTCCGCGCCCCACAGACCGAAGCTGCCGTTGTAACGCTGCATGCTCAGCAGACGCTCGATGCCCAGTTCGATGGAGCGCTTGCGCTGCTCATCCGGCTCGGCTTCCACGCCCAGGCGTTTCAGCGTGGCGGCATCGGCATACAGCGACGGATAAAGACCGCTGGTGGTCTGCTCCAGACAGCCGTATGGATAGGCTTTAAGCGCGCGAATCTGCTCGCCCAGGTTGAGCGGCGGCCGACTGGAAATCGCCAGCCGCGCTTCCAGGCCTGCAGTTTCAAAGGCGCTAAGGGCATTGGCCGGCAGCAGCCAAGGCTCGTCTTTCAGCACCGCACGGAAATGCTGCAGCTGCGCCGGGTAGGCCGGGCGAATGCCCAGGGTCCACTCACGGCTAAACGGCGGCAGCTCTTCACCCGGCAGGGCCAGGCCATTGACGCTGACCTTGAAGCGCCCTTGCCCGTAACCGCCCATCGCGGTGACCGGGATGCGCAGAATGGTGCGCTGACCATCCGCCAGGGTGATCGGTGCCACCGCAGCGCCCGGATTCTGCGCCAAACGCAGCTGGCCTTCGGCGCTCAGTTGCACATCGAGTTTCTGCTCGCGCCCAGACAGGTTGCTCAGGTCCAGGGCTAGCGTGGTTTCATCACCGCCAGCGAGGAAGCGCGGCGCGGACAGCTCGGCGATCAGCGGCGCAGCGACCACTGTCTTGCCTTCGCCCATACCGTAGTGCTCATCGGTCCAGGCTTGTGCCATCAGCCGCAGTTCGCCGTTGAAGTCAGGGATATTCAGGCTGACTTCGCCTTCACCCTGCTCGTTCAATTTCAGCGGCTCACTCTGCAACGCGACGATCAACACGCTGGTGTCCGGACGCTTGCCGCCACCGGCCAGCGCCGCGTCACCGCCGAAGGCCAGTTTGGCCACCCGGCCCTGGCCGGCTTCGATCAGTTGCCCGTAGATATCCAGATGGTCCGCGCCATAGGCCTTGCGACCGAAGAAGTTGGCGAATGGATCGGGCGTGGCGTACTCGGTGATATTGAGGATGCCGACATCCACCGCGGCCACCAGCACCTGAGCCTGTTTAGGGATGCTGCCGTCGGCGTTGCGCGCCTGCACCTTGACCTTCAGTGGCTGATTGGGGCGCATCTTCTCCGCAGCGGTGAGGGTCAGCGCCAGTTTGCGCGGCGCACGTTCCAGCGGCAGATGCAGCAGGCCAACCGCACGTTTAGGCGTGGCATTGCTCTTGCGCTCGCCGGGGCGAATCACCAGGGCGCTGACATACAGGTCATGCCGCGCCCAGTCCTTGGCAATCGGGATGTCGAAGGTCTTGCCCTCGGCCGGCACGTCGATCTCTTCCCACCACAGCGGCCCTTCGCTGGACTCCACCATCAGGTAACCCTTGCCCGCAGAAGGCGGGGTTACGGTGACCTGAGCGGTGTCGCCATCGACGTACGCCGGTTTATCCAGCGCCAGCTTGACCTGATCCGGGCGCACGGCGCCGCCGTCGGCGTTGTCCTGCCAGCGGTAGCCAGCCCAGAAGCGCATGCTGCTGAGCATGCCAGTCTGACCATCGATGACCTCGACGCGGTAAGGGCCCCACTCCACCGGGAAGCTGATCTTGGCGGTGCCGCCAGCGCTGACCTTGAGGGTTTCTTCGTTAAGGGTAAGGAATTTCTCGGTGTAGTTATGGCTCCAGCCATCGCTCTCGGAGAAGTTCCAGAAGTAGTCACGGCGCTCACGAATCAGGCGCACGCTAAGTTGATCAGCCGCCAGCTTGTTGCCCTCGGCATCGGCCACCAGCACTTCGAACTCGGCCAGGCTGTCGGCGTCGACTTCCTCTCCATCGAACAGCCCGCGCACACCCGGCAGACGCTCGACTGGCCAGACCGGCTGGATAATCCGCCGGGTAATCGCCCGGCCGCCGGACTCCTGCAGGCTGGCTTGCAGGATCAAACGCAGCGGCGATTTGGCATCGCTCCAACGGCTTTCGATATCCAGGCTGGCCTTGCCCTGCTCGTCGAGGCTGGTTTCATCCAGCTCGATGTCCTCACTCAGCTCTTCTTCGGTAACCGAACCGAACTGATAGCCCGGCAAACTCGCCACCGCTTCACGCAGCGGCCGCACATAGAGTTGCCCGCTGAGACGATTGCCAGCGGCCGGTGCGCCGTATAAGTAGCGCCCCGTCACGTCGAACTGGGCATTTTCTGCCGGGCTGTAAGGCACATCGCTGCCCTTGAGTTCCAGGGCCATGCGCTCGGGCAGGAAGTCTTCTACAGAGAACTCATACAACTGCTGGCGGCCATCGCCGAGGTCAAACAGCAGCTGCCAGCGCCCGGTCGGCGCTTCATCGGCCAGTTGCAGCTGGTACTGATAGAGGCCGGCGTCATCGGCCTGCCAGACGAATTTGCGGCTGACCTGCTCATCCGGTCGGCGCACTTCGACATTTACCGGCTGGGCTTTTACCGCGCGGCCATCGGCATCGCGCAGCAGGCCGTTTAGCAATACGGTTTCGCCGGGACGGTAAAGGTCACGCGGGCCAAACACGAAGAACTGCAACGGGTGAGCGACGGGGCCGGCGATATCAAACTCGGCCAGGTCCAATGCCGCAGTGTTCAGGCGCAGCAGGCTGGTCTGTTCGCCCTGGTGGGCCAGCAGCACTTCGGCCTTGGGCGGCAGCGGCAGTTCGCCATGGCCGGCGCCATCGGTCTTGCCTTCGGCCAGCACCTGGCCTTCGGCATCAAGGATTTCCAGGCTTACATCACCCAGGGCATCACCGCCGGCCAGGGCCTGGGTGAACACATCGATACGGTTCTGGTAGCGCCGCGCAGACAGGCCTATATCACTCAGGGTGAACAGCGTAGCCGGCTGTGAGTAGTTGTAGCTGCCGGCTTCACGCATCACCGCCAGGTACACGCCGGGTTGCTTGAACGGCTCCAGGCCGGCAATCGGCAGCAACAGGGTTTCGCGGGTGTTGCGCGCCGGGTTCAAATCGAAGCGGCCGCCGTAGACCAGATCGGCCATCGGCAGCAGGCTGCGGGCTTCCCAGTTGTCCAGATTGCTCGCGCGGCCCCAGCGGTTAAGGAAAGCCGGCAGCGATTCGGGTTTGATGCGGAAGAACTCGACATTCACCTTGTCGACGTTCAGCGCAATCACCGGCAGGCCTTCGGCGAGGCGTGTGGGTAGCAAAGAACCACGGCTGGCAAAACCGACGCTGGCTTGCAGGTCGCGGGTTTCCAGGCGGGTCACCTGCTCCGTAGCGAGGCTTTTGCCATTCAGCCCGAGCAGGCCGGCATCCACGGTCAGCACCAGCTTGCGCTGCGGCTCCAGGTGGCGCAGGCGCACCTCCATCAGATTGTCGGTCAGTTCCCAGGCGCCATCGACCTTGCCGTCTTTGCTGTCGACCAGGTGCAGACGCTCGGCGAGCTTCTGCTCAGGGTCGAGCGGCACCGAGAAGCTGATCGACAGCGTGCTGGCACCATCCAGCTGCACCTCCGAGACATCCACCACGGTCAGCTCGCGGCCCGCGTAACGCTCGGCCAGCGCTTTGCGGTCGACCGCAGGCTTGGCAGCCTCGCTGCTAACCGGGGTGGTTTGGGTCGCCGTCACTTCGGCGGGCCCAGGGGTGGATGAATCACAGGCGCTGAGCAGGCTCAGGACAAGTGCCAGAAGCAGTCCATTCTTCGGCATTGCGGGGCTCCAACAAGGGTAGGTGCAGAGGCCTGACACTATAGTCGAGGCGCTCACCGACAACTAAGAACCTGTTAACGATCTGCTGCGCGTCGGCCCTGCGGCGTTAAAGTCAGGCTCGGATGCTCATGTACAACTCGTACACTCCGCGTCCTCGCTTGCCTTTACCTTGCAGGACTCTAGCTCGCAAGACCATAAACAGGTTTTACGCGTACACATGCAAAATTGCTTGGCAGCGCACGCCTGTCGATCAGTGTTTAATGACCCGCCTGTGACACGCGCCCGCGCATTTCGTTGCAGCTACCGCCAACCAAGTTTGAGAGCACATTTGATAACCGCCTTACGCGATGCATGGCAGCACTCGCCTACCCATAAACGGGTCTGGGCACTGGCTGCGCCGATGATCCTCTGCAACCTCTCGGTGCCCCTGGTGGCGCTGGTCGACAGTGCAGTGATCGGCCATTTACCGCACGCCCATCAATTGGCCGCGGTGGCCGTGGGAGCAAGCTTGTACGGCTTATTGGTCGGCAGCGTGGGCTTTCTGCGGATGGGCACCACGGGATTTTCCGCCCAGGCTGCTGGCCGCAGGGACGGCAGTGCGCTGCGCCAGGTGTTGCTACAAGCCTTGTTGTTGGGCGGCGTACTTGCCTTGGCGCTCAGCCTGCTGATGCGCCTGCTCAGCGCACCGATATTGGAACTGATGCAGCCTTCAGCGCAGCTCGACGCCCTAGCGCGTAGTTATCTGCATATTCGGCTATTCGGCCTGCCGGGCGCGCTGGCCAGTTATGCCCTGGTCGGCTGGCTACTGGGCACACAAAACGCCCGTGGCCCGTTATTGATCATGCTTGGCACCAACCTGCTCAATGTTGCCCTGACCCTGCTGTTCGTCCTCGGGCTGGGCTGGGAAGTGGCGGGCGCAGCTTGGGGCTCGGTACTGGCTGAATGGAGTGGCGCACTGCTCGGCCTTTACCTGGCGCGCCAGACAATCAAGCGCCAAGCTGGGCGCATCAATTGGCCCGCGCTGCGGCTATGGAGGAACTGGCGCCCTTTGCTGGCGGTAAATCGCGATATTTTTATCCGCACCATGGCGCTGCAAGCGGCATTTTTTCTCATCACCGTACAAGGCACCCGCCTAGGTGATGCCACAGTGGCGGCCAACGCTCTGCTGATCAATGGACTGATGCTAAGCGCCTTCGCCCTAGACGGGCTGGCCCATGCAGTCGAGGCGCTCGGCGGACATGCGCTGGGAGCGGGGGATCGCCAGGCACTGCGGCGCAGCCTACTGGTGGCGGGGGCCTGGTCCCTGCTGGCTAGCCTGGTATTCGCCCTGTTCTTCTGGCTGGGTGGACACTGGTTTATCGGCCTGCAGACCGATATTGCCGCCGTGCGCAGCATGGCCCTGACCTATTTACCCTACCTAGCTCTGTTGCCACTCATCGGCGTCTGGAGCTACTTGCTCGACGGCCTGTTTATCGCCGCAACCCGCGCCCGCGAAATGCGCAACGCCATGCTCCTTGCCCTGCTGCTAAGCCTGCCATTGGCATGGTGGCTGCAAACGCTGGGCAACCACGGGTTATGGCTGGCCCTGCTGGCTTTTATGGCCCTTCGCGGTCTGTGCCTAGGTGGCTATGCTTATCGTCTGACACGTACCAATCAATGGTTCGCCACCAGTCAATCAGGAACACCCCATGCTCAGTCCTGAAATGCCCTGCGATGAAGTTCTGCGCCAGCAGATTCTCGATGATAACGAGCTGGTCGACACCCCGGCCGACGCGTACCTAGACACGCTGGTGCGGGTAGTACGTGAAGTTTTCGGGGTGAAGACCGTGCTGATCAGCCTGATCGACCATGACCGTCAGTGGTTCAAGTCGCGCATCGGCCTGGAGATCACCGAAACCCCACGAACCATCTCCTTTTGTGCTCACGCCATTCTTGGCACTCAACCTTTTATCGTCGAAGACACGCACAACGATCTGCGATTTCACGATAACCCGGTAGTGATCAACAACCCGCAGATTCGCTTCTATGCCGGACAGCCGTTGCTCTCCGAGGAAGGCCAGCCACTGGGTACGCTGTGCATGATCGACCCGGAGCCCCGGCAGCTCACCGCCAAACAATTGCGTTTGTTTGTCGACATGGCTGTGCTGGTGGAGGGTTACCTGAAGCTGCGCCATGTCAGTGCCCAGACGGCAAAACTGCGTGAGGCCCTGAGCCGCGAGCAACGTAAAACCATGCTCGACCCGCTGACACAACTTTGGAACCGCGCCGGCCTGAACCACTTCCTGCTCAAGCAGGAACAGCAGGCAGACGAACTCGGCCTACACCTGGGTGTACTGTTCTGCGACCTTGATCATTTCAAACGGATTAACGACCAGCACGGGCATGCCGCGGGTGATCAGGTGCTGTGGGAAACTGCCCGGCGCATCAATGCGGCCGTGCGTCCGCAAGATATCGTCACCCGCAGCGGCGGTGAGGAGTTCGTGGTGCTGCTGCAGGTACACGATGAACAGGAACTGCTGCACATTGCCGAGCGGATTCGCAACACCCTGAGCAAAGAGCCCATTGAGCTGGATGAGCAGCAGCTCAGCCTGACCATCAGCATCGGCGCAGCCCTGCGCACGCCAGGTGAGACGCCAAACGAAGCCATGAACCGCGCTGACCAGGCGCTGTATCAGGCCAAAGGCAATGGCCGTAACCGGGTCGAGCTGGCCAGCTGATCACACACCCCAAAGAAAGGATGCAACCATGGGCCAAGCCATTGCCGCCTACCTGCACTACCTGTCGATATTTCTGCTGTTCGCCCTGCTCAGCATCGAGCATGTGCAATTCAAACTGCCGCTGGACGTGCGCCGCGCGCGCAGCCTGATCATCACCGACATCGCCTACGGCATCTGCGCCGGCGTGGTGCTGTTTACCGGTCTGGCGCGAGTGCTCTGGTACGGTAAGGGCCTGGACTACTACCTGGGCAACAGCCTGTTTCACACCAAAGTCGGCCTGTTTATCCTGGTCGGGCTGATTTCCGTGGTGCCGACCTTTGTCTTCCTTAACTGGCGCAACAGCCTCAAGGCCGGCGAAGTACCGCAGGTCAGTCCAGCCAAGGCGCGCATGGTGATCATGGTGATTCGCCTGGAACTGTTGCTGCTACTGATCATCCCATTACTAGCAGTGCTGATGGCACGCGGCCACGGCGTAATCGGCTGACAGCCAGCCGCCAGCCACCTGCCGCGCTGATTTGCCCGCGCGGCATGGCTCTGCTAGTGTCGCGCCGGTTCCGACTCCCCGATCTACCCCGAGATATCCGCCATGGCCGCCCGCAAAAAAGCCGCGCTCGACTTCGAGCAATCCCTGACCGATCTGCAGAACCTGGTCGAGCGTCTGGAAAACGGCGAGCTGTCGCTGGAAGACTCGTTGACCGCCTTCGAGCAAGGCGTGCGCCTGACCCGTGATTGCCAGGCCGCGCTGGCCCAGGCCGAACAGAAAGTGCAAATCCTCATGGAGCGCGACGGCGAGCTGGAGGAAGCCCCCTTCGACGCGGACCAACAGGCATGATTGCGGCCTACCAGAGCAGCTGCCAAAGCCGCGTCGATGCTGCCCTGGAAACCCTCCTGAGCAGCCCACGCCCCGAGCTTGAACGCCTCTACGCCGCCATGCGCTACAGCCTGTTCAATGGCGGCAAGCGCGTACGCCCACTGCTGGCCTACGCCGCCTGTGAAGCCCTCGGCGGCGCGCCGGAGCGCGCCAATGCGGCCGCCTGCGCAGTGGAGCTGATCCACGCCTATTCCCTGGTGCACGATGACCTGCCGGCAATGGACGATGACGACCTGCGCCGCGGCCAGCCGACTACCCACATAGCCTTCGATGAAGCCTGCGCGATTCTCGCCGGTGATGGCCTGCAGAGCCTGGCGTTTGAAGTGCTCAGCGATGCCGCACACAACCCGCATGACGCCGACCTGCGTCTGGCCATGCTCAGCGCCCTGGCGCGCGCCGCTGGCCCGGCCGGCATGGTAGGTGGGCAAGCCATCGACCTCGGCTCAGTGGGCCAGACCCTCGACCAGAACGCCCTGGAAATCATGCACCGGCACAAAACCGGCGCACTGATCGAAGCCAGCGTACAGCTCGGCGCATTAGCCAGTGGCCGGGCTGATGAACACGCACTAAAAGCCCTGCACATCTACGCCCGCGCCATCGGCCTGGCCTTCCAGGTGCAGGACGACATCCTCGACGTGGAAAGCGATACCGCCACCCTCGGCAAGACGCAGGGCAAAGATCAGGCCCACGACAAGCCGACCTACCCGGCCCTGCTCGGCCTTGACGCGGCCAAGGCCTATGCCCTGGAACTGCGTGACCAAGCCCTGCATGCACTGCGCCCATTTGATCAGGCCGCAGAGCCGCTGCGCGATCTGGCGCGCTATATCGTCGAGCGGCGCAGCTAACCCAGCGGCACCTTATCACCCGCATCAATAGCCCAACCCTCACCCGCTAAGGCTTGGTTTACCTCGCGCACAGAGCGCCTAAGATGGCTGCAGAATAAAAATCTGGAGCCATCATGCCCATTACGACTGCGCCCTTCGCCGCCCTGCTGATCGCCAACCGGGGCGAAATCGCCATCCGCATCGCCCGCGCAGCCAGTGAGCTGGGAATCCGCTCGGTCGCCATCTACGCCGAAGACGATGCTGCATCCCTGCATGTGCGCCAGGCTGACAGCGCCGTGGCGCTCAAGGGCCGTGGCGTGCCGGCTTACCTGGATATGGATCAGCTGATCGAGATTGCCCATGCACAAGGCTGCGATGCCGTGCATCCGGGCTACGGCTTTCTCGCGGAGAACGCCGAATTCGCCCGTCGCTGCCTGGTCGCTGGGCTGTGCTTTGTCGGCCCCAGCAGCGAGGTGCTGCAACTGTTTGGCGATAAGGCAGCGGCGCGGGCGTTAGCCGAACGCTGCGCCGTGCCGCTGGTGGCGGGGATCAATCGGCCGATCAGCCTGGAGGAAGCCCATGGCTTTCTCGCTGAACATGGCGCCGTCATGCTCAAGGCCTTGGCGGGTGGCGGTGGTCGCGGCATGCGTCCGGTATTCGCAGCCAGTGAGCTGGACCAGGCCTTTGCCCGCTGCCAATCCGAAGCCCGCGCCGCCTTCGGCAGTGATGCGCTGTATATCGAACAGCTGGTCAGCCAGGCCCGGCATATCGAAATTCAGGTACTGGGCGACAGCACGGGCGCGGCGAGCCATCTATGGGAGCGCGACTGCAGCCTGCAACGTCGCCAGCAGAAGCTGGTGGAAATCGCCCCCAGCCCGGACCTGCCCGCTGCCACCCGCGAACGGATGATCGCGGCCGCGCTGAAACTAGCCGGCGCAGCGAAGTACCAGGGCCTGGGTACGTTCGAATTTCTGCTGGATGCCGAGCAGCCCGAGCGCTTTTACTTTATGGAAGCCAACCCGCGCATTCAGGTCGAGCACACCGTCACCGAGCAGGTCACCGGCATCGACCTGCTGCACACCCAGCTCAAGCTGGCGGCGGGTCAGTCGCTTGAGCAACTCGGCCTGCTGCAGCCGCCGCCGCTTAATGGCTGCGCCGTACAGCTGCGCATCAACCTGGAAAGCATGAGCAGCGATGGCAGCACCCGCCCAGCCGCCGGCACCCTGACGGCCTACCAGCCGCCCAGCGGCCCCGGCCTGCGCGTGGATGGCTACGGTTACGCCGGCTACCCGGTCAGCCCCAGTTACGACTCACTGCTGGCCAAGCTGATCGCCCATGCACCGGATTACCCCAGCGCCCTGCGCCGCGCCTACAGGGCACTGTGCGAATTTCGCCTGGAAGGCGTGGCGAGCAACCTGCACCTGCTGCAGAACCTGCTGCGCCTGCCGCAGGTGGCGAGCTATCAGCTGACCACGCGCTTTGTCGAAAACCACCTGGGCGAGCTGCTGGCGGCGGAAACTGATGCCCACCCGCATCGCTTCTTTGCGGCTGCACAGGCGACCAGCCATAGCGTTGAAGAGGTTGCTGATGCGCCAGCAGGTTGCCTGCCGCTGCTGACTCATAGCACCGGCGTGGTGGTCAGCCTGGAGGTGGCCGAAGGCGATGCGGTGGCTGTCGGCCAGAGCATTGCCGTGCTGGAAGCAATGAAGATGGAGTTTGTCGTCACCGCCAGCCACAGCGGCATCGTCCGCCAACTGGCCGTGCAGGTCGGCAGCGCGCTCAATGAAGGTCAGCCACTGCTGTTTATCGAACCCGCCGAAGTCGATGCCGCCGCCAGCCAGAGCGAACAGAGCCTGGACCTGGATCATATCCGTGCAGACCTGGCCGAAGTGCTCGAACGCCACGCGCTCCTCACCGATGTACGCCGTCCTGCCGCCGTGGCCAAACGGCGCAAGACGGGTCAGCGCACCGTGCGCGAGAACCTGGCGGACCTGCTGGATGAAGGCAGTTTCAGCGAATACGGTGCCCTGGCGATTGCCGCCCAACGGCGTCGGCGCTCGCTGGCCGAGCTGATTGAGCAGAGCCCGGCCGATGGCCTGGTGGCCGGCACAGGTACGGTCAACGCCGAAGCATTCGGCAACCAGGCAGCACGCTGCCTGGCCATCGCCTACGACTACACGGTCTTCGCCGGCACCCAGGGTGTAATGAACCACAAGAAGACCGACCGCATGCTCGGCCTCGCCGCGCAGTGGCGGTTGCCGGTGGTGCTGTTTGCCGAGGGTGGTGGCGGCCGGCCGGGCGATACCGATTTTGTCGGCGTGGCCGGACTGGACTGCCACACCTTTGTCGGCATGGCCAAACTCTCCGGCCTGGTGCCGCTGGTGGGCGTGGTGTCCGGGCGCTGCTTTGCCGGTAACGCCGCATTACTCGGCTGCTGCGATGTGATTATCGCCACCGACAACGCCACCATCGGCATGGCCGGCCCGGCGATGATCGAAGGCGGCGGCCTTGGCAGCTTCAAGCCTGAGCAGGTCGGCCCGGTCAGCGTGCAGGGCCCCAATGGCGTCATCGACGTACGGGTGGCCGATGAAGCCGCAGCGGTGCAGGTAGCCAAGCAGTACCTGAGCTACTTTCAGGGTGCGCTCAGCGAATGGGACTGCGCCGATCAGCGCGAGCTGCGCCAGCTGATCCCGGAAAACCGTTTGCGCGTGTATGACATCCGCCAAGTGATTGCCACCCTCGCCGACAGGGACAGCGTGCTGGAACTGCGCCGCGAGTTCGCCCCAGGGCTGATCACTGCCTTTATCCGCATCGAAGGCCAGCCATTCGGCCTGCTGGCCAACAACCCCGCGCACCTCGGCGGGGCCATCGATGCGGTTGCCGGCGACAAGGCTGCGCGCTTTATGCAGCTGTGCGATGCCTTCGATATTCCGTTGCTGTCGCTGTGCGACACCCCCGGCTTTATGGTCGGCCCGGAGGCGGAGAAACAGGCCACGGTGCGCCATGTCTCACGCATGTTTGTCACCGCCGCCAGTCTGACCGTGCCGTTTTTCACCGTAGTGCTGCGCAAAGGCTACGGCCTCGGCGCTCAGGCCATGGCGGCCGGCAGTTTCCATTCGCCGCTGTTCACCATCGCCTGGCCCAGCGCCGAATTTGGCGCCATGGGCCTGGAAGGCGCGGTACGCCTGGGGTTTGCCAAGGAACTGGCCGCAGTCGAAGAACCGGCGGCACGCCAACAGCTGTTCGACAAGCTGGTGGCCAAGGCCTACGAGAATGGCAAGGGCATCAATATGGCCAGTTTCCTGGAGATCGATGCGGTGATCGACCCCGTGGAAACCCGCGTCTGGCTGCTGCGCGGCCTCAACGCCACGCCTAAACCCGCTAAGCGCGAAGGCAAGAAACGCTCAGTCGACACCTGGTAACAAACCGTCTGCCCGAACCTTGTTTGGGCAGTTTCCGGCGCTTCGGGTAAACTGCCGCATCTTTTGCACCGATAACGATCTGCCTGATGCCGACGACCTTCCACGAGATTCCCCGTGAGCGCCCGCTGACGCCCCTTCTAGACCGTGCCAACACGCCGGACGAGCTGCGCCGTCTGGGTGAAGCCGAGCTGGAAATTCTGGCCGACGAGCTCCGCCAGTACCTGCTGTATACCGTTGGGCAGACGGGCGGACATTTTGGTGCCGGCCTGGGCGTGATCGAGCTGACCGTGGCCCTGCATTACGTCTTCGACACCCCGGATGATCGCCTGGTGTGGGACGTGGGCCATCAGGCCTACCCACACAAGATTCTCACCGGCCGCCGCGAACAGATGGGCAGCCTGCGTCAGAAGGACGGCATCGCCGCGTTCCCGCGCCGCTCGGAAAGTGAGTACGACACCTTTGGCGTCGGCCACTCCAGCACCAGCATCAGCGCGGCGCTGGGCATGGCCATCGCCGCGCGCCTGCAGAACAGTAAACGCAAGGCCGTTGCCGTAATCGGTGACGGTGCCATGACCGCCGGCATGGCCTTCGAGGCCATGAACCACGCCAGCGACGTGGGTGCCAATATGTTGGTGATCCTCAACGACAACGACATGTCGATCTCCAAGAACGTCGGCGGCCTGTCCAACTACCTGGCCAAGATCATCTCCAGCCGCACCTACTCGAACATGCGCGAAGGCAGCAAAAAGATCCTCTCGCACCTGCCGGGTGCCTGGGAAATCGCGCGCAAGGTCGAAGAACACGCCAAAGGCATGCTGGTGCCCGGCACCCTGTTCGAAGAGCTGGGCTGGAACTATGTCGGCCCCATCGACGGCCACGACCTACCCACCCTGCTCGCCACCCTGCGTAATATGCGCGACCTCGACGGCCCGCAGTTCCTGCATGTGGTGACCAAGAAAGGCAAAGGTTTTGCCCCGGCCGAAGCCGACCCGATTGGCTACCACGCCATTACCAAGTTGGAGCCGATCAACGCGCCGGCCGTTCCCAAACAAACCAGCGGCCCGAAATACTCCAGCGTTTTCGGCCAATGGCTGTGCGACATGGCCGCGACAGATCCGCGCCTGGTCGGTATCACGCCTGCGATGAAGGAAGGCTCGGACCTGGTGGCGTTCAGCGAACGTTATCCCGAGCGCTATTTCGACGTGGCCATCGCCGAACAGCATGCCGTGACCCTGGCGGCCGGCATGGCCTGCGACGGCGCCAAGCCGGTGGTGGCGATCTACTCGACCTTCCTGCAGCGCGCCTATGACCAGCTGATCCACGATGTGGCCGTGCAACACCTCGATGTGCTGTTCGCCATCGACCGCGCCGGCCTGGTCGGCGAAGACGGCCCGACCCACGCCGGCAGCTTCGATATCTCCTACCTGCGCTGCATCCCCGGCATGCTGGTGATGACGCCGAGCGATGAAAACGAGCTGCGCCGTATGCTCACCACCGGTCACCTGTTCAATGGCCCGGCCGCCGTGCGCTATCCGCGTGGCAGCGGTCCGAATGCCGCCATCGAGCCGGGCCTGGAACCGCTGGAAATCGGCAAGGGCACCATTCGCAGCCACGGCAAGCAAACCGCACTGCTGGTCTTTGGCGTACAACTGGCCGAAGCCCTCAAGGTCGGCGAAGTACTGGATGCCACGGTGGTCGACATGCGCTTTGTCAAACCGCTGGATGAGGCCTTGGTACGCCAGCTGGCCGCCAGCCACGAGCTGCTGGTCACTATCGAAGAAAACAGCGTGATGGGCGGTGCCGGCAGTGCGGTCAGCGAGTTCCTCGCCCACGCTGGCATCCTCAAACCTGTGCTGCACCTGGGCCTGCCGGACTACTACGTCGAGCACGCCAAGCCTGCGCAGATGCTCGCCGAATGTGGATTGGATGCCGCCGGCATCGAGGCCGCCATCCGCGCACGCCTTGCCATGCTTTCTGCATGAGCACCGCTCATCCAGAGCTGAGCCAGGCTTGCTTGTAATTCATTCACCCGCGCATTAAGGTGCGCGGCGTTTTACTTCCGCCAAGGTGCGCCCTTCCACAGTGAAGCGGCGTTAAACGGGAAGCCGGTGCGCTCACGAAGAGCAACCCCGGCGCTGCCCCCGCAACGGTAATCGACCGCAGAGTCGTTCTGCACGTCACCTCAACGCCACTGGGTTATCCCGGGAAGGCGAGGCGGCGCACGTCGAGAGCCCGGAGACCGGCCTTGCTGGATGTGACTGGTGTTGCGGAGGGCATCACCGTCAAGCTCAGGCTGCGCCAGCGCGCCCGTTCTTGCCCCTGCCCTCCTCAAAAGTCGTTTGATCTTTTGAGGATTCTCTACGTGAAAATGTCCCGTCTTGCCCTGGTTGTGGCGCTGATGCCGCTGGCTGCTCATGCAGATCCACTTGAGTTGCAGCCATTGGTTGTGACCTCCGGGCGTCATGCCGAACCGGTACAGCAAACTACAGCTGCAACCACGGTATTCACCCGCAAGGACATCGAACGCCTGCAAGTGCGCAGCGTGGCAGAGTTACTTGAGCGCGTACCCGGCGTCAGCATCAGCCGCACCGGCGGCGCAGGCAGCCAGACCGGCCTGTTTGTGCGCGGCACCTCAACCGCGCAAACCCTGGTTCTGGTAGACGGGCAACGTATTTCTGCCGCGTCCAGCGGCACCAGCAGCCTGGAGTTCCTCAGTCCTGAGCAGATCGAACGCGTTGAAGTCGTGCGCGGCGCGCGTTCGGCGCTTTATGGCTCCGATGCCATCGCCGGGGTTGTGCAGATTTTCACCCGTCAAGGCAGCGGCGACGGACTCAAGCCCTACGTTCGCCTTGGCGTCGGCAGCAACCAGACCTTCGAGCGTAGCCTTGGCGTGTCCGGCGGCGACGCGCAGACTCGCTTCAACCTGGGTGCTGCACTCGATGAAACCCAAGGGATCGACGCCACGCGTGATAACTTCGGCGCCAACGGCGATGACGATGCCTACCGCAATAAATCACTGAGCCTGAATCTTTCACACCGTTTCAATGACGATCTGAAGATCGGTTTCAGTGCCCTCGACCAACGCGGCCAGAGCGAGTTTGAGGACATCTTCGGCACATCACTGCCCACTACGGACTTCCAGCTCAGCAGCCTGTCCAGCTTCATCGATGCCAATGTCAGCGATGCCTGGAACAGTCGCCTGGAAATCGGCCACAGCGAAGACAAACGCGACACCGGTAACGACCAGCCAGACGCCAGTGCCGACGCGTTCTACAGTTTCAGTACCTACCGTGACTCGGTCAATTGGGTGAATACCCTTGCCCTTAACAATCACCACCAAGTGCTGCTGGGTGCCGATTGGTACGAGGATCGCCTGCGCAGTGACACGGACTTCGTCGAAGACTCGCGCTGGAATCAGGCCGCATTCATTCAGCACCGCTACAACGCTGAATATTTCTCAACCGAGCTGGGTCTGCGCCATGACAAGAACCAGCAGTTCGGCAGTAAAAACACCTGGAACACCGCACTGACCGTGCCGCTCAATGACGACAATAATGTGATCCTGTCCTACAGCGAAGGCTTCCGCGCGCCTACCTTCAACGACCTATACTACCCAGACCTGTGCTATCCAGGCTTCGGATGTTTTACCAGCGCCAACCCGGAACTTAGCCCGGAAACATCTAAAAGCTATGAGGCTCAATGGCGCAGTCGCTTCAGTGAAACTAGCGCGCTGGAACTTTCGCTGTACCGTATCGACCTGCAAGACGCGATTGTTCTAGATCAGAATGACATTCCTCAAAACGTCCAAACCGCTCGCATCAACGGTTTCGAAGCGGCGCTTCAGCAGGAGCTGTTCGGCTGGCAGGGCAATCTGGCTCTCGCGCTGATCGACCCACGGGATCGCGACACTGGCCACACCCTCGCCCGCCGCGCCAAACGGACCCTAAGCCTGGACCTGGACCGCCCGTTTGGCGAGTTTGCACTGGGCGTCAGCTGGCGCGCGCTCAGCGGTCGCTATGACGACGCCGCCAACACACGTGAACTGAGTGGTTACGGCCTGATTAGCCTGCGCGGCAAATGGCAAGCGACCGAGGAAGTGGCCTTTGACCTGAAACTGAACAATCTTTTCGACAAGGACTATGCCGAGGCGACTTACAAGACATCTAACGGGCGCTTCGGTTACAACAGCGAGGGCCGCACTGCGCTGTTTGCTGTGACCTGGACACCTGAGCTTTGAGTTAGCCACTATCCGCTCAATAGCGCCCTAGAGACCCCGCCTGAGTGCGGGGTTTTTCTTAGCGAGCCTCGCTCAACACCTCACACAACCGCCCCACCGCCCCCAGCATCTGAAAGCTTGGCCGCTCCAGTCCCGCATCCGGCACCAGCCACAGCTGCTTACGCTCAACCGCCGCCACGCCTGGCCAGATGCGCCAGGCGTCCAGCTGCTCTTGCACACTGGCCAGAATCACCTCGGGGTTTGCTTGCAGCACCGCTTCCACACTGACCTGCGGCGCCGGCAAGGTGAGTTCGGCAAAGACATTCTCGGCGCCACAGATACGCAGAGCATCACTGATAATCTGCTCGCCGCCGATGGTGTACAGCGGCGTATCCCAGACCTGATAGAACAGCCGCAAAGGCTGTTCACGCTGATAGCGCTGACGCAGTGAGGCTAGGCCGTTATTGAATTGCTGTTGCAGCGCCCGGCCCTTGTCGAGGCGACCGATACGCGCGCCGACTTCGACGAAGTTCTCCGCCAGATCAGCCAGTTTGCGCGGTTCCACAATCAGCAGGGGAATCCCGATGCGCTCTAGCTGCTGACGTTGCGCACGGCTAATGCTGTCAGGCCAGAGCAGCACCAGGTCAGGCTGCAATTTGAGCACGCTTTCCAGCTCAAGCTGGCCATAGCGGCCCACCGAAGGCAGTTGCGCCACCGCTGCCGGGCGCTCACCGCCATCCAGCAGGCCAACCAAGAGTTCGCCCGCATCCAGCTCCAGCATGATTTCAGTTAGGGAAGGTGCCAGGGTGACCACCCGCTCGACGGCTGCTGCGGGTAACGCCAGCAACAGCAGCACACAGAGAGTGGCAGCGCGCATCAGCCTAGTTGGCGTGGAATACGATAGAGGTACAGCAGAACGATGCTGGAAATCGCGAGAAGGATCAGCGGGATCGCTTCCAGACCGGCGAAGACTGCGATAGCGGCAACCCAGGCTGGCAACGCTGCGCCGAGAAAGGCCAGGCGGCGAACACGCGCCAGTTCCAGCCAGGCATCGTGTTCAGCGGCAGTGTCGAGCGCTTGTTCCGTGGCCACCAGCGCGCGCTTGTAGCCACTGAACAGCGGCAGGCTAACAAACATTGAGGCCAGGCCGGCGATAAACAGCGGCATGGTCAGCAGACCGGTTTTCTGTTCGGCGCCAAACAGCAGATTGAGCACGAACAATGGCGCCAGGGTCACGGCCAGTTGCCGCCACCACTCAAGCGCCAGTCGACGGCGCACCTGGCCGCGCGTCACAGGCTTTCCTCAACCTCGCCCTGGTGCAGGCTGCCGAGCATATGCCCGAGTTTGCCGGCCTTGGTCGCGAGATACTTTTGGTTGTGCGGGTTGTGGTCGATCTGCAACGGCACACGGGTCGCCACATTGATGCCCATGTCGCCCAGCGCCTTGACCTTGCGCGGGTTGTTAGTCATCAGCTTGAGCTGGCTAATACCCAGGTGATCGAGCATCGGCAAGCAGATGGCGTAGTCACGCTGGTCCGCGCCAAAGCCCAAGCGCTCATTGGCTTCTACGGTATCAGCGCCGCCATCCTGTAGCTCATAGGCGCGGATCTTGTTCAGCAGGCCGATGCCACGGCCTTCCTGACGCAGATAGAGCAGGACACCACGGCCTTCATGGGCAATCGCACGCAGCGCCGCTTCGAGCTGGAAACCGCAGTCGCAACGCAAGCTGAACAGCGCATCACCCGTCAGGCATTCGGAGTGCAAACGGCCCAGTACGGGCGCGCCATCGGCCACATCACCAAAGGTAAGGGCTACATGTTCCTTGCCTGTGGCCTCTTCGAGGAAGCCATGCATGGTGAACACGCCAAAAGGCGTAGGCAACTGGGAGGCGGCGACAAACACGACGGACACCGGATGCTCCTAAAGAAAATGGGCAGGAATAATCAGGCCGGCATTGTAACAGCAGGCCCTGGCAGCCGCTTAGCTTGAATTACTGATGATAAGAATCGAACCAACGCAAGAGCTAGTATTTGGACTCCAGCACCAGCACATCCTGTTCAACCTTCCAGCCAACGCGACCGAGAAAGCTCATGCCAAGCAGCGCCTCGGTCGGCGAGCCGCCTTCCAACACCACGGCATCAACGCCCAGCACTTCCAGCTCACCAACCTTCACCCGATCCAGCGTCACGCGCCAACCGCGCGCAGTACCGCTGGCAGTGTTGACTTGCAAAGGCGAACCCATCACCCGGTAATCGATCCCCAGACGGCGCGCATGCTCATCATTCAGGGCCACCGAAGTGGCGCCGGTGTCCACCAGGAACTGAATGGACTGACCATTGACCGAACCTGCAATCCAGTAATGCCCACCGATGCCCTTGGCCACACTGAGCTGTTTCTTCTGCGCTTCGGCAAAGCCATCGCTGTACTCACGACTCAAGCTGTAGCTGCGCTCCACGCCATCGACACGCAACACCGCGCCACGGCTGTCAGCACTGACCACCATGACCCCACCTGGACCAACCTGACCGACCTTGACCAGCTTGCGCTGACCATCGACATTCAACACCGCAGCGCCAGGGAACAGGCCGACAACCCGTACCTGGGTGGCCGCCATGACGCCACTGCTCAGCAGTAGCGGCAGGCTCAACAACAGTACTTTCAAGGCGTACATGGAGCGTCTCGCACAGGTTAGTCAAATGGATAAGGTTGCTGCCAGCGCTGAAAAATCGGCCGTAGGCTGCCGTCAGCCACCAGGCTGTCCATGCGTTTATCGAACAGCTCAGCCAGCGCCCGGCCACGCGGCGTATCGGCAAAACCCAGGTAAGTCGGCAGGTCGGTCAGCTGAGTAACACGGTAGCGCTCAGGCTGGCTGGTCGTGCGCAACACATCGTCAACTTCGGCCAGGGCATCGATATAGAAATCCACATGGCCCATGTCCAACATACGCAGGATACCGCCGCGACGCAGCACTTCGCGGTACTGGTGCAAATTTGGCAGATAGCGCTGGTATTCATAACCGCGCATCCAGGCCAGGCGGAATTCGCCAAGGGTCTGCTGGGTCGGGATAGGTTTGTCCAGCAAGCCCAGTGCAGAAATCTGATCGAAGTCGTAATTCCAGCGCGGATAGAACACGCCTTGCTCGACTTCGTTAAGGTAAGAACCCACCCAGGCATCGGCAGCACCGCGCTGCACCAGTCCGATGGAGCGGGTGTAAGGGACCGTCTGGATATCCAGCCTCACGCCAGCAGGCTCGAACACCGTACGGAAAATCTCCCACACCATACCGCTGCCATCAGGATGAGTGCGGCCTTCCCAGGTGTCACTGGCTATACGGATCTGCGTAAGCTCAACGGCGCACAGCGGCCCGCTGACAGCACTTATCACCAGCCACAGCAACCACCGACAGCAGCGGCCCATTTTCAATCCCTTCTGATTACCAGCCCAGCGCAGCGGCCAGCCCATTGCCCCAACCCCAGACAATCAGCTGCAGAGCCATCCAGGCAAACACACCGGCAAGTACGTCATCAAGCATGATGCCGACACCGCCATGGACATGCCGATCAATCCAACGAATCGGCCACGGTTTGAGGATGTCGAACACACGGAACAATAAAAAGCCTAGCAGCAGCCAGCCCCAGCCGTCGGGTACCAACCAAAGCGTAATCCACATGCCGACCATTTCGTCCCAGACGATACCTTCATGGTCATGCACCCGCAGGTCATCTGCCACTTTGCCGCACAGCCAGAAGCCAAACAACATGGTGATGCCAAGCATCAGCCAGTAACCCCAGTCGGGCAGCATCTGAAACAACGGCATAAAGGGTAACGCCACCAGCGACCCCCAGGTGCCTGGAGCTTTCGGCAAAGTACCGGAGCCAAAGCCAAAGGCCAGGAAATGCCAGGGGTTGCGCCATACCGAAGGTGGTACGAACTCGGCGGGAACTTGCTTGGGATGATCAGTCACTGACACGTCCAAAATGTTGATAGCCGCTAAACGGCAGCTTTACGGGCTGACCTTGCGCGTCCAGCAGGGTAACGCCCTCACCGGCCACGACACGACCAATAACACGTACCGGCCAACCGGCTTGCTGTAAATCCGCCAGATGGGCCGTCGGCAGGGTAAATGCCAGGCGGTAATCATCGCCACCGCTCAATGCGCACTGGCGCGACGCTGACTCACCCGCAAAGGCCAACAGGGCGGCAGACATCGGCACCCGTGCCTGCTCGATGATTAACGCTACGCCAGAGGCGGCGGCGATATGACCACAATCGGCAAGCAAGCCATCGGAGATATCCAATGCAGCCGTCGCTTTGCCGCGCAGTGCCTGGCCCAAGTCGAGCTGCGGCATAGGTGACCAGTAGCGCGCCAGCAACGGCTCGGCCACTGCGGGCTCGGCTTCCCGTTGCCCCAGCACCAGTGGCAAGGCCCCCGCCGCATCACCCAACTCACCGCCAACGCAGAGCAGATCACCGACCTGCGCACCCTTGCGGGTCAGCGCCATGCCAGCCGGCACGCGGCCAAACACGGTCAGCGTGAGGCTCAAAGGCCCCCGGGTGGTATCACCACCGATCAGGCGGATGGCGCACTGCTGGGCCATCCGGTCCAGACCAGAGGCGAACTCCTGCAGCCAGTCGGCATCAGCACTGGGCAGGGTCAAGGCCAGGGTAAAGCCAACAGGCGTCGCGCCCATCGCGGCCAGATCGCTGACCGATACGCCCAGCGCACGTTGCGCAAGCAGAAACGGGTCAGGCGATTCAGGGAAATGCACCCCGGCAACCAAGGTGTCAGTAGAAATGGCCAGCTGCTCGCCGACCGGCACCTGCAACAAGGCACAATCGTCGCCGATCCCCAATGCCACGCCTTCGCCGGCCTGCGCACAAGACGCAGCGGCGAAGTAATGACGGATCAGCTCGAACTCACCCAAAACAGGCTTAACGCTTGTTAGCGCGAACTTCATCCGCGCGCAGGCGCGGTGCCAGCTTGTCCAGCACACCATTGACGAACTTGTGTCCGTCGGTTGCACCAAACACCTTGGCCAGCTCGATGCCTTCGTTGATCACCACGCGATAAGGAATATCGATGCGGTTTTTCAGCTCGAAGGTCGACAAGCGCAGGATCGACAGTTCAACCGGATCGATCTCATCCAGCGGACGATCAAGCAGCGACTCGAACGCGCCATCAATCTCGGTTTTCTGCCGCGGCACGCCGTGCAGGATTTCATGGAAGTAGGCACCGTCCACCGCCGTGAAATCATTGTCGACACGGAACTGTGCTTCGATCTCGTTCAGTGACTGGCCTGCCATGTGCCAGGAATACAGCGCCTGCATGGCCAACGTACGTGCCTGACGGCGCGCCAGCGTCTTGGTGCTGGGGCCTTTTTTGGGTGCTTGAGGCTGCTGCCCGTTACCGTCGTGCTGGCTCACTTGGCCTCCAACTGCGCCAGCAGGCTGACCATTTCAAGGGCGGACAGTGCTGCTTCCGCACCCTTGTTGCCGGCCTTGGTGCCGGAGCGCTCAATGGCTTGCTCGATGGAGTCGACAGTCAGAACACCGAATGCAACCGGCACGCCGAATTCCATGGACACCTGAGCCAGACCCTTGGTGCACTCGCCTGCCACGTACTCAAAGTGCGGAGTGCCGCCACGGATGACCGCACCGAGGGCGATGATGGCGTCGAAGTCACCGCGCTGGGCGACCTTCTGCGCGACCAGCGGAATCTCGAAGGCACCCGGCGCGCGAATGAGGGTGATGTCGCTTTCGCTCACACCATGGCGCACCAGTGCATCCACCGCACCGCTGACCAGGCTTTCAACAACAAAGCTGTTGAAACGGCCGACAACCAGAGCAAAACGGCCCTTGGGGGCGATAAAAGTACCTTCGATGGTCTTCAGGGTCATAAAACAATTCTCATATAGCGTTAAAGAGCCAGGGGGCAAAAAAGTTATAGCCCAACGGAACAGCGCGTAGCGAGCGCAGGACAGGTGAGGCGGAAACAGGTAAGGCCGTGACATTTACCGAGGTAAAGGACAAGCCAAACCTGTTTGCAACGCCGTGTATCCATGCGCAGTAGCGCGGCGGTCGTTATTCAGCGGGCAGGTATTCTACAACTTCCAAGTCGAAACCGGATATCGCGTTGAACTTCATCGGCGAGCTGAGCAAGCGCATCTTGCGCACGCCCAGGTCACGCAGAATCTGTGAGCCGGCACCCACCGTACTGTAGGTCGCCGGGCTGGCTGACTTGCTTTCTGCACTCTGGCTGCGCTCCAGTTGAGCCAACAGCTCCGGACCATTGATCGGATTGCCCAGCAACAGCACCACACCGCTACCAGACTTGGCCACTTCGGCCATGGCCGCACGCAAGCTCCACCGCCCAGCCTGCTTGACCATCAGCAAGTCCCGTAACGGATCGGCGTTATGCACTCGCACCAAAGTCGGGGTCTCAGCGCAGATAGCGCCCAGGGTCAGGGCCATGTGCACGCTGTCATCCAGGTCATCGCGGTAGCTGACCAGGTTGAACTGGCCCAGCTCGCTGTCGATCGTCTGTTCGCTGACACGCTGCACAGTGCGCTCGTGGATCAGCCGGTAGTGGATCAGGTCAGCGATGGTGCCAATCTTCAGGCCGTGCTGCTCAGCAAACACTTCCAGCTCCGGGCGACGAGCCATGGTGCCGTCGTCGTTCATGATCTCGCAGATCACTCCGCTCGGCTCGAACCCGGCCATGCGCGCCAAGTCACAGGCCGCTTCAGTGTGCCCGGCACGAGCCAGCACGCCACCAGGCTGAGCCATCAAAGGAAAGATGTGGCCAGGGCTGACGATATCGTCGGCGGTCACATTCCGCGCCACCGCAGCCTGCACGGTACGCGCACGGTCAGCGGCGGAAATACCGGTCGTCACGCCTTCGGCGGCCTCAATCGATACGGTGAACTTGGTGCCGAAACCAGAGCCGTTACGCGGCGCCATCAGCGGCAGCTTAAGCAGCTCGCAGCGCTCACGGGTCATGGGCATACAGATCAGGCCGCGAGCGAAGCGGGCCATGAAGTTGATGTGCTCGGCGGTGACGCATTCCGAAGCGATGATGATGTCGCCTTCGTTCTCACGATCCTCGTCATCCATCAGGATGACCATCTTGCCGGCGCGGATGTCTTCGATCAGTTCAGCTGCAGTATTCAGGGCCATGCGGGCGATCTCACTTATTCAGGTAGCCGTGTTCGGCAAGAAAACTGGCGGTCAGGCCCGAGGCGGCAGGTTCAGCGGCTTTGTCACCGAGCAACAGGCGCTCCAGGTAACGCGCGAGCAGATCCACTTCGAGGTTGACCTGACGACCAGGGCGGTAGTCGAGCATGATGGTTTCGGCCAGGGTGTGCGGCACGATGGTCAGCTCAAATTCGGCGCCGTTGACCGCATTGACGGTCAGGCTCGTGCCGTCGACGGTGATCGAGCCTTTGTGGGCGATGTACTTGGCCAGTTCGCGTGGTGCACGAATGGTGAATTGCCACGCTCGGGCATTCTCCGCCATCGAGACAATCTCACCGACACCGTCAATATGCCCACTGACCAAGTGACCACCCAAGCGACTGGTAGGTGTCAGGGCCTTTTCCAGGTTGACCTTGCTACCGGCCTTGAAGTCGATAAACGCGGTACGAGCCAAGGTTTCGCGGCTGACATCAGCCCAAAAACCATCGCCAGGCAACTCAACTGCAGTCAGGCACACGCCGTTGACCGCAATGCTGTCGCCCAGCTTGACGTCTGCAAGGTCAAGCTTGCCGGTTTCCACATACACCCGCACATCGCCACCCTTAGGTGTCAGGGCACGGATACTGCCAATAGCTTCGATTATGCCGGTAAACATGCCACCCCCTGTATCGCAGCCACAGCAAAGCACTGGCGCACAACGCCAGTAGCCTGAGGCTTGGAATAAAAATCAGACATCTAGACCAACTCCTGTTTTATAAAAAACAGGGCGTGATTGATCGATAGGGATTTTGAGGCACGCCTGAACGCGCCTTCTTGAGGCAATCCCGCTCTCTCTTTATCCGGACTTTAACCGTCGGCCCCGGAATCACACCGGGTCTGCTGACCTTGCCAAGCGGTTTACGCCACCGGGCAAGCGCTCGCGGGCTAGGCTGTGCAGCCATTACCGCCGGTGGGGAATTACACCCCGCCCTGAGAACGTTACGGCCGCTTGCGCAGCCGAGACGCGTTTTACCACATATTGCACGCGCCCTGCATCGGCAAACGACCGCCTGAATGACGGGCCATTGCGGATAACGGCTGGTTAAACAACCGGCTGGGGCACCGCGATAATCCGCCAGTCATCACCGACTGCGCGCATCTCAACAATTTTCAACGCTGGCGCATCGGCCATGCGCGCCAACGGCAGATCAAGCAGTGGCCGCGCGCTGGACCCCAGCAGCTTGGGCGCGACAAACAGCTGGTACTCATCCACCAGGCCCAGACGGGCAAACGCCCCGGCCAACCGCGGCCCAGCTTCCACCAGTACTTCGTTGGCACCACGATTGGCCAGCTCGACCAGCAGACGACGCAGGTCAACATGCCCGTTACTGCCGGGTACGGCCAATAGTTCGTGTCCATCGTCCAGATAGCGATCACGCGCCGAAGCCGCTGCGCACGTCGCCACGAGCGCAGCGCCAGCCTGAAAGAACGGCACGCTGAGCGGTACCCGCAGGCGTCCATCAACCAGCACCCGCAGGGGTGGTCGCGCCTGCGCCAGCGCACTCAGTTCTGCCCCAAGGCCCAGCTCGTCAGGGCGTACCGTCAGCCGGGCATCATCGGCCAGCACCGTGTCGGCGCCGGTCAACACCACACTGGCGCGCGCGCGCAGCCGCTGAACCGCCGCTCGGGCGGCGGGCCCCGTGATCCACTGGCTTTCACCACTGGCCATGGCGGTGCGCCCGTCAAGGCTCATGGCCAGCTTGACCCGCACAAACGGCAAGCCCTTCTCCATCCGTTTGATAAAGCCGGCATTCAGCGCCCGTGCCTCGGTTTCCAGCACGCCGCTCTGCACGGCGATACCGGCATGCATCAAGCGCAGCAGACCATCACCACCGACTTGTGGATTGGGATCCTGCATAGCCGCCACCACACGGGCAACGCCGGCATTGATCAAGGCATCGGCACACGGCGGTGTACGCCCATGGTGGCTGCAGGGTTCCAGCGTGACGTAGGCCGTTGCGCCACGAGCCTTGTCGCCTGCCTGGCGCAGCGCGTGCACTTCCGCATGCTGTTCACCGGCTCGGGCATGCCAGCCTTCGCCGACGATACGCCCGTCACGCACGATCACGCAGCCCACGCGCGGATTAGGGTGAGTGGAGTACAAGCCTTTACGGGCCAGCTCCAGCGCGCGCGCCATAAAGGCGTGATCTGAATTCATCATCAACCTTTAATAGGCTCGCGGGACAGTCGATCGATTTCCTCGCGGAACTCGTTAAGGTCTTGAAAGCGTTTGTACACCGAGGCAAAGCGGATATAAGCCACTTCATCGAGCTTTTGCAGCTCGCCCATCACCAGCTCACCCAGAACCAGCGATTTGATCTCGCGTTCGCCAGTGGCGCGCAGCTTGTGCTTGATGTGGGCAATTGCGGCTTCGAGGCGCTCGATACTCACCGGGCGCTTCTCCAGCGCACGCTGCATGCCGGCACGCAGCTTGTCTTCATCGAAGGGCTGGCGGCTGCCGTCCTGTTTGATCAGGCGCGGCATCACCAGCTCAGCGGTTTCAAAGGTGGTGAAACGCTCTTCACAGGCCAGGCATTCACGCCGACGACGCACCTGCTCGCCCTCGGCAACCAGGCGCGAGTCGATCACTTTGGTGTCATTGGCACCGCAGAAGGGACAGTGCATAAATAAGGCCAGCCTTAGAACGAAGGTAGCCATGGTAGCGCATCCCGCAGGCAAGACAAGCCGAGGGGTTTGCGGTATACAGGCGCCCATGCAAACCAGCGCAGTTGAGACCTTCCATGAAAGCCCCCACGCCGTTACAACCGCTGATTCTCGTAAGCCTGATCGCTTTGTTGACGGCCTGTGCCAGCGACAGCCCGCCGCCCGCAAAACCCACCGTGCAGACGCCGACGCCCACACCGGCCGAAGCCAAGCCTCTGCCTGCTTATCAACGCGAGCTGAGCGGCAGTCTGTTGAATGTGCCCAATGAAGCGGATGTCGAGCTGGCCCTGCTGGCGGTCGATCAACGCGGCCGACCGCAAACGCTGCTGGGCAATATCCAACTGCGCGGTACCGGCAACCCGCTGGCGTTTCGCTTGCCGTTCAACCCGGAAACCTTCAATAAACACAGCCGTATCGAGCTGCATGGCCGCGCCAATCAGGCTGGCCGGCTGATTCTGCGCCTGCCCGAGCAACCGATTGCCCGCGGCGAAACCCAGAATCTCGGGGAGTTGCGCCTGGTACCTGCGCCATGACAGCCCCGGCCGCCCTGCAGGCCGCGCTCAGCGAACTGCTGGGTGACGCCCAGCTCAGCGCGCAAACCCTGCCCGGCACCGCGATCAAGCTGTGGCTGATCGACCCGGCGAATATGGATCGCTGTTTCAGCCCGGAAGAAACCCGCCTGATCCTTGAAGAACCGCCCTACTGGTGTTTCTGCTGGGCCAGCGGGCTGGTCCTGGCGCGCTGGCTGGCCGAGCACCCTGAGTGGGTGCGCGACAAGCGCGTGCTGGATTTCGGTGCGGGTTCAGGTGTGGCGGCGATTGCTGCAGCCAAAGCCGGTGCGCTGGAAGTAGTGGCCTGTGACCTTGATCCATTAGCGCTTGCATCCTGTCAGGCGAATGCCGCACTCAACAATGTGCAGCTGAGCTACTCGACAGACTTCTTTGCCGAGGCCGACCGCTTCGACCTGATTATCGTCGCCGACGTGCTTTACGACCGCGCCAACCTGCCACTGCTCGACCAGTTCCTCAGTCGTGGACGTGAAGCGCTGGTGGCAGATTCACGCGTGCGCGACTTTCAGCACCCGCTGTACCAGCGCCTAGGCATACTCGAAGCCTGCACCTGGCCGGACCTGGCCGAGCCGGCTGAGTTTCGTCATGTCAGCCTGTACCACGCCGAACGCAGCTAGCAGCCCTTGTATCCGCCAGCCCCAGCCCGCATTTATAGTCCATCCCATTTTTCGCATCGCCGAGACCGATCATGAGCACGTCCCCTTACATCGTTGATATCGCAGGCAGCGCCAGCTTCGAACAGCTGGTGATCGAGAACTCCTTCCAGAAGCCGGTGCTGGTGGATTTCTGGGCGGAATGGTGCGCGCCCTGCAAGGCACTGATGCCGCTGCTGGCGAAGATCACCGAGGAATATAACGGCGATCTGCTGCTGGCCAAGGTCAACTGCGATATCGAGCAGGACATCGTTGCCCGCTTCGGCATCCGCAGCCTACCGACCGTGGTGCTGTTCAAGAATGGCCAGCCGGTGGACGGCTTTGCGGGCGCGCAACCAGAGTCGGCGATTCGCGAAATGCTCAAGCCTCATGTGGCCGAGCCGGCACCAGCCGCCGCTGACCCAATGGAAGCCGCGCGAGCACTATTCAGCGAAGGCCGCTTTGCCGATGCCGAAGCGCTGCTCAAAATGCTGCTGACGGAAAACAATGAACACGCGGCCGCGCTGATTCTCTATGCGCGCTGCCTGGCTGAGCGCGGCGAGCTGGGTGAGGCCGAAGCCGTGCTGGGCGCGGTAAAAGGCGATGAACACAAACAGGCCCTGGCTGGTGCCCGCGCGCAGCTGACTTTCCTGCGTCAGGCCAGTGAGCTGCCAGATGTGGCCAGCCTGAAAACCCGGTTAGCGCAAAATACCGACGACGATGAAGCCAGCTACCAGTTGGCGATTCAACAACTGGCGCGCCAGCACTACGAACCAGCGCTGGACGCCCTGCTGATGCTGTTTATTCGCAACCGCAGCTACGCCGACGGCCTGCCGCACAAGACCCTATTGCAGGTCTTCGACCTGCTGGGCAATGACCATCCACTGGTCACCGCTTACCGGCGCAAGCTGTACCAAGCAATTTACTAATTTCTACCCGCGTCGATGGGTAACCCCATCGACGTGAACTAGCCCACCCAGTGGTAAATCGGCGCATCGACGCCGGTTTCAACGCGCGCCTGTGCGCAATGGCGCAGCCGCACCAGCAGGCGTTTGCCCGCTGCCTCACCACCCGCCAGCCCAGCCAATTGCCCGAGCAGCTGCGGCCCGTCGATCTGCCCCGCCTGGCGCAGCAACTCCAGCGTGGTTTGCCACAGCGCATCATTGGCCACAGGCGCGACAGCGGCTGCGGGGGCTGCAGGCGGCTCAAGGCTTACGTGCTGAGCCAGCTGCGCCCAGTCCTGCGCATCCAGCTCAACCGTAAGGTCCACCGGCCAGGCGCCGATCTGCCCACGAATTCGCACCATCACTCTGCCCTCAGCTAATCAGCCGCCATGCTCCCACGTCCACTGCAGGCCGCCAAGCAAGGCTGGCCATAGACGCTAAAAAATTGTTATAACGTAACAAGCATTAACTTCTGATCGGAGATCACCATGCGCCGCCTGCTACTTGCCCTGCCGTTTGCCTTACTGCCCCTGGCCGCCCTCGCGGCCGAACACAATCATGAACATGACCACGCGCATGATCACGCCGAGCACGGCAGCCTGGACGCTCACGAGCACGGCGCCGCGCAACTCAACGTGGTACTCGACGGCAAGGTGCTGGAGCTGCAACTAGAAAGCCCGGCGATGAATCTGGTGGGCTTCGAGCATGCTGCCAAGAGCGACGCCGACAAAGCCATGGTTGCCGCCGCACTCAGCCAGCTGGAACAACCGCAGCCGCTGTTCGGCCTGAACGCGGGCGATTGCACGATCAGTAACCAAGAGCTGGAAAGCCCGCTGTTCGCCGACCATGCGGACACTCATAAACATGAGCACGACCACGAAAAGTCCCATGACAGCGAGCACAGTGAGATCCACGCGCACTACACACTCGACTGCCAGAAGCCTGAAGAATTGAAACAACTTAACCTCGGCGAACTGTTCAAGCGCTTCCCCGCCACCAAGAAAATTCAGGTACAACTGATCGGCCCGAATGGCCAGCAGGGCCTGGAGCTGACGCCCGCACAGCCGACCCTGAGTTTCTAACCACCTTTTTGCAGCAGAACGGCCGGGGTAACCCGGCCGCTTACTTTATGAGTTCAGCCCTGATCCACCTGTCCAACCTCGGCTTTGCCTGGCCCGGCCAGCCTGAACTGCTGGACATCGACTCGTTCACCCTGCAACGCGGTGAAAGCCTGTTTCTCAAAGGCCCCAGCGGCAGCGGCAAGACCACCCTGCTCGGCCTGCTCGGCGGTGTACAGAAACCTAATCGCGGCAGCATCCAGCTGCTCGACCAGGACTTAAGTACACTGTCCGCCAGCGCTCGCGACCGCTTTCGCGTCGATCACACCGGCTACATCTTCCAGCAATTCAACCTGCTGCCGTTTCTCTCGGTGCGTGAGAACGTCGAGCTGCCCTGCCATTTCTCCAAACTGCGCGCCAGCCGCGCCGTACAGCGCCACGGCAGCGTAACCAAGGCCACCAACGCCCTGCTCGCCCACCTTGGGCTACAGCAGCCTGAGCTGCTGCAACGCCGCGCAGGTGACCTGTCGATCGGCCAGCAGCAGCGCGTCGCCGCTGCCCGTGCGCTGATCGGTCAGCCGGAACTGGTGATCGCCGACGAACCCACCTCGGCGCTGGATGCCGACGCCCGAGAAACCTTTCTCGACCTGCTGTTCGCCGAGTGCCGCGAGGCCGGCTCCAGCCTGCTGTTTGTCAGCCACGACCAGAGCCTGGCACGCCTGTTTGACCGCAGCCTGTCGCTCGCCGAGCTGAACAAAGCCACCCGCTTGGCGGAGATTTAACGATGTACCTATTGCGTCTCGCCCTCGCCAGCCTGGGCAACCGCCGCTTTACCGCCTGGCTGACGGTGTTTGCCATCGCCCTCTCTGTGTGCCTGCTGCTCGCCGTCGAGCGGGTGCGCACCGAAGCCCGCGCCAGCTTTGCCAACACCATCAGCGGCACCGACCTGATCGTCGGTGCGCGCTCGGGCAGTGTGAACCTGCTGCTATATTCGGTATTCCGCATCGGCAACGCCACCAACAATATTCGCTGGGATAGCTTCGAGCAGTTGGCCCAGCATCGTCAGGTCAAATGGGCCATCCCGATCTCACTCGGCGATTCGCACCGTGGCTACCGGGTGATGGGCACCAGCCCGGCGTATTTCGAACACTACCGTTATGCCCGCAGCCAACCGCTGCAACTGAGCAGCGGCCGCGCCTTTGCCGATGACCCGTTCGAGGTTGTACTCGGCGCAGAAGTGGCGCAAGCGCTCAACTACCAGCTCGATCAGGAGCTGGTGCTGGCCCATGGCGTGGCCACCATCAGCCTGGTCAAACATGACGACAAGCCCTTCAAGGTGGTCGGCATCCTCAAGCGCACCGGCACACCGGTGGACCGCACCCTGCATATTTCCCTGGCCGGCATGGAGGCCCTGCATGTCGACTGGCAAAACGGCATGCCCGCACGCGGCGCGGCAAAGGTCAGTGCTGAGCAGGCGCGGGCGATGGACCTGCAACCCAAGCAGATCACCGCCGTCATGCTCGGCCTGAACAGCAAGATCGCCACCTTCAGCCTGCAACGGGAGATCAACGAATTTCGCGGCGAACCGCTGCTGGCAATCCTCCCCGGCGTCGCGCTGCAGGAACTGTGGAGCCTGATGGGCACCGCCGAGAAGGCGCTGTTTGTGGTTTCGCTGTTCGTGGTGCTGACCGGGCTGATCGGCATGCTTACGGCGATTCTCACCAGCCTTAACGAGCGCCGCCGCGAGATGGCGATTCTGCGCTCGGTCGGCGCGCGGCCCTGGCATATCGCCAGCCTGCTGATCGTCGAAGCCTTTGCCCTGGCCCTGGCCGGCGTACTGCTCGGTTTGCTGTTGCTGTACCTGGGCATCGCCGGAGCGCAGGGTTATGTGCAGGCGAATTACGGCCTGTACCTGCCACTGAATCTGCCAACCCGCTATGAGTGGACGCTGCTCGGCGCTATTCTGAGCGCCGCCCTGTTGATGGGCTGTGTACCGGCCTGGCGCGCGTACCGCCAATCCCTGGCCGATGGCTTATCGATCCGTTTATGAGGCTCTTTCATGCACCGCTCCCTGCTCGCCACCCTGCTGCTCACCCTGGCCCTGCCCCTGGCGGCTGCCGAGGTGCGCGAGCTGACTTGGTCGGAAATGGTCCCGGCCGATGCGCCGCCGCAAGTCGTTGAGCCGGCACCGATCCACGACCTCTCGCAGCTGGCCGACGCCCTCGCCGAATCCGGCCCGGCGGCCATGCAGCAATCGCCCGCCGCGCCAGTGGTGCAGGCGCTTGATGGTCAATCGGTAAAACTGCCGGGCTATATCGTGCCGCTGGATGTCACCGATGAAGGCCGGGTGACCGAGTTTCTGTTGGTGCCATACTTCGGCGCGTGCATCCACGTGCCGCCACCGCCATCGAATCAGATCGTCCATGTCACCAGCGAGCTGGGTGTGCTGCTCGATGCACTGTATCAGCCGTTCTGGATCGAGGGCCCGCTCAAGGTCGAGCAGACCAGCAGCGAACTGGCCGAAGCCGGTTATCAGATGGAGGCGGAAAAGATTTACGCCTATGAGCTGCCGGACAGCTAAGACACAGCGCAGCAACCAGGCAGAAAAAAGCCAGACCTAGGTCTGGCTTTTTTATTGGGCGCTACACACCGGTAGTCGACTAGCCGGCGCTGGCCACGTGTTTTTCACGCTGATAACTCAGCTCGCTTTCCGCCCACTGGCGCCAGGCGCGCACTTTGCTGCGTTCGGCGCCGGCTCGTTCGGCCTTGGCCAGGGCGTCGAGCCCGGCCTGCCAGCGCGCCTGTTCCAGCTCCAGCTGGGCCAGGTGCAGCCAGTGCTTGGCACTGCCCGAGCGCTGCGCCAGCTCGCGGAATACCTGCGCCGACTTGCTGCGCTCACGCGCCTGCCACCAGAGCAGCCCCAGCCGCTCCTCGCGGGCACTGGTGCGCGGCAACAGGCCTTGGTCGAGCATCCCGGCAAGCAGCTTGGCGCCCTGCCAGGGTTGATCGGCAGCGCCAGCCAGCAGCACCAGGTTGTCCAGTTCACTTTCATTGAAGCGCAGGCCCTTCTGATACGCCGCGCGCAAGGTAGCCAGCGATTTGTCGTGACTGCCGCTCAGCTGCTGCAAGGCTGCCAGCTGACGCCAGCCCTGGGCGTTATTCGGCTGGCGCGCGAGCAACTGGCGCTGCCAGCGCTCAGCGGCAGCGTACTTCTTCAGATCAGCGTTCATTGCGACGAGAAACTGCAACCAGCTGTCGGCAGCCTGCGGATTAGCCTGCACATAACGCTCGGCCAACGGCAACGCCTTGGCCGGCTGACCGAGGCCCTGATAAGCCTGCACCAGCATCTGCAGCACCTCTTCATTGGCGTTAGTCTGCCCCGGGGCCAGCAGGGTCACCACCTGGGCGTAGCGGCGCTCGACCAGGTTTAGACGGGCCAGGTTCAGCTCTTCAGCGGCCTGCAGCTCGGCGTCCAGCTTGCCGCTCTTCAGTACCTTTTCCAGCAGCTCGATGGCCTGAGCATTCTGCCCTTCGGCCCAGGCCAGATAACCGCGGCTGCGCCACAGCAACGCTTCTTCCAGGCTACCCGGAGTGCCCTTGGCAGCATCCAGAGCGCGGCGCGCGGCCGCGTAGTCACCCTTCTTCTGTGCGGTCTGCGCCGTATCCAGCGCGCGAAACACGCCCGGTTCAACACTCTGCCCAGCCGCCTGCGCAGCACCAGCGCCGTACAGCGCGATCAGCAGCAGTAGACGATACATATCAGCGAGCTCCTTCCAGGCGGAAGTACAGGGTTTTCACCGCTTCACGGGCCACCGCCAGACCGCCTTCGGTGCGCGGCGCAAACCTCCAGCGCACGGCGGCGCGGCGAGCTTCGCGCTCAAACACGTTCTGCGGGCTGGCTTCGATGACGCGCACGTTTTCTACCGCACCTGCGCGGTTGATGGTGAACGCCAGTTTCACGTGTCCTTCGATGCCGCGCTGCAAGGCGTAGCGCGGGTAATCCGGGCTGACATCGTTGAGCGGCATCACTTCACTTTCCGGGCCGCCGGGCTGACCACCGGCATCGCTCGGGGCTGGCGCACTTGGCGCTGAGGCACCCGCTGCCAGACCCGTCAGGCTTGGTGTCGGCGCGCTGTTCACGGCAACCCCCGTGCTCAGGCTCGGCACCGGCAGATCCAGTGCCGGCAGGTTGGCGCTCGGGGTAGCCGCCATCGGCGTCGGAGGTGTCGGGGTTTGCGGCGTTTGTGCTTGCGGCGGCTGCGGTGCCTGCTGGCGGGTACGCGTCGCGGTGTCGCTGGAGTCGCCATCCAGGCGCACGAAGTTGGCCACCGTCAGCGGCTCTTCACTCGGCTTGCTGCTGGGCGGCGCGACCATGTAAAGCATCAGGCCGAACAGCCCCAACGCCATCAGGCACGCGGCGAGGAATGACAGCGGCAAGCGCATCAGCGCGCTCCCGCCGTAGCCGCCAGGGCCACGTCATGCACACCGGCCAGGCGCGCCTGATCCATCACCTGCACCACCAGGCCGGTACGCGCATCCTGATCCGCCTGGACCACCACAGCGCCGTCCGGCTGGTCGACGCGCATGCGCTCGACGTGCGCACGCACGCTGCGTACATCGACGACTTTCTTGTCCATCCACACCTGTCCGTCGGCGGTGATGGCGATCAGGATATTGCCTTTGTCCTGCGGGCTGGCAGTTTCCGCCTGGGGCCGCTGCACTTCGACGCCGGCTTCCTTGATAAAGGAGCTGGTGACGATAAAGAAGATCAGCATGATGAAAACCACGTCGAGCATCGGCGTCAGGTCGATGCCGGTGTCTTCGTCTTGCTGGTGGTGACGGCGCATTCTCATGTGTCGAATCTCAGTCGTGACGCAGCTGGTCAGCCAGCCGCTCCAAAGCCCGGCGAGCATCGCGTTCGAGGCGCGCCAGGCTGAACAATCCACTAATCGCCAAGACCATGCCGGCCATGGTCGGCAGAGTCGCCTGCCAGACGCCAGCGGCCATGCCGCGCGGGTTACCGGTGCCGTTGATGGCCAGCACGTCGAACACCGCGACCATGCCGCTGACCGTGCCGAGCAAGCCCAGCAGCGGGTACATCGCCACCAGGGTCTTGCTCAGGCGTAGCGGGCCGAGCAGGTGTTGCTGCGCCTGGGCCAACCAGGCACTGCGCACCGCGCGCTGCCAGTTGCCGGTGTCGTCGCTCAGCACCTGCTGCCAGGCCTGACGGCGCTCGGCCACCCACTCCGGGAACACCCGGCGCATGTACCAGAAGCGCTCGAACACCAGGGTCCAGAACACCACGCACAACCCGGCCAATGCCCACATCACCACGCCACCGGCGCTCATGAAGTCGAGCAAGGCATGGCCGCTGTCCACCAGGCGCAACCACAGCGCCAGCCAATCAGTCACGACGCGGCGCCCCGGACAGGTGCAGGGCAATCAGCCCGGCGCTTTGCTGCTCCAGCAGCTGAATCAGGCCCTTGCTGCGACTGGCCAGCAGGGTGTGCAGGAACAGCAGCGGAATCGCCACCACCAGGCCCAACACCGTGGTCACCAGCGCTTGCGAGATGCCGTCGGCCATCAGTCGTGAATCGCCGCCACCGCCCTGGGTAATCGCCTGAAAGGTGACGATCATCCCGGTCACGGTGCCGAGCAGACCGAGCAACGGCGCCACCGCGCTAAGCAGCTTGAGCAGGCCCTGGCCTTTTTCCAGCGGCGGGGTTTCCTGCAGGATCGCCTCGTCGAGCTTCAGCTCCAGGGTTTCCAGATCCGCCAGCTGCGGCTTCGGCCCCAGCACACCGATGATCCGACCCAGCGGGTTGTCGGCACGCGGTGCGCTCAGGTCATGCATCTGCGCGCTGACGCCACGGCCTACGCGGGTCAGGTAGACCATGCGCCAGGCGGCCAGCAGCAGACCGAAGGCACCAAGCAGGAGAATCACCCAGCCGACCAAGCCGCCCTGCTGGACGCGATCCCACAGACCTGGCTCGCGCTGCAACTGCGCCAGCAGGGTGCCGCGGCTTGGGTCAACCGGCAGGCTGGCGACGGCATCTTTGCTGTCCAGATAATCCGCAACCTGGCCCAAGCCGGACGGCTGACGCGGCGGCGCCAGCAGCTCGCCGGCATCGGCGTCATAACGCAGGAAGGCATCGGCGCCGTAAGCGGAGAACGCGCCGACCCGCAGCACATCCTGCGCATTGCGCGTGCCATCAGCCGCCACCACCGGCAGTTGCAGTTGCTCAACCCGGCCGCTGGCGGTCAGGTCCTCGAGCAGCAGCATCCAGTAGCCATCAAGGTCGGCAGCAGACGGCAGCGTGCGGCTTTCGGCCAGCGCCTTGAGCCGCGCCAGACGCTCGGGGTATTGGGCGTTGAGCAGGCTGTCCTGCCATTGCCCGGCGACATCACCGGCGCTCTGGCGGACCACGCCAAACAGTTCGCCGAGGTGGCCGGCACGCTGGCTGAGGAGTTTTTCCTGCTCGGCCAATTCGGCTTCCTGGCGGTCAAACTCAGCCTTCAGTCGCTCGGCTTCGGCCTTTTGCGTGGCCAGGGCGCTGCGCGCAGTGGCCAGCAATTGGGCACGCTCACCGCGTTCGGCAATAAAGGCCTGCTCGCGGCTTTGCATGGCGCTGACTTCAGCCGCGCGCTCAGTGCGAATACGTTGCAGCAGTTGATCCGGGCTCAGTGGTTCGGCAGCGCCAGCCAGGGCAGGCAGCAAGGCCAGGGTAAAAGCGAGAACACGACGATTCATGGCTTGGCCTCCAGCGCCAGGGTCTTCACGGGCAGGTCAAGCACGGCCGGGGCCTGCTCCTGGCGGGCAATCGCAATGGCTTGGCGCAACGGCCGCCGGGCGCTGCCGTCAAGCAGCTGCCAGCTGCGGGTTTGCGGGTTCCACCAGCCACTTTCATGGCCATCGAGGGTCTGGAAATACAGCATCACGCGGCCCAACCGAAGGAACTCGACGCTGCGCGACGTACCTTCACTCGGCAGCTCACCACGCCAGGCTTCCAGGGTGCGGCCGTAGTCGCTTTCCACCTGGTAGGCCTCAAGAATGCGCCGGTATTTCTCGGCCAGGCTGACGTCAGCACGCGGCAGTAGATCCTGCAGCTGAGCCAGACGATCACTGCGCTCATCCGGCAGGAACGGCAGGTCAGCCGCGATAAACTCGCCCAGCACCTCAACCATACGACGCATCTGCGGCGTTACCGCCTCCTGAGTGCGCTCAATGCCATCCAGCTGCTGTTGATAGCCGGCCAGCTCCTTGCGCTGCGCTGCCACCAGCTCGCGCAACTGAGTGTTATAACCTTGCAAAGCTTCGGCCTGCTGCAAGGCATTGCGATACTCGGTGAGCATCTCCCGGCTGGCGTCATCGAGCTGCTCGATACGCGCCTGTGAGGCCTTGGCATCGGCAGCCAATTGCTGACTTTCATCCAGCGCGGCATCCAGAGGGGTCGCCGCTAAAGGCGCACTGGCCAGAACCAGAGCGACTGCCAACAGGCGCTTCGGCAGAGGGATCATGAAATATTCCTTGAACTGAGTGGCGCAATAAAGAGAACTATTATCAACTGCATCCCGCCTTTTGAGCAACCAGCAGCAATACTTATTCGTTTGGACACGCAAGAAAAGAAATAATATAACATATTATTTGCGACACACTCGCAAACGAAACCCTGCATAATTAGATAGCCAGCTACTTTTATTGAGCTGGATCAACAGTCGTTTTTTTCGCGCCCCTAACATCGTACTCAGCCAATACGAACCGATGCTTTATGGGAGCACACCATGCGTACCTCACTGTTTACCGCTTCACTGCTGGCCCTTGCTATCGCCGCCCCACTGGCGCACGCGCACCAAGCTGGCGACATCATCGTGCGGGCCGGCGCCATCACGGTTGACCCACAGGAAAGCAGCAGTGACATCTGGGTCGGCGCACTCGGCACTGACGTAGCCGGTACCAAAGCGACCCTGGACAGCGACACCCAGCTGGGCCTGAACTTCGCTTATATGCTGACCAACAACATCGGCATCGAGCTGCTGGCGGCCACCCCGTTCAGCCATAACGTCGGCGTAAAAGGCATGCCCGGCGGCTTCGCCGGCTTGAACGGCAATCTCGGTGAACTGAAGCACCTGCCGCCGACCCTGAGCGTGGTGTATTACCCACTGGATTCCAGTTCGGCATTCCAGCCCTATGTAGGCGCAGGCATCAACTACACGTGGTTCTTCGACACCAAACTGAGCAGCGAAGCAGAAGGTAAAGGCTTCAGCGGCCTGGACATGAAAGATTCCTGGGGCCTGGCCGCGCAGGTGGGCATGGACTACATGCTGACTGACAACATCATGCTCAACGCCCAAGTGCGTTATATCGACATCGAAACCACTGGCACCACCAACTTTGGCGGCAGCAAGGTTAAAGTCGATGTAGACGTAGACCCGTTCGTTTATATGGTCGGCCTGGGCTACAAGTTCTAAGCCATCAGCCATAAAAAAACCGGCCATCAAGGCCGGTTTTTTATGGAAAAGTGCATTCATCCTTGCGCCAGCAAACGCCGCAGGCCTTCACCGATCGGCGTGGCTGTGGGCAGCTGGTACTGCGCCTGCAAGCGCCGGTTATCCGCACGCGAGTGGCGAATATCACCCGCGCGCGGCGCCTGATACTGCACATCAGGCAAGCCACCACACAGCCCACCAATCTGCGCCAGCAGCTGATTCAGACTGACCGCCTGATTCCAGCCAACGTTCACCGCCCCCTCCACCGCCTGCGACGCAGTCAGCGCTTGGGTCAGCAGCACAACCAGATCCTCGACATAGAAAAAGTCGCGGGTCTGCTCACCATCGCCGAATACGCTGATCGGCAAGCCCTGCTGGACGCGCTGGGTGAAGATGCTGATCACCCCGGAGTACGGCGAAGACGGATCCTGACGCGGCCCGAAGATATTAAAGAAACGAAAAATCGCTGGTTCGAGGCCATGCTGGCGACGATAGAAATCCAAGTAATGCTCACTGGCCAGTTTGTCAGCGGCATAAGGCGTCAGCGGAGCCTTCGCCGTGGCTTCATCAATCGCCTGGCCTTCACCATTGTTGCCATACACCGCTGCACTGGAAGCAAACAGCACACGCTTGACGCCATGCAGGCGCATCGCCTCACAGACATTCAGCGTGCCGACAAAATTGCTCTGGTGCGTCGCCACCGGATCATCCACTGAGGCCTGCACCGAGGCCACTGCAGCCAGGTGCGCCACTGCCTCACATCCGGCCACCGCCTGCGCGACCACTGCAGCATCGGCCACATCGCCCTCGATAAACTGCAACTGCGGATTATCCAACGGCAGATTGGTCAGCTTGCCCATCGACAGGTTGTCCAGCACCCGGACGCTGTAGCCTCGAGCCAGCAACGCATCGACCAGGTGCGAACCGATAAAGCCAGCGCCACCAGTAACCAAAACAGAACGTGAGTCAGACATGGCGATAATAACGATCCAGTAGGCTCGGCAGCCCCGAGCGCCAGGCTCGCGGTTTGATGCCGAAGGTGTGAAGGATTTTCTTGCAGGACAGCACCGCATGTTGCGGCTCTTCGGCGACATCCGGCCGCGCGCTGTGCGCCTGCGGCCCCACGTCCTCAACCAGATTGCTGCGGAAGTGGCGCGCCTCACTGAGTACCGCCTGGCCCAGCGCCAGCGAGGTGGTCGCCTCATGCCCACCGTAGTGGTATGTGCCCCACAGCGGTGTCTGGCAATCCAGCTGCTTGAGCACCGCGAGAATCACCCGGGCTGCGTCATCGATTGGCGTCGGATTACCGCGCCGATCATCGGCCAGTAGCAGGGGTTCATCATGCGCGGCGCGGGTCAGAAAGCGTCCGAGCAGACCATTGGCACTGTCATCCAGCAGCCAGCCAAAGCGCAATAGCACATGCCGCGGACAGGTAGCACGCACGCGCTGCTCGAAGCGCCACAGCGCCTGGCCACGGATACCCAGCGGTGCCGGCTCTTCCCGCTCGCTGTAGGCAGTCGCCCGCGAGCCATCGAAGACGCGATAACTGGAAGGTTGCAGCAGACGGATCTGATGATGCTGACAGAGCTCGGCCAGACGCTCAACGGAACGCTCCTGGGCAGCAAACTGCGCCTCGCTGACCACTTCGGCCTGGAACCAGTCGAAGTAGTAAGCAAGGTTGATTAAGGCATCGGGGCGGGTGTCATCCAGCAACTGAGTGAGGCTGGCGGGGTCCCAGCCTGACTCCGGCGGTTTGGGGGCGAGAAAGCCAATGTCTTCCTCAGCGCCGAGACGAATCAACGCCTGCCCCAACGCATTACCGCCACCTAGCAGCATCAGCCGCATACGCATGATCGGCGTTAACTCAGCAGATCAGAACGGGATGTCGTCATCGAAACTGTCAAAATCCGCTGCGGGCTGAGGTGCCTGCTGTGGTGCGGGGCGCGGGGCCGACTGCTGCTCGCGCTGCGGTGCAGGGCGCTGCTGACGTGGAGCCGAGTCACCACCACCGGCGTTGTCCGGACGGCCGCCCAGCAGCTGCATGGTGCCCTGCATGTCGACAATGATTTCAGTGGTGTAGCGCTTAACGCCGTCTTTTTCCCACTCGCGGGTCTGCAACTTGCCTTCGATGTACACCTGCGAACCTTTGCGCAGGTATTCACCGGCGATCTCGGCAACTTTGCCGAACAGCGACACACGGTGCCATTCGGTTTTTTCGACTTTCTGACCGGTCTGCTTGTCGGTCCACTGCTCGCTGGTTGCCAAGCTCAGGTTGGTGACCGCGTTGCCGCTCGGCAGGTAGCGGGTTTCCGGGTCCTGTCCGCAGGTACCGACCAGAATGACTTTGTTAACCCCACGGGCCATAACGTTCTCCTAGGCTTTCAGCACGCCACCGGCGCCGGCTCTATGAGGCGCTCAAGGGACGTGCGGTCCAATTGTTGGGTATCCACTTTGATATAGATGGCCGCTTCGTCGCGCACCACTACGGCATCCGCCACTCCGGGCACAGCCTGTAAACGCTCGACCAACCCCGCCTCTTGCAAAGCCGCAGCTGAAAGCGGCAGACGCAGGCTGGTGACATACGGCGGTTCGCGCATAGTAACAGCAAAGGCCAGCCAAAAAAGAGCCAGCAGGGCACAGCCCGCAAACACACCCGACAGGCTGTAGTGCTGATACAACCAGCCACCCAAGATGCCGCCGAGGGCCGCGCCGAGGAACTGACTGGTGGAATACACCCCCATCGCCGTGCCTTTGCCGCCCGCAGGGGCCACTTTGCTAATCAGCGACGGCAACGAAGCTTCCAGCAGGTTGAACGCGGTGAAGAACACCACCGTGCCGAGCACCAGAGCCCGTAGATTGGTGCCAAACCACCAGAAGAACAGTTCACATAGCAGCAGCACCGTCACAGCACCAAGCAGCACATGCTTCATCCGGCGTTTCTTCTCACCGTAAATAATGAATGGCACCATGCCGAAGAAACCCACCAGCAGCGCGGTCAGGTAGACCCACCAGTGCTCTTCCTTGGCCAGGCCGCCCTGCTCTACCAGCGCCAACGGCAAGGCGATAAAGCTGGCCATTAGAATCGCGTGCAGCACCAGAATGCCGAAATCCAAACGCAACAAGTCGACGTGCTTGAGCGTAGGCAGCAACGCCTGCGTGCTTACACCCGACTCACGGTGCTGCAACGGCCCTGCGGAACGCGGCACCAGCCCGGCGACAATCAGAATACCAAGCAACGCCATGGCGGCGGTGGCGAGAAACAGTCCGGACAGCCCGAACGCACGCGTCAGCAGCGGGCCGACCACCATGGCTACGGCAAATGATAAGCCGATGCTCATACCGATCATCGCCATGGCTTTGGTGCGGTGCTGTTCACGGGTCAGGTCTGATAGCAGCGCCATAACCGCAGCGGAAATCGCCCCGGCACCCTGCAGAATTCGCCCGGCAATCACCCCATAAATCGAGTCGGCATTGGCGGCTAACAGGCTGCCGGCGGCGAAAATCAGCAGGCCGACATAGATCACCGGCCGCCGACCGATGCGGTCACTGAGCATGCCAAACGGAATCTGCAGAAAGGCCTGGGTCAGGCCGTAGGCGCCTATCGCCAGGCCGATCAGTGCCGGTGTGCTGCCCCGCAACTCCATGCCATAGGTCGCCAGCACCGGGAGCACCATAAACATGCCGAGCATGCGGAACGCGAACACCAGCGCCAGGCCACCGGCCGCGCGGGTTTCACTGCCGCTCATGCGCTCGTTGTGCGGATCGTGCATGGAAAACGCCCTGTCGAAATAGGCGGCGATTCTAGCAGCACCAATGGTTACGGCACAGCAGTGACGCTTTGCCGCGCCTACCTTCGGGCCCGTATACTCGGTGGTTTTCCGCCCGCCATGCGAGGCCGTCGTTTGTGGACAAGATTCTGATTCGGGGTGCGCGCACCCACAACCTAAAAAACATCGACCTGACCCTGCCGCGCGACAAGCTGATCGTGATCACCGGCCTGTCCGGCTCTGGTAAGTCGTCCCTGGCCTTCGACACCCTCTACGCTGAGGGCCAGCGCCGTTATGTCGAGTCGCTGTCGGCCTACGCCCGGCAATTTCTGTCGATGATGGAAAAGCCCGATGTCGACACCATCGAAGGCCTGTCGCCGGCGATCTCCATCGAGCAGAAATCCACCTCGCACAACCCGCGCTCCACCGTGGGCACCATCACCGAGATCTACGACTATCTGCGCCTGCTTTACGCCCGCGCCGGTATTCCGCGCTGCCCGGACCATGATCTGCCGCTGGAAGCGCAAACCGTCAGCCAGATGGTCGACCAGGTGCTGGCATTGCCCGAAGGCAGCAAGCTGATGCTGCTGGCCCCGGTGATCCGCGAACGGAAAGGCGAACACCTGGCAGTCTTTGATGAGCTGCGCGCCCAGGGTTTCGTCCGCGTGCGAGTCAACGGCAAGATTTATGAGCTGGACGAACTGCCAAAACTCGACAAGCAAAAGAAACACAGCATCGATGCCGTAGTTGACCGCTTCAAGGCGCGTGGCGATTTACAGCAGCGCCTGGCCGAATCCTTCGAAACTGCCCTGAAGCTGGCCGACGGCCTTGCACTGATCGCCCCGATGGAAGGAGAGGAAGGCGAAGAAATCATTTTCTCCGCCCGCTTTGCCTGCCCGGTGTGCGGCCACTCGATAAGCGAGCTGGAGCCTAAGCTGTTCTCCTTCAACAACCCGGCCGGCGCCTGCCCGACCTGCGACGGCCTGGGCGTTAAGCAATTCTTCGACACCAAGCGCCTGGTCAATGGCGAGCTGACTCTGGCCGAAGGCGCGATCCGCGGCTGGGACCGGCGCAACGTCTATTACTTCCAGATGCTCGGCTCCCTCGCTGCGCATTACGGCTTCAGCCTGGAAGTGCCCTTCGATGAGCTCAGCGCCGAACACCAGAAGTGCATCCTGTTCGGCAGCGGCACGCAGAACGTCGACTTCAAGTACCTCAACGACCGCGGCGACATCGTCAAACGCTCGCACCCGTTCGAAGGCATCGTGCCGAACCTGGAGCGGCGTTACCGCGAAACCGAATCCACCAGCGTGCGCGAGGAGCTGGCCAAGTTTCTCAGCACCCAGGCCTGCCAGGATTGCCGCGGCACCCGCCTGCGCCGCGAGGCGCGGCATGTGTGGGTTGGCGAGAAGACCCTGCCGGCGGTCAGCGGCATGCCGATTGGCGACGCCACCGAGTATTTCGGCAGCCTGGCGCTACCCGGCCGCCGTGGCGAGATCGCCGAGAAGATCCTCAAGGAAATCCGCGAGCGCCTGCAGTTTCTGGTCAACGTCGGCCTCGACTACCTGACCCTGGACCGCAGCGCCGACACCCTATCCGGCGGTGAAGCGCAGCGTATTCGTCTGGCCAGCCAGATCGGCGCTGGCCTAGTGGGCGTTATGTACATCCTCGACGAGCCGAGCATCGGCCTGCATCAACGCGACAACGAGCGCCTGCTCGGCACCCTGCGCCACCTGCGCGATATCGGTAACACGGTGATTGTGGTCGAGCACGACGAAGACGCCATTCGCATGGCCGACTACGTGGTGGATATCGGTCCAGGTGCCGGCGTGCACGGCGGGCAGATCGTCGCACAGGGCACCGCAGCTGAAGTTATGGCCCATCCGGACTCGCTGACCGGTAAATACCTGTCCGGCCGCGTGAAGATCAAAGTGCCAGCCAAGCGCACGCCACGGGACAAGAAGCTCTCGCTGAAGATCAAGGGCGCTCGCGGCAACAACCTGCGCAACGTCGACCTGGAAATACCGATCGGCCTGCTCACCTGCGTCACCGGGGTGTCCGGCTCTGGCAAATCGACGCTGATCAACAACACCCTGTTTCCGCTCAGCGCCACGGCGCTGAATGGCGCCACCACACTAGAAGCCGCCGCCCACGACAGCATCGACGGCCTGCAGCATCTGGACAAGGTGGTGGATATCGACCAGAGCCCGATCGGCCGTACGCCGCGCTCCAATCCGGCGACCTACACCGGTTTGTTTACGCCGATCCGCGAGCTGTTCGCTGGCGTGCCTGAATCGCGCTCACGCGGTTACGGCCCGGGGCGCTTCAGCTTTAACGTCAAAGGTGGGCGCTGCGAAGCCTGCCAAGGCGATGGCCTGATCAAGGTGGAAATGCATTTCCTGCCGGACATCTACGTGCCCTGCGACGTGTGTAAGAGCAAGCGCTACAACCGCGAAACCCTGGAAGTGAAGTACAAGGGCAAGAGCATCACCGAAGTGCTGGATATGACCATCGAGGAAGCGCGTGTGTTCTTCGATGCCGTACCGGCCCTGGCGCGCAAGCTGCAGACGCTGATGGATGTCGGCCTGTCCTACATCAAGCTGGGGCAGAGCGCGACGACGCTGTCCGGCGGCGAGGCGCAGCGGGTCAAGCTAAGCCGTGAGCTGAGCAAGCGCGACACCGGCAAGACCCTGTACATCCTTGATGAGCCGACCACTGGCCTGCACTTTGCCGATATCCAACAACTGCTTGACGTGCTGCACCGCCTGCGCGACCACGGCAATACCGTGGTGGTGATTGAGCACAACCTGGACGTGATCAAGACCGCCGACTGGCTGGTAGATCTCGGCCCGGAGGGTGGCTCAAAAGGCGGCCAGATCATCGCCGTCGGCACGCCCGAAGAAGTCGCAGAGATGCCGCAGTCGCACACTGGCTACTTCCTCAAACCGCTGCTGGAGCGTGATCGCGACTAAGCCCGCGCGCAACAAAAAGCCCCGCAGATGCGGGGCTTTTTGTTGCCTGTAGAAAGCTTACATCTGCGTTTGCAGGTAATTCTCCAGGCCAATTCGGTCGATCAAACCTAGCTGAACCTCTAGCCAATAGGCGTGATCCTCTTCGGTATCTTTGAGCTGAACCAAAAGAATATCGCGGGTTTGGTAATCCTGATGCTGCTCGCACAGGGCGATGCCTTTGCTCAGCGCCGCACGCACATGGTACTCAAGGGCGAGGTCCAGCTTGAGCATCTCCGGAACGCTCTGCCCGAAGCGGAAGCTGTCCGGAACCATGTCCGGCGTGCCCTCGAGAAACAGAATGCGTTTGAGGATGGCATCGGCGTGCTGAGTCTCCTCTTCCATTTCATGGTTGATCCGCTCATACAACTTGCTGAACCCCCAATCCTCATAGAGGCGCGAATGCACGAAGTACTGATCCCGGGCCGCCAGCTCACCCTTGAGCAGCATCTTCAGGTAATCAATAACTTCAATATGGCCTTTCATGGATATTTTCCTTAGGACGCCACAAACATAGGCTAATGCTGGCCGCCGAACGCTAACGGGTCAAGCACAGCGCATGCGACCCAGATGAACATGCTACTGCGGGGCATTCTCCAGCTATAAAAAAACCGGGCCAAGGCCCGGTTTTTCGAACAACCTACGACTTACTCAGCGTCTACAGCTGCACCAGCGACCGGACGGTCAACCAGTTCAACATAAGCCATTGGAGCATTGTCGCCAGTGCGGAAACCGCACTTGAGGATACGCAGGTAACCGCCCTGACGGGTGGCGTAGCGCTTGCCCAGGTCGTTGAACAGCTTGCCGACGATGGCTTTCGAACGAGTACGATCGAAAGCCAGACGACGATTGGCAACGCTGTCTTCTTTAGCCAGAGTAATCAGCGGCTCGGCAACGCGACGCAGCTCTTTGGCTTTCGGCAGAGTAGTTTTGATCAGCTCATGCTCGAACAGCGATACCGCCATGTTCTGGAACATGGCCTTGCGGTGTGCGCTGGTGCGGCTGAGGTGACGGCCACTTTTACGATGACGCATGGTTCAATTCCTTACCAAACTCACGTTCGGTGATGATGACGATCAGGCAGTCGCCTTATCGTCTTTCTTCAGACTTGCCGGCGGCCAGTTGTCGAGGCGCATACCGAGGGACAGACCGCGAGAAGCCAGAACATCCTTGATTTCAGTCAGGGATTTCTTGCCCAGGTTCGGCGTTTTCAACAGTTCTACTTCGGTGCGCTGAATCAGATCGCCGATGTAGTAAATGTTCTCTGCTTTGAGGCAGTTAGCCGAACGTACAGTCAGTTCCAGGTCATCAACCGGACGGAGGAGGATCGGATCGATCTCATCTTCCTGCTCGATAACAACAGGCTCACTGTCACCTTTGAGGTCGACGAACGCAGCCAACTGCTGTTGCAGAATGGTTGCAGCGCGGCGGATAGCCTCTTCAGGGTCCAGAGTACCGTTGGTCTCCAGGTCAATAACCAGTTTGTCCAGGTTAGTACGCTGCTCAACACGAGCGTTTTCCACCACGTACGACACACGGCGTACCGGGCTGAATGAAGCATCCAGCTGCAAGCGACCAATGCTGCGGCTTTCATCTTCATCGCTCTGACGAGCATCAGCCGGCTCATAGCCGCGACCACGAGCTATGGTGAGCTTCATGTTCAGCGCGCCAGTGGAAGCCAGGTTGGCGATTACGTGGTCGCCATTGACGATTTCGACATCGTGATCCAGCTGAATATCGGCAGCGGTAACTACGCCCGAGCCCTTCTTCGCCAGAGTCAACGTCACTTCGTCACGACCGTGCAGTTTGACAGCCAGACCTTTCAGGTTGAGCAGGATTTCAATGACGTCTTCCTGAACACCTTCGATGGCGCTGTACTCATGGAGTACACCGTCAATCTCGGCCTCGACTACTGCACAGCCAGGCATGGAGGACAACAGGATGCGACGCAGCGCGTTGCCCAGCGTATGGCCAAAACCACGCTCGAGAGGCTCGAGAGTGATCTTGGCGCGGGTCGAACTGACCACCTGCACATCAATGTGACGGGGGGTCAGGAACTCATTTACCGAAATCTGCATGGATGCACCTATTTTCTAGCCCTTACTTGGAGTAGAGCTCGACAATCAGGCTTTCGTTGATG
>Ga0155449_1344_pt1 | contig 61030 bp, 49 predicted proteins | sample RifCSPhighO2_02_FD_111897 | JGI IMG/M metagenome (GOLD analysis project Ga0155449, IMG submission 111897) | Pseudomonadales bacterium RIFCSPHIGHO2_02_FULL_60_43 | reverse complement strand
AACGCCGGCTGTTCTTCGTCGACTTTGCCGATATCCACTTTATCTCGGCGCTGCATGGCACCGGCGTGGGTAACCTGTACAAGTCGGTGCAGGCCTCGTTCAAGTCGGCGATCACCCGCTGGCCCACCAACCGTCTGACCACGATTCTTGAAGACGCCGTCAGCGATCATGCGCCGCCCATGGTCAACAATCGCCGCATCAAGTTGCGCTATGCCCACCTGGGTGGTGCCAACCCGCCGCTGATCGTGATTCACGGCAACCAGGTCGAGGCGGTACCCAAGTCCTATATCCGCTACCTGGAAAACACCTACCGCCGCGTGCTTAAGCTGGTCGGTACGCCGATCCGTATCGAGTTCAAGGGCGGCGATAACCCCTATGAGGGCAATAAGAACACCCTCACGGATCGTCAGGTGAATAAGAAGCGCCGCCTGATGAGCCACCACAAGAAGGCCGAGAAGAAGCGCAAAGACAAGCGCTAAGCTTGGACTGAAACGCTCTATAAAGGCACCTGCGGGTGCCTTTTGCGTCTCTGGGGGATCGGCTATCCTGCCGCATCACTAGCGCTCAAGCTCGGCGCTTGGCCCAGGAATATTGCCTCGATGATTATCAGCAAACTGCCTAATGTCGGCACCACCATCTTTACCCGCATGTCGCAGCTGGCTATGGACGCAGGTGCTTTAAATCTGTCCCAGGGCTTCCCGGATTTCGATGGGCCGCAGGCCCTGCGTGATGCGGTGGGCCGACATATTGCTGCTGGGCATAACCAGTACGCGCCGATGACTGGCTTGCCAGCGCTGCGTGATCAGGTGGCGGCGAAGATTGCCCGCAGTTATGGCCGTATGGTCAGCGCCGATACTGAAGTCACCATCGTTCCCGGCGCTACCCAAGGAATCTTCTGCGCTATCCAGGCGTTGATTCATCCGGGTGACGAAGTCATCGTCTTCGACCCCAGCTACGACAGCTATGAGCCCTCGGTCGAGCTGGCCGGCGGGCGCTGCGTGCATGTGCCGCTGGCCTTGCCGAATTTCTCCATCGACTGGCAGCGCCTGCAGGACGCGCTAAGCGATAAGACGCGCCTGATCATCCTTAACAGCCCGCATAACCCCAGCGGGGCGCTGATTTCACGGGCTGAGCTGGACCAGTTGGCGGCCTTGATTCGCGAGCGTGATATCTACCTGATCAGCGACGAGGTTTATGAGCATCTGGTGTTCGATGGTATTCAGCACGTCAGCGTTCTCGCCCATGAGGAGTTGTATCAGCGTGCCTTTGTGGTCAGCTCGTTCGGCAAGACCTACCACGTCACCGGCTGGAAAACCGGCTATGTCGTGGCGCCGCCAGCCTTGAGCGCCGAGCTGCGCAAGGTTCACCAATACGTCAGCTTCTGTGGCGTGACGCCGCTGCAGTGGGCCCTGGCCGACTATATGGCCGAGCATCCCGAGCACGTCGAAGAGTTGCCGGCGTTTTACCAGGCTAAACGTGATCTGTTCTGCGACCTGCTCGCCGGCTCGCGCTTTACCTTCACCCGCGCCGCCGGTACCTATTTCCAGTTGGTCGATTACTCGGCGATGCGCAGTGATCTGGATGATGTGGCCATGGCCGAATGGCTGACCCGCGAACATGGCGTGGCGGCGATTCCGGTGTCGGTGTTCTATCAGAGCCCACCTGCGGATTTGCGTCTGGTGCGTTTCTGCTTCGCTAAGCGTGAAGAAACCCTGCGCCAGGCGGCGGATAAATTGTGCGCGATCTAAGCCTGATGCCCGACCTCGAACTGGCGCTGATCCAGACCACCCTGGCCTGGCAGGACCCAGCCGCCAATCGCGCGCATTTTGCATCCCTGCTGGAGCAGGCACGCGGTGCCGATCTGATCGTACTGCCGGAGATGTTCAGCACCGGCTTTTCCATGGACTCCGCCGCCCTGGCCGAACCAGAAGATGGCCCCACCAGCCAGTGGCTGCGCGAGCAGGCTCAGTCGCTGCAGGCCGTGGTCACCGGCAGCCTGATTATCCAAGCCGTTGATGGTTCCTACCGCAACCGCCTGCTCTGGGCGCGTCCGGATGGCACGATGGCGCACTACGACAAGCGCCATCTGTTTCGCATGGCCGGTGAGCACAAGCACTACAGCGCCGGCACTGAGCAGGTGCTGCTGGAGGTCAACGGCTGGCAGGTGCGCCCACTGATTTGCTACGACCTGCGTTTCCCGGTGTGGAGCCGCGATCCACAGACCACCGACCTGCTGCTCTACACCGCTAACTGGCCAGCCGCAAGGCGCCACCACTGGAACCGCCTGTTGCCGGCGCGGGCCATCGAAAACCTGTGCTATCTCGCGGCGGTAAACCGCATTGGTGAGGACGGCAAGGGCCATGCCTACAGCGGCGACAGCCAGGTGCTGGATTTTCAGGGCGAGCCGCTGCTGGAGCCTGGGGCGGCGGATGGCGTATTCCGGGTAACCCTCAAGGCTGCCGAGTTGGCCGCTTACCGTGAGCGTTTTCCGGCCTATCGCGATGCGGATGCTTTTGATCTGGCGGACTGATGGGGCGACCGTTACTGCTTTAGGTAGTGATCGTAGATCGCCTGGTAGCGGCCGCTGGCCTTGAGTTGGGCGAGGCCGGCATTGAAGTCGTCGCGGATCTGCGGGTCGCGAAATACCGGTCGGTAGTTCTGCGGGTCTTCCTCGACGAACTGGTGCATGGCGATGGTTTTGGCCTTGAACAGGGTGGTGCGTTCCAGCAGCAGTTCGAAATAGCGATAGATGCTGCGATCACTCAGTACCAGATCGTAACGGCCCTTGTTCAGACCAAGTACCTGTAGCTCCTGATTGTTCTGCTCGAAGTACAGGCCATCTTTCTGGCTGGCGGCCAACCATTCGGGGTAGCGCTGGGCGGCGCCCTGAAAGGCCACGATGCTAAGGCCCTTGATGTCCTCGGGCTTCTGGATGTCGAAGCGCCGGCCTTTCAGGCTGACAAACACGTTGTAGTAGATCACCGCTGGGTTGCCGTAGTGGCCACCTACAGCGGCAAGGTCCTGACCCAGGTCAGTCATGGCCGCATCCACTTCACCTTTGCGAAACGCCAGTGGCACGCGGGCCAGAGGAAAGTAGCGGGGTTCGAGTGTGTGGCCGCGAAAGGCCAGGGCTTCGCCAATCACTTCCAGTTCGATACCGCTGTCGCTTTCCGGAAAACAGAAGGGCGGAATCTTTTCACCGAAGGCCATGACCACAGTGGCCGCGAGTCCATTTGCGCTGCAGGCGAGCAGCAGCGGCAGGCTGAGGGTGCACATCCAGTGTGTCAGTGAACGCATGGTCAGATGCTCCTGCGATCCATGACGTCAGTGTAGTGATCGCCTGTTCGCTCGCCGTGCACTTGGTCTGATTTGCCAGGTTGATTTAGCCAGCTGCAGTGGGCTTCTGTTCGGCGGCGCTGGCTTCCAGGCGCAGTTTTTCACTGCGCAGAAAATCGCGCAGCTGCTGCAGGTCGGCAAGTTTCTGCTCCACCTCAACCAGCTTACGGCTGACCAACTCGGCGCCCTGGGCGCAATCGAGCTGTTGCTCGCGCTGGGCTTTGAGGATTTCTCCGATCTCACCGAGGGAAAAGCCCATGCTCTGAGCCTGCTGGATAAAACCCAGGTCGTGTAGCGTCTGCAGGCTGTATTCGCGGTAGTTGTTATCGCGGCGCAAGGCGCTGATCAGCCCCAGGCTTTCATAATAACGCAGGGTGTGACGGCTAGCGCCGCTGCGTTTTTCCAGTTCGCCTATGCGCATGAAAATCTCGCTTGACTGTAGAGTGTGCTCGACAGTTTAGCCTGCTCGGGTCACTAATGGTTCGGGTGGATTGATCATGAACAAACACTGTTTGGTAACCGGCGGCAGCGGCTTTATCGGTCAGCATCTTCTGGCGCTACTGACTCGTCAGGGCCATTCGGCGACGCTGCTGATGCGCCAGCCGCAAACCTTGCCGGCCTTGCGCGCACAAATTGAGCAATTGGGCGGCCGCGGTGAGCTGCTGACGGCGGTGGCCGGTGACTTGGGGCGCGCTGACCTGGGGCTAGATGGCACTGCACGTGAGCAGGTCCGTCAGGCTGCCGTGGTGTTCCACCTGGGCGCGCAGTTCGCCTGGGGGCTGGCTGCCGAGCAGGCGCGCCAGGTCAATGTCGAGGGCGCGTTGGCTGTGGCTGAGCTGGCGGCGCAGCAAGGCAGTCGCCTGCTGATGGTGGGCGGCTTTATGCTGGCCAATCATGGGCATCTACAGTGCATCGGCATTGAGCTGCAGCGGCCCAAACGCACCGACTGGGACACGGTCTATCAGCGTACTGGCGCCTATGAGGGCAGCAAGCTGGAGGCGCATTTCCGCGTGCATGCGCGTATGGCTGAGCTGCAAGCGCCACTGACGGTGGTGCATCCGGCCACTGTGTGCGGTCATAGCCGCAGCGGGCATATTCTGCCGGCGCAGCCGTTGGCTGGGCTGATCGGTAATCTGGCAGGCGGTTTGCTCGGAGCAATACCGGGCTCTACAGCACATTGGCTACCGCTGGTCAGTGTGGATTTTCTTGTCGAGCTGATCGTGGCCGCGGCTTTTGATGAGCAGCAGGCCGGGCAGGAGATTCTCGCCCTGGATGCCACGACGCCCAACCTGCAGGGCATGCTGCAGCAATTGGCCAACACACTAGGCGTCAGCGCTCCAAGTCGGCATGTGCCGATTCCCTTGCTGCGGGCGTTGCTAAAAATTCCGGGCGTGCCGCGGTTGCTGCGTACCGATGCCGAGTCGCTGGATTTTATCCAGACCACTCGTTTCGATACCGCTGCGACGGATGCGCTGGTTCAGCGCCACGGGCTGGTATGGCCCGATATAACTCAAGCCTTGCGGATGACCGCGCGTTACCTGATGTCTACGCCATCAGCAGTTAGTGGCTGAGGCGCTGCGCGATTTACCTGCCATCTAAACTGCTTAAGGGCCGAGCGCATCCAGGTGGCTGTCTGACACATGGCAACAAGCGCCGGGCAAGCACCGGCGTTTGTTGCGGTAGGGGAGTTAGCTAATGCTTGGGTAGTCGGTGTAACCCTCGGCCCCACCGCCATACAGGGTGTTGCCGTCCAGTGGGTTGAGTTCAGCCCCGGCTTTAAAGCGCGCCAGCAGATCTGGGTTGGCGATATAGGGGCGGCCGTAGGCGACTAGGTCAGCCAGGTTGTTGGCGATAGCCTGCTCACCGCTTTCCGCTGTCTGCCCACCCGCAATAATCAGCGTGCCCTTATAAATGTTGCGAAGGGCGCGCAGCAGATCATCAAAGCCCTCGAAGGTGCCCCCCAGCCAATCCGGACGGTTGACGTGCAGGTAGGCCAGGTTGCGGCTATTGAGTTGGCTGACCAGGTAGCTGAAGGTCTCCAGTGGATTGGCATCGTGCACATCGCCAAAGGTACCCATGGGCGAAATACGGATGCCGACCTTGCGGCTGTCACCGACCGCAGTCACCGTAGCGTCCAGTACTTCAAGTACAAAGCGCGCGCGGTTTTCTACCGAGCCGCCATAGGCATCGTTGCGCTGGTTACTATTGGAACAGAGGAACTGATCCAGCAGGTAGCCGTTAGCAGCATGCACTTCAACACCATCGAAACCGGCCTTGATCGCGTTTTCACTGCCGTTAGCGTAAGCGCTTACAACACCTGGCAACTCGCTCACTTCCAGTGCGCGTGGCATGGCAGTGGCAGCCTTGTGGTGGCTACCGTCAACTTCGACTACATAGCACTCGGCCTTAGCCTGGATGGCCGAAGGGGCTACAGGGTCGGCGCCGTTCGGTTGCAGCAGCGGATGGGAGATACGACCCACATGCCACAACTGCAGGAAAATGCGTCCGCCGGCTTGATGCACTGCCTGGGTGACCTGCTGCCAGCCGGCCACTTGCGCATCGCTGTGGATGCCCGGTGTCCAGGCATAGCCTTGGCCTTCAGGGCAGACCTGGCTGGCTTCACTGATGATCAGGCCTGCGTTGGCGCGCTGGGCGTAGTAGCTGGCATTCAGCTCGCCTGGGACGTTACCCGGCAGACTGCGCTGGCGTGTCAAGGGCGCCATCACCAGGCGGTTGGGCAAAGTCAAAGCGCCAAGCTGCAGTGGTGCTTGCAGGTGTTCAATCGTCATAAAGCCTCCAACAAGGTCATCAAAGTGGCCGCTATAAGCCATTGCGGCTATTATGCGCGTGGCAATCCTTTTGGGAAGTACGTACGATAAAGGAGGTAACTTACTATTGGGTAACTAATAATGGCTGAACAACAAGCCGAGACGGTTGAAAATAAGCGTCTGATGCAAGGCGATAAGGTCTATAGCACACCGATGGATGTCACCTTGGAGGTGATAGGTGGCAAATGGAAGGCTCTGCTGGTGTATCGCCTGCTCAACGGGCCACTGCGCTTTTCAGAGCTGAAGCGGTTGGTGCCGGATATCACCGAGAAGATGCTGACTCAGCAGCTGCGTGAATTGGAGCGTGTCGGCGTGCTAACCCGAACTGTATTCGCTGAGGTACCGCCGCGAGTGGAATATTGCGTGACTGAGCACGGTGCCACGTTGCAGCCGGTGCTGGCTGCCATGTGTGAGTGGGGGCGTAGTCACTGGCAGCAGCAGAGTGAATGAGCAGTAGGGTATCGGGTCGCTAGCGGAGAGCGTCCGCCAGCGCCCGGTGCCTATCAGGCAGCTTGCTCGGCTGCCTGGCCGAGGGCGCGATTCAACGCGCTAAACAGCGCGCGGAAGCTCGCCGTGGTGAGGTTTTCATCGATACCCACGCCGTGCAGGGCGCGGCCGCCGTTAACACGCAGTTCGATATAGGCTGCCGCCTTGGCGTTGGTGCCGGCGCCGATGGCGTGCTCGCTGTAGTCCATGATTTCCACGTCTACCGGCAGGCCGGCAACCAGGGCTTCCAGCGGGCCTTTGCCGATCCCGCGCCAATGCTGGGTTTCCCCGGCATTGATGACTTCCACATCGACCGCGCTGGTGCCGTTTTCTTCCTGCAGGCGGTGGCCTTTTAGCGCATAGGGTGCGGTGGCGTGCAGGTACTCGGTTTCAAGCAACGTGTAGATTTGCGCGGCGGTCATCTCCAGGCCGAGGCGGTCGGTTTCCCTCTGCACCACCTGGCTGAATTCGATCTGCATACGCCGCGGCAGGTTGATGCCGTATTCCTGCTCCAGCAGGAAGGTGATGCCGCCCTTGCCGGACTGGCTGTTGACGCGGATCACCGCCTCGTAATCACGGCCGATATCGGCCGGATCGATCGGCAGGTACGGCACTTCCCAGACCGCGTCGGCCTGCTGCTGAGCGAAGCCCTTGCGGATCGCATCCTGGTGCGAGCCGGAGAAGGCTGTGTGTACGAGGTCACCTACGTACGGATGGCGCGGGTGCACCGGAATCTGGTTGCAGTCTTCGACCACCTTGCGCACGGCGTCGATGTCGGAGAAGTCCAATTGCGGATCGACGCCTTGGGTGTAGAGGTTCAGCGCTAGGGTCACCAGGCAGACGTTGCCGGTGCGCTCGCCGTTGCCGAACAGGCAGCCTTCCACGCGGTCGGCGCCGGCCATCACTGCCAGCTCCGAGGCAGCGACGCCGGTGCCACGGTCATTGTGGGTGTGCACGCTGATCAGCACGCTGTCGCGCTTGTCGACATGGCGACCGAACCACTCGATCTGGTCGGCGTAGTTATTCGGTGTGGCGCACTCGATGGTCGCTGGCAGGTTGAGGATCAGCTTGTTTGCCGGAGTCGGCTGGAACACGTTAATCACCGCGTTACACACCTCGACGGCAAAGTCGATTTCGGTGCTGCTGAACACTTCCGGCGAGTACTCGAAGCCCCACTGGGTTTCCGGCGCAGCATCGGCCAGGCGTTTGATGGTGGTGCCAGCGGCCACGGCGATGGCTTTGACACCGGCCTTGTCCTGGTTGAAGACGATCTTGCGGAAGCTCGGCGCACAGGCGTTGTAGTAGTGGACGATGGCCTTCTTGGCGCCTTTCAGCGACTCGAAGGTGCGCTCGATAAGGTCGTCACGGGCCTGGGTCAGCACCTGGATGGTCACGTCATCCGGGATGTGGCCGCCTTCGATCAGCTCGCGAACGAAGTCGAAATCCGTCTGCGAAGCGGACGGGAAGCCGACTTCGATTTCCTTCAGACCCACGGCCAGCAGGCACTTGAAGAAGCGCATCTTCTTCTCGGCGTCCATCGGCTCGATCAGCGACTGGTTGCCATCACGCAGGTCGGTGGACAGCCAGATCGGCGCCTTGTCGATGATCTGGTCTGGCCAGGTACGGTCTGGAATCTGGATCTGGGTGAACGGGCGGTACTTACTGGACGGGTCTTTAAGCATGCTCATGGTGTTGATCCTTGTGGCGCGGCTGCAAGCGGCGAGCCGGGCAAAAACTGAGAAAACAGGGCAGGGCGTGGGCGTGAAAATTCAGCCACGCAGTCGCTGGCTTACCAGGCAGAGGTTGGCGTGTTGGCGCAGCAGAATAAGGGTGTGGTAGGTGTTCATAGCGCCAACCCTAATCTCTGAGGTCAAAGCTGGCAAGCAATGCTGAAAAATTGGTGTTTGAGTGCGGTTTAGGTGTTTTTAGGCGATTAATTTTGCGTAAAAAGTCGCGGGTAAGCGTTTGGATTGCGGGCGGCTCAGGTGTTTCGGCCGCCCGCTGTGGCTTCAAGGCTGGGTGCCAGGCAGCAGGTTAAGTTTCAGCTCACGCATGTCCGCCCCGCTCGGGTGCTGGAAGACCCGCAAACCGAACTCGGGAAGGATCGCCAACAGGTGGTCGAAGATATCCGACTGAATGGCCTCATAGCGTGCCCAGACGATGGTGTTGGTGAAGCAGTAGAGTTCCAGTGGCAGGCCGTCTGCGGTTGGGTTCATCTGCCTGACCAGCTGGGTCATCTCCTGGTGGATGCCGGGGTGCTGACGCAGGTAGTGCTCGACGTAAGCGCGGAAGGTGCCGATGTTGGTGACCCGCCGGGTATTTGCCGGCTCCTGGCTGGCCTCAGCCAGTGCGCTGTTCCAGCTGAGCAGCTCGCTCTGCTTGCTGTTCAGGTATTGGCCGAGCAGCAGAAAACGCTGCAGGCGGGTGATCTGCTCTGGGCTGAGGAAGCTGATACTGGTTTGGTCGAGCAGCAGGCTACGTTTGATCCGCCGTCCACCGGATTCCTGCATTCCGCGCCAGTTCTTGAACGGGTCACTGATAAAGCGTTTGGTCGGGATGGTGGTGATGGTTTTGTCCCAGTTCTGCACCTTGACCGTGTGCAGGGCGATATCGATGACATCGCCGTCGGCGTTCAACTGTGGCATCTCGATCCAGTCACCGACGCGCACAATGTCGCTGGAGGAAATCTGCACGCTGGCGACCAGGGACAGTAAGGTGTTCTGAAAAATCAGCATCAGTACGGCGGCCATTGCACCCAGGCCAGACAGCAGAATCAGCGGTGAGCGGTCGATCAGGCTGGCGACCATGAGTATTGCGGCAATCGCGAAGAGCAGAATCTTCACCACCTGCACATAGCCCTTTATCGGCTTCAGGTGGGCATTCGGGCGCTTCTGGTAGCCGTTGTTGAGCAGCGTCAGCACGCCGCTGATGGCCAGGGCGATGGTCAGTACGATAAAGGCGCTACACACGTTACCGGTTACCGCCACGGCAGCTTCCGGCAGGTTGGGCACCAGGGTGATGCCGACGGAAATGATCAGCGCAGGAACAATGTTTGCCAGTCGTGCGATCACCCGCGAGTCATGCAGGCTGCCGTCCTGGCCAATTGGCGTGGCCTTGAGTGCGCGGTACAGGCCGCGCAGAAGAATGCGCTTGACCACCCAGTTGGCCAACCAGGCTGCCAGTAGCAGCAGCGAGATGCCGGTCAGGCTATAGAGTGAGGGGTAATGCTCAAGCCACTGTTGGGTGTTGCTGTACAGGTCGTTCATGCCGCTCCTTGGGGCTCGCTCAACTTAATAACAAAGCAACCTTATCAAACGAGCACTTGTTGGGCAGGGTGGCTTGGTTGCTGGACGTGTCTTGGGGCGTTGTCGCATTGGGCTTAGCCCAGCAAGCTGAGGACCGCCTGAGGGCGCTGGTTGGCCTGCGCAAGGACGCTTTGCGCGGCCTGCTCGATAATCTGGCGAGAAACCAGGTTAGAAGTTTCAGCTGCAAAGTCGGTGTCGAGAATGCGTGAGCGGCTGGCGGCAGCGTTTTCAGCGATGCTTTGCAGGTTGTTGATGGTGCTTTCCAGGCGGTTTTGTAACGCACCCATGTAGCCGCGTTGGCGGTCGATGTAGGCCAGTGCGTCATCAATATCCATCACCGCCAGGCCGGGTGTCTTACCGAGGTCCAGGCGGCCCAAGGCCATCGCATCGGCACTGAATGAGCTGAAGCCGATCTGGATCGTTTCATAGGCCTGAGCCCCGACTTGGAGCTGGGTGAGGGTGTTGCCGCCTACACCGTTGGCATTGAACAACTCCGGTTCGACCAGCGTAAAGCCCTTGGAACCCGGGAGCCCAGTGCCCTGGTTGGGCAGCACATTCTCGGCGGCGAGGACATTGCCACCGTCAGCGTCGAAGCCGCCAATCGCCCCGGTGTCCGCGTTGCTCAGGTCCAGTCCTGCAACATAGGCCGCGGCATCAGCATTGAACTGAGTGCTGAAGTCCGCCTGGCTGCTGAAGGCGCCTTTACTGGCGTTGGTCAGGGCTTGATCCAGGGTAGAACCGCTGTTTTTTTGCAGGTAACCCATGATGTCTTTGATGCCTTTGCCACCCGCCGCTTTTATTTCTTCATGCATATACCGCACAGCAGCGTAACCGCCGGAATAACCGGCCGAAGCGCTGACATCGTCGGCATTAAATGCCGCCAGAATGGTCGCGGTATTGGTGCCTCCAGCGGTGTCTCCTGCAAGGCGCTCGTCCGCGCCTTGCAGCGCTTCTGCAGTGCCCTCAATAAACCAACTGGGTAAACCGGCGAAATTCATCGTGCGGCCCATGACGGCATGCGCCATCTCATGCGCGATGACTCGATCGGTATATTGCGGTGTGCTGCCGCCGTTGGGCAGTGTTGAGGCATCGAAGTAAGCCAGGTTGACGTTCAGAACCTGGTCAAAAATTTTGCCGCCGGCACCGGAGGTGCCTGATACAGAGGCCAGGGTTTGGCTGGATGAGTCATTGGTAAAGGTTATTTCCAGTTCAGCGCCATCGGCCGTCAGCCCGAAGGCGTCGAATACCCGTTGCTCACCTTCACTGATCCAGAAGCCTTTGAGGGCGTTCAACACGGCACGCTGATCCGGGTCGCCAAGGACTGAAAAGGTACCTTGGTCAAATACTTTGCGACCAGCAAAGGTCGTGGTTTCGTTGACGCGGTTGATTTCCTGCAACAGCTGCTGCGCTTCTTGATCCAGTGCAGTGCGCTCACTGGCACCGTTGGAGCCGTTCATGGCCTGCAAGCCAAGCGAGCGAATGCGCTGCAGAGCGTCGGTGACGCTTTGTAAAGCGCCTTCCGCTACCTGCAGCAGCGATATGCCGTCGTTCGCATTGCGCGTGGCCACGTTCAGCCCCCGCACTTGCGAGGTCAAACGGTTGGAGATTTGCAGTCCAGCAGCATCGTCTTTGGCGCTGTTGATGCGCTGTCCGGTGGACAGGCGCTGCAGCGAAGTACCAAGTGCTGTGCTGTTGCTCTCCAATTGGCGGCGCGTGAACGACGACGAGATGTTGGTGTTAACCGTCAGCATCTACGTGTGTACCCGCTCGGCCGGACGGAAAGCCCGGCGTCACAGGCATAATCGGCCTGCGCTGAAAAGGCTTGATAGGCTCGGGTGGGTAGGTCGACGAACGGTCAGGGCTTGAACGCACCGATAAAGATCGCGGGATCGACGCGGGCATCATTCAGGCTGACGTTCCAGTGCAGGTGCGGTCCGGTGGCGCGGCCGGTGGCGCCAACTTTGCCGAGTACGCCGCCACGGAGAATTTCATCGCCGACCTTTACGCCTATGGCCGAGAGGTGGCAGAACATGCTGATCAGGCCCTGGCCGTGGTCGATAAAAACGGTTTTACCGTTAAAGAAGTAGTCGCCAGTCAGGATCACCTTGCCTGCGGCCGGGGCCTTTATCGGCGTGCCGCTATTGGCCGCGAAGTCCAGCCCGGAGTGCGGGTTGCGCTCCTCGCCGTTGAAAAAGCGGCGCAGGCCGAAGGGGCTGGATAGCGGCCCGTTGACCGGCTTATCGAACAGCAGGTTGCTTGGCTGACGTGGACTGAACTGCTGGTAAGCGCGGGTTTGTTCGGCCAGTTCGCGTTCGATGCGCGCAAGGTTCTTGGCGTTTGGGTTGACCTGCTGCTGGTTCTTGATGGTGATGCGTTGCTCGACGTAATGCTTGCTGCCTACCTGAAAGCTCAGCGTTTGGCTGCCGTTGACGCTGATCTGTTGGCTGCCTGGCTTGATGCTCAGCGGAATACCGACAATGGCGATCCAGCGTTGCTGATCCTCGTGAATCACCAGCACCGGCTTGTTCTGATAGTGCACGCTGGGTGCGCTGGCTGCTGGCCCTAGATCGACTACCGTCACGCCGCCGGGCACGGGTTTATTGAGCAGTCGGCTGATAAAGCCTTCGGCGTGGACGGGCAGGGCAAGGCAGAACAGGGTGAGCAGGGTGAATAGACGCATGGGGGACCTGTGTGGAAATCAATCGAGCAGCGAGAGGGTAACCGGCTGCACATGGTTGTCTTCGACCCGCACATCCAGCTCGCCGTTGCCCAGGCGCGCTTTCAGGCGTTGGCCGGGGCGGGTGTCGGCGGCGTTGCGGATGGCGCGGCCGCGCTCATCCAGCAGGATGCTATAGCCACGCCCGAGGGTCGCCAGCGGGCTGACCGCATGCAGCGTTTGCACGTGGCTATGCAGCTGCAGGCGGCGTGCCTTTAGGCCCTCGCGCATGCTGCGTTGCAGGCGTTCGGCCAGGGCCTGCAAGCGCTGGTCTAGCAGTTTGAGATTACGTTCCGGATGCAGGCTGAGCAGGCGGGTTTGCAGATGATTTAGGCGTTCACGGCGGCTATTCAGCTGGCGTGCGAAAGCGCGGGTCAGGCGCATATCCAGATCATCCACGCGCTGGGCGTGCTGGCGCAGGCGCTCGCCGGGATGGCGCAAGCGCCGCTGCAAACCCTCAAGACGCATACGTTCGCGCTCCAGTCGGTGCTGCATGCGCAGGTTCAGGCGGCGCTTGAGGTTGTGCAGGCGTTGCACCAGTTCGCTGCTGTCGGGGGCCAGTAGCTCGGCGGCGGCGGAAGGTGTTGGTGCGCGAACGTCGGCCACAAAATCGGCGATGGATACATCGGTCTCATGGCCCACCGCGCTGACGATGGGCGTGACGCAGGCGGCAATGGCGCGGGCAACCGATTCTTCGTTAAAGCACCAGAGGTCTTCCAGCGAGCCGCCGCCGCGGGCCAGGATCAGCGCATCGAAGCCCATGCTGTCTGCCACGCCAAGGGCGCGGACGATCTGCGCGGTGGCTTCGCGGCCTTGCACGGCGGTAGGGATCAGGGTCAGTTCGACTTGCGGTGCGCGGCGGCGAAATACGCTGATGATGTCGCGGATCACCGCGCCGGTGGGCGAGCTGATAATACCAATACGTTTCGGGTGCGCTGGCAGGGCGACTTTGGCCTCGGCGGCGAACAGCCCCTCGGCGCTGAGTTTTTCCTTCAAGGTCTCGAAGGCCCGGCGCAGCGCGCCATCGCCGGCGGGCTCGACGGCATCAAGAATCAGTTGGTAATCGCCGCGCCCTTCGAACAGCGAGACCTTGCCACGTACCTTGACCGCCAGGCCATCACGCAGCGCTTGGCGCACCTTGGCGGCGTTCTGCCGGAACAGCGCGCAGCGCACCTGAGCCTGGCTATCTTTAAGGGTGAAATAGATGTGCCCGGATGCCGGCTTGGCCAGGTTGGAAATTTCCCCCTCGACCCAGATGCCGCCAAATACATCTTCCAGTAGCAGGCGTGCGCGGTTGTTCAATTGGCTGACGCTGAGCACCTCGCGGTCGAGGTTCAGGCGTTGGAAGGGATCTTTGATCATGCTCGGCATAGTAAAGGCTTTGCCCTGCCTACCATAGGGGATTGGCCTTGACCGCCGCTGTAAGCCCTTTAAGCTGCGCGCCTTTAGCGCAAACCGAGTCCCGTTATGAGTGAGCAGCAGGCGATCGTCGTGCCGCAAATTTCCAGCTTTCCCGGCCATGAGGCACGGGCGCGGTTGATCGTGCGTTGGCTGGTTAAGCAAAACATCATCGAAGAACAGCTGACCACCTGTGGTCGCACCTTCAAACATATGGGCTACGGCATTGCCGAGGGCGCGCGGTGTGTAGTCGAGCGGCCCGAGTTGCTGCCGTTTGGGCAGGCAGTGCATGGCCTGGAGATCATTTATAAGCGCTGCATCTATACGCCTACGGCGGGCTTTTTAGAGGAGGCGGGCTGCCCTGAGTGTCGGCGCGAGGTCGGTGAGCGGTTATTCGACAGTTTGGAAGACTGGATGCCGGGGCATACCGATAACTTCACCTGCCCGCTGTGTGGCCATGAAGACGACATCAACGGCTTTCTGTTTCTGCAGCCCTGTGGCTTTTCTAATCTGGGTTTTATCTTCAATAACTGGGCGGATGCGGGTTTCAAGCAGAGCTTTCTCGATGAGTTCGCCGCTCGCTTGGGTTATCCGGCTTCCCTGGTGCGGGTCGATCTTGTCTGAGTTGGTTCATCCTTGAACCGAGCTGAATAGTTAAAAGTCGACGCTGGCCGATAGGCGTAGTTCGCGCGGTTCACCGACGGCGACGCGCAGGTTGCCGCCGCTGGATGGGTAGTACTCCTGGTTGAACAGGTTACGCGCATTCAGCTGCAGGCGGGTCTTGTCGCCCAGTAGCTGGCTTTCCCAGCTGATAAACGCATCGGCCACGGTGTAGCTGTCAAGCCAGAAGCTGTTGGCGTTATCGCCGGCGCGTTCACCGATATAGCGCGCGCCGCCGCCTACTCGCCATTGTCCGGTGTCGCTGGGCAGCGCTAGGTGGTGGGTCAGGTACAGGCTGGCGATATTCTGCGCGGCATTCACCAGTGCGTTGCCCTGGTTATCCGGGTCATCGAGGATTTCCGTGTCGGTGTAGGCATAGGTGCCGAGCAGCTCCCAGCGTTCGGCAATTCGCCCGCTGATATCGATTTCCACGCCCATTGAGCCAACCTTGCCTGCCGCTTCAGACACGGCGTTGTTGGTGACCACGACGTTTTCCTTCTCGATATCGAACAGTGCCAGGCTGGCGCCGATACCCTGGGGGAGGTCAAGTTTTACCCCCAGCTCGTAACTGCGGCCTTCCTCTGGGTCGAATGCCTGGCTGGTGTTGGCGTCTGAGGCGTTGGGTACGAATGAGCGGCTGTAATTACCGTACAGCGAAACCTGCTGGTTGAGCTGGTAAACCAAGCCGGCAAACGGCAAGAAGGCGTTGTCTTGGCGGTCGGTGGTTTTCGTGTAGCTGTTGCCACGGCCTTGTTCGACTAACTGGTCAAAGTGCTGGTAGCGACCACCGGCTACGACTATCCATTGTTCGTTGAGGTGCCAGTTGTCTTTGACATACAGCGAGCGTGAATGCAGTGCGTCGCTTCTGTCGCTTTGCGCGGCGCTGATCAGCGACGGTTCGGCGAGGTTGTCGTAAACCGGGCGGTAAATATTGAAGCCGGCAACAGCAGGGCCGCGGTAGGTGTCACCGCGGAAGTTGTCGACCCGCTCGGTGTCCATGCCCAGCAGCATGTCATGCTGTTGGCCGAATACGCTGGCGTTGCCGATCCAGTCCCAGGCCAGGAACTGCGTCTGGTTGTCATGCTCGCTGCCGTCGGCACGGCGGCTGAGTGCGCCGGTGGTGGCGTTAAGCGCGTTGGGCCGTGCTTCGGCATAGTCGTAGCGCTCGTTATTCCAACCGTAGGTCAGGCGGCTTAGCCAGTCCGGGTTGAGTTGGTATTCGGCCTTGGCAGTGAACAGCTCATCGGTGCCATGGGCTTTAGCCCAGCTTTCGTTGAAGCGCGCGTTGTACTCGGTGCTCGCCGGTTTGCCGTTGATGATCACCGTGCCACGGTCCACCGGGGTCGAGTATTCCTTGTGCTCGTAAGCCAGGCTGACGCGCAGGCTTTCGCCGGTCCAACTCAGGGACGGTGCGATCAGGCTGTGGTTGTCCGCGCCGAAATTGCGCCAATAGTCTTCGTGCTGGCGTTCGGCGATCAGTCGATAGGCAAAGCCGCTGTCGCCCAATGGGCCGGTGGTGTCGAGCATAAGGTTGCCACCACCTTTGCTGCTGGTTTCACCGCTGATCTGCGTACGCTGCCGGTATTCAGGCTGCTTGCTGATCACATTGATCAGTCCGCCCGGTTCCAGAGCGCCATAGAGCAGAGAAGCCGGGCCTTTGAGCACTTCCACCCGCTCGCTGGTGGCACTGAAGTTACGCGACAGGCTGGAGCGGATGCCGTCACGCAGGATCGAGCCGTCGGCGTTGGTGCCGAAACCCCGTTTGACGAAGCCGTCCTGGGTGCCGGCCAGGGTATTGCTCTGAGTCATGCCGCTGACGAACTTCATCGCGTCGTCCAGTGACTGCACCTGATAGTCCCCAATCACCTGTTCGGTGACCACTTGCACCGCCTGTGCTTCCTGCATGATGGGTACGGCGCTTTTGCTGGCGGTGCTGGCGGTGCTGGCGCTGTAACCGGTTTGGTCTTCACGGGTGGCGGTGACGGCCTGGCTGGGTAGTTCCAATGGGTTGGCTACATCGGCAGCGAGGCTGCTGGCGGCAGGCAGTAACGCCAAGGCAAGGACGCTTAAGCGCCAGCCGGGCTGGGTGGGGGAGAGTCGGTTGAAAGACATGTGCTACTCAGGCGCGGATGTTTTTGAGAATCATTATTGTATTGTTCTCGTCCGCCTTCTGGATAGCGCCGCGTATGCGCGCAGGGCAATGTTGCAGTTTGCGTTGAGTGCAGGGGGGCGTCTGAGTATAATGGCGCGCTTCCAATTTTCCCGTCCGGGAGCCCCCGCCATGCTGCGTATCAGTCAAGAAGCTCTTACCTTCGACGACGTTCTACTTATTCCAGGTTATTCCGAAGTTCTGCCGAAGGATGTCAGCCTCAAAACGCGCCTGACCCGTGGTATTGAACTGAATATTCCGTTGCTCTCTGCTGCCATGGATACCGTCACTGAAGCCCGTCTGGCGATTGCCATGGCTCAGGAAGGCGGCATCGGCATCATCCACAAGAACATGACCGTCGAGCAGCAAGCTGCCGAAGTGCGTAAGGTCAAACGCTACGAGGCGGGCGTGGTCAAGGACCCGATCACCATCGAAGCTAACGCCACCGTGCGTGATCTGTTCGACCTGACCCGTATGCACAATATCTCCGGCGTACCGGTACTCAGCGATGGCGACCTGGTCGGCATCGTCACTTCCCGTGACGTGCGTTTCGAGAACCGCCTGGACGCCACCGTGCGTGAAGTGATGACGCCGAAAGAGCGTCTGGTCACCGTACCGGAAGGCGCCGACAAAGACGTGGTGCGCGAGCTGTTGCACAAGCACCGCATCGAGAAAGTCCTGATCGTCGATGATGCCTTCCGCTTGAAGGGCATGATGACCGTCAAGGACATCGAAAAAGCCAAAGCTTACCCGCTGGCCAGCAAAGACGACCAAGGTCGCCTGCGTGTTGGTGCAGCTGTCGGCACCGGTGCCGATACCGCTGACCGCGTCGCCGCGCTGGCTAATGCCGGTGTTGACGTGATTATTGTCGACACCGCCCACGGTCACTCCAAAGGCGTGATCGACCGCGTGCGTTGGGTCAAGCAGAACTTCCCGGACGTACAAGTGATCGGCGGCAACATTGCCACCGGCGAAGCCGCCAAGGCCCTGGCCGAAGCCGGCGCCGATGCGGTCAAGGTCGGCATCGGCCCTGGCTCGATCTGCACCACGCGCATTGTTGCCGGTGTTGGCGTTCCGCAAATCTCCGCCGTGGCCAACGTTGCCGCCGCACTGGCTGGCACCGGTGTGCCGCTGATCGCCGATGGCGGTATCCGTTTCTCCGGTGACCTGTCCAAGGCCATCGTTGCTGGCGCGTCTTGCGTGATGATCGGTTCGATGCTCGCCGGTACTGAAGAAGCTCCGGGCGAAGTCGAGCTGTTCCAGGGCCGCTCCTACAAGGCTTACCGCGGTATGGGCTCGCTGGGCGCCATGGCGCAGGCGCAGGGCTCTTCGGATCGTTACTTCCAAGACTCCTCGGCCGGTGCCGAAAAGCTGGTGCCGGAAGGCATCGAAGGCCGAGTGCCGTACAAGGGCGCAATGGCCGCCATCGTTCACCAGTTGATGGGCGGCCTGCGTGCCTCCATGGGTTACACCGGTTGTGCAACGGTTGAAGAGATGCGCAGCAAGCCTGAGTTCGTTCGCATCACCGGTGCCGGCATGGCTGAGTCCCATGTACACGACGTACAGATCACCAAAGAAGCCCCGAACTACCGCGTGGGCTGAGTGTTGATCAGTTGATATAAAGCCCGGGGCTGTCGCTGTTGTTTTACAGGGCAGCCCCGAGTCATTTGTGAATTTCGCTACGAGAGACGGTCATGGCTCATCAAGACATCCACGCTCACCGCATCCTGATTCTGGATTTCGGCTCCCAGTACACCCAGCTGATCGCCCGCCGCGTGCGTGAGATCGGCGTGTACTGCGAGCTGCACCCGTTCGACATGGATGAGGAAGCGATCCGCGAATTCGCCCCCAAAGGCGTCATCCTCGCCGGTGGCCCTGAGTCCGTGCACGAAGCCAACAGCCCGCGCTGCCCGCAAGCGGTGTTCGATCTCGGCGTGCCGGTGTTCGGCATCTGCTACGGCATGCAGACCATGGCTGAGCAGCTGGGCGGCAAGGTCGAGGGTTCCGAGCTGCGTGAGTTTGGCTATGCCCGCGTGGATGTGGTTGGCAAGAGCCGCCTGCTCGATGGCATCGAAGATCACGTCGACGCCGACGGCCTGTTCGGCCTCGACGTGTGGATGAGCCATGGTGACAAAGTCACCAAGATGCCGGCCGATTTCCACGTCCTGGCCAGCACCCCGAGCTGCCCGATTGCCGGCATGTTCAACGATGTGCGCCGTTACTACGGCGTGCAGTTCCACCCGGAAGTGACCCACACCAAACAGGGCGGTCGTATCCTGTCGCGCTTCATTCTCGACATCTGCGAGTGTGAAGCCCTGTGGACTCCGTCGAAGATTGCCGAAGACGCCATCGCCCAGGTGCGCGCCCAGGTCGGTAATGCCAACGTGCTGCTCGGTCTGTCCGGCGGTGTGGACTCCTCGGTGGTTGCGGCGCTGCTGCACAAAGCCATTGGCGATCAGCTGACCTGCGTATTTGTCGACAACGGCCTGCTGCGCCTGCACGAAGGTGAGCAGGTGATGGCCATGTTCGCCGAGAACATGGGCGTCAAGGTGATCCGTGCCAACGCTGAAGCGCAGTTCCTCGACAACCTGGCCGGTGAAGCCGACCCGGAGAAAAAGCGCAAGATCATTGGTCGCACCTTTATCGACGTGTTTGATGCCCAGGCCAGCCAGCTGGATAACATCCAGTTCCTCGCCCAAGGCACCATCTACCCGGACGTGATCGAGTCTGCGGGCGCCAAGAGCGGCAAGGCCCACGTGATCAAGTCGCACCACAACGTCGGCGGCCTGCCCGAGGAAATGAACCTCAAGCTGGTCGAGCCATTGCGCGAACTGTTCAAGGACGAAGTGCGCCGCCTCGGCCTCGAACTCGGCCTGCCGTACGACATGGTCTACCGTCACCCATTCCCCGGCCCAGGCCTGGGCGTGCGCATCCTCGGCGAAGTGAAGAAGGAATACGCCGACCTGCTGCGTCGCGCCGACCACATCTTTATTGAAGAGCTGCGCAAGGCTGACTGGTACCACAAGGTCAGCCAGGCCTTCGTGGTGTTCCAGCCGGTGAAATCGGTGGGCGTGGTCGGTGACGGCCGTCGTTACGCCTGGGTTGTTGCCCTGCGCGCGGTGGAGACCATCGACTTTATGACTGCACGTTGGGCGCACCTGCCCTACGAGCTGTTGGAAACCGTCAGTGGCCGCATCATCAACGAAATCGAAGGCATCTCCCGCGTCACCTACGACGTGTCGAGTAAGCCGCCTGCCACCATCGAGTGGGAGTGATGTCGAGTCCTTCTGGACTCATTGAGATGTATCGATAGCCAATTTCAACGTGTTGATTTAAAAGAAAATTCGTTGCAATGGTTATCGAGGCCTATCGCCGATTAGCAGAACGGATTGGCGGTAGCGGTGACGGTAGTAAACAGCGGTCGGATTGAGACCGTTCTGTTTACTATCCGGTCAAAACCGGTCTTTGACGGTAAATCGCTCCTTGGGAAAGCTTGCGTCGTGCGGCTTTCCCGGCATCAACAGGTCTCCTGACCCTTGACGGTAAAAGCCGTCATGAACAGGAGTAAAAACCTCGATGCTTACTGATACCAAACTGCGCAATTTCAAGCCCAAGTCCAAGCTGTACAAGGCTTCCGACCGCGATGGTATGTACGTGACGGTATCGCCTACCGGTACCGTCACCTTTCGCTACGACTACCGTCTCAATGGACGCCGAGAAACGCTGACCATCGGGCGCTATGGGCCAACTGGCATTTCCCTGGCCATGGCTCGCGAGAAACTGCTCGATGCCAAGCGCATGGTCGCCCTGGGTAAGTCTCCCTCTCTTGAGAAGCAGCGCGCTAGGCGGCGTCTCAACGCAGCCAAGAATTTCGGTGAAACGCTGACGAAGTGGTTGGCCGGTGCGCGTATGGCCGACAGCACGCGCGCGATGCGTAAAAGCATCATCGACCGCGACATCCTGCCGGTCTTCGAAAACCGGCTGCTGACCGAAATCACCCCTGACGATCTGCGAGCACTGTGTGCCAAGGTGAAGGCTCGAGGGGCGCCGGCAACTGCAGTCCATATTCGCGACATCGTGAAACAGGTCTATGCGTTCGCGATCCTGCATGGCGAGAAGGTCGAGAATCCGGCTGACGACGTTAAGGCATCTTCCATCGCTATTTTCGCTCCGAAGGACCGGGCGCTGAGCCCGACCGAAATTCGGTTGGCCTTCCATCAACTGGAGACAATCGCCGCGTATCCCACGATCAAGCTAGCCTTGCGGCTGGTGTTGCTGACCTTGGTTCGCAAGAGTGAGTTGATCGAGGCGACCTGGGACGAAGTGGATTTCGAGACCGCCACCTGGACGATCTCCAAGGAGCGGATGAAGGGGCGTAACCCGCACGTTGTCTATCTTTCGCGCCAGGCCTTGGACATATTCGTGGCGCTGCACACCTGTGCGGCTGGTTCCCGCTATGTATTGCCCTCGCGCTATGACATCTACCGTTGCATGTCGCACGCCACCCTGAACCGCATAACCCAGCTCATTGCCTCCCGTGCGAAGGAAGCAGGCCTGCCGTTGGAGCCGTTCACCGTCCACGACCTTCGCAGGACTGGCTCCACGCTGCTCAATGAAGTGGGCTTCAACGGTGACTGGATCGAGAAATGCCTGGCTCACGAAGATGGTCGCTCCTCGCGTTCGGTCTACAACAAGGCCGAGTACGCGGAGCAGCGCCGGCACATGCTGCAGGAGTGGGCGGACATGATCGACGCTTGGATCGATGGCCGCGCTCATGTTCCCCAACTGCTGCCGGATAGCGTTGTAGTACCGGTGTTGAGTGCCACGGTTTAAGGAAAATGCAAGGTTGTCAGTTGACAACCTTGCCGTTCATGCGAATACTGGAGATCACTGATGCCCCGTCCTTCTCACTCGAAGAAAGAGGTCGAAGAAGCACTCAGGCATGCCGAAGAGCAGGGCTGGCGCATAGAGCTGTGTGGTAGCCACGCTTGGGGACGAATCTACTGTCCCTACAACGATGAAGAGTGTCGCTGCGGCGAGTTCTGCATCACCAGCGTGTGGAGCTCACCGAAGAACCCAGGCAACCATGCGCGTGCCCTTCGGCGCGTCGTCGACAACTGCACCACGCACCGTAAGCAGCGGCAGACCGCTGAGGGCGCAGAGGAGTAGCGCTATGGAATACATCTTCACCCTGAAATACCAACTGGCCGACGATGACCGTGATCCGGAAGCGTTGGTCGAGCGCCTCGGCGAGGCTGGCTGCGACGATGCCCTGATCGGCATTGGTCAGCCAGGTCGTCTGGCGCTGGAGTTCACCCGTGAAGCGGAGAACGCTGAGGCGGCTGTGCGCAGCGCACTGGCCGACGTGCGCAGTGCCTTACCGTCGGCCAGGCTGATCGAGGTGGCACCGGACCTAGTCGGACTCACCGATGTGGCGGAGATCGTCGGCGTGTCGCGCCAGAACATGCGCAAGCTGATGTTGGCATATCCAGGCAGCTTCCCTACGCCGGTGCACGAGGGCAGTGCTTCGATCTGGCATCTTGCGGACGTGCTGGCCTGGCTGCAGGCCAAAGGCAGCTATTTGCTGCCTAGCGGTGTTTTGGACGTGGCTCAGGTAGCCCTACAGGTCAACCTGGCCAAGGAAGAACGACGACTCACTCGCCCGGCCTCCAAGGAACTGCAAGCCCTTGTCGGATGAGGCCGGCGCCGAGTTCATACCTGGTTTGAGCCCGCCCGGACAGGGCGGGTTTTCCTCAGGTAAACGTCCGGCTTGCTGATATTGACCCGAGGCGCCTGCTTGCGCTCCTCGATCCAAGCCTCCACCTCGGCCAGATCCCAGACTACGCAACGTGGTGTCAGGTTGAAACGCCTGGGAAACTCGCCACGGCGCTCCATTTCGTAGATCGTGGATTCAGCCAGGGGCACGATCTGTCTCAGCTCATGCTTGCGAATTGTGCGCCTGAAGGGCAGGGGACTGCCCTTCGGGAACTGCGGAAGCGACTCGTAGGCTTCCGTGCCCGGTAAGGGGATGGACTGCTTAGGCGCAGTGTCGAGAGCATCGGTTGTACGCGAAGAAGTATCCATCTCTATCTCCATGATTACGCTCCATGGGGAGATGGTGGATGTCGGTATTTATCGGAGCAACGTGCTGTGGCGTAGTCTGGTGCAGAGGCTGCTTCCGACCCAGGCTGTGTTGTTGGTTCAGGTGGTTGCCCAATAACTCCTCTAAACGTGTGCTCATGGCGTCATGCGGCAGACAGGGCAGCCAGTCAAGCGCTTGGCGATTTGCATCGGTACCTCAGGCGTTCAATCAAATTGCGAATGCAGAGCAGTATGGTGACATCAGTCGTGCAGACTATCGCGCATGGGGCCAATCGATAGCTTTACCAGAACCTATCGTTTTCTTCGTGATCCGGATCTCTAGGGTAGGGCGGTGTTGTGGCTCAATGATTCTGGACACCCCGATAGGGCGTTAAGCTTCGCCCAGCAATGAGGTGTTTACGTGACCAGAAGATCTTTCAGTACAGATTTCAAACTCGAAGCAGCCGGCCTGGTTCTGGATCAAGGTTATTCAATTCCCGAAGCATGCAAGTCAATGGGTGTAGGCCCGACGGCATTGCGCCGATGGGTAGATCAACTGCGCAGTGAGCGTGGTGGCACAACCCCGCCGCGCAGCAAGGCCATGACTCCCGAGCAGAGACGCATACAAGACCTTGAGGCCCAGGTTCGGCGTTTGGAGCTGGAGAAAGAAATCCTAAAAAAGGCTACCGCTCTCTTAATGTCGGACTCCCTCGATCAGTAAGCCTGATTGAGGCATTGGGCGAGTGAATCGCCTCTAGTTTCGTAGAGACCTAAAAGCCTCTCCGAGTGTGAGTCCACTTAGATAAAAACCACTAGTCAGGCATTCGTAGATTCAGGATCTGATGATAAATTTTTATCCTCTCACCATTCACATATCTTGCCTCTTCATAGTAGCGTGCAGCCGCTTTAGGAGGATCCACTTTCCTAAAGACCAAGGGGGTGGAAGGGCTCGACCCCTTGCTATCAAATCCTTTATATTCCTGGCTATTGATGTATGAGACATAATTTGAGCAAAATTCAGAGAAATCGTTACTTGACGAGTAAATGACAATAAATAGTGTGCAAATACCTGATGAGTTGTAGCCAGCAATTTTATCCAGATGCTCACGAATTACATTTCTGTCAATACTGTTCCCTAGACGGAAGGCTTCGATGATAGAAATTGGATTACCTTTTCCATCCTGAATCCAGCCATCAGTCTCGCCAACACCTTTACCAGAGGCAGATGTCCCCATGCGAGATTGATCATGAACAGTCCAGCCAATAAAGCTCATTTTCTGCCTTAGCAGTGAAACCATCCAGTCGTTGATCATGTCTTCGTCATCGAGAGGAATAGTTGCACTTGATTTGGCTGGAGCTTTCTTTCTTAGGAGATTGCCAACTCTCATAAGCAACTCATTGCCGACTTGTTCCATAATCTCAAGCAGGTAGTTATCTATTGAGTCAGTTGGCTCTATAAAGATCTGGCTTTGAGAGAGGGCACCTAAGTTCCTAATGCGCAACCAACTATTCCTCAACTCTGCTTCCAATGCGCCAACAGAAACTGCGGGTGCTTGAGCTGGCGACGAGTGCGGCTGGGCTAGCGGTTCTAGTAGACCTGTTTGGATACTGATTAGTTCATTGCGTGCAGAAACGGACTGATCGTCTAGCTTTCCAAGTAGCGTCTTTACATAGGAAAGCGCTTCGGCGTGACGCCCAAGTTTAGTTAAATACTCTGTGCGCACATCTGCAAACTGATAGCTATCTCGCTGGCGCTTTAATGCGGTTCCCCAAAATCCACTGAACTCTGACAGCAGTGACATTCTAAGACACGCTTGGAGAACGCTATGTAAGCTCTCATCAGCAAGCTCAGGCGTTTGATTAGCAAGTGTATAATTTTCAAATACCCCCATCCACGTAGTATAGTGCGCATTAAGCAGTGCGACAGACTCCTCCATTTCCGGAATGGAAAGCAAGCTGTTGATCAATCCAGTAGCATTCTGCAAAGTTGGCGACGTTTTTGTCAAACAAGCAAACTTCGCTATTGAAGCTTCCTTGTTCGTCGGCATTTCAAGCGTCGCTATTAAAAATGTTCTGAATTCATCTATTGATCTAGATATTTCCTGCTCTTGGGTAGAAGTCTCAAATTTAGAAAGAATCTCGATCTTCTCAACTGGTGTTTTCGACGCATCATCGAAAATCTCTTTTAAACTCACCTTGGCTATCAGTTCCTCAACCTTGGCTCTATGAGTTTTATGCGAGTTTTTCTGGATGTTCTCCAATAGGTACTTTGCAGTAGTAATGTGGTTATTGTTTGCGGCTTTTATTGCTGTGTCGAATATCTCGGGAACCCAGTACTGCTTCTCAAGCTCCACATTTCTGCTCGCGATAATTGCTGAAATTGTGGCCTTGCGCTCCTGCAAATTAGTCCTGTCCAGAAGATCAAATAAAGCGCTCAGAGGTGGCTTGCGCGAGATGACTGTATGCAGAAAACTATTGTAATAGTCGCTAGATACGTCGTTGGTCAACTCGCAAATTGCTTGCCAGAGCCGTAGTGGACTATGGCTTGCGTGATCATTCGTATAGTTGAGAGCGCCAGAGAAATCATCTGGGGCAAACCCGAAACGGTCAATAATGGAGCATAGCTCGTCAAAAACTTTGCCCTTTATCTCACTATTCAATGAACTGTCATGGATATTCAGGAGTGTCCGCAAATGTAGCCTCACAGCAGAGTTTAACGCGCTAGATTCGCCTGCGGGCAACCCCTCGATTCGATCCGGCCATTCGTGTAGTGCCAATAACCACTTTGCTTGTTGTAGCTTTGAAAGATGCGGAAGGAGTTGGCCCCAGCTTAAGTCATCAAAAAGTGTAGGGTCGTCGCCACTAATAGACTTGCCGTGTCGGCGGTCATTGAGAACCTGTAGATAACTATTGGTGAGAGTCTTAGCTAAAATGCGAGATGTGTCATCGCCATAGATATTTTTCTTTTCTGATATTTCAATAGACCAGAATAGAACGAGCCAATGACCCATCGGAGCAGGGGCGTATAGACTGCGGCTCTCAAAAACCCAATCGTGGATAAGCTCACCAATGAGCACTAGGTGATCTTCAAAAAGATTCTGCTTGTAGCCCATCTCTGTAATATATTTCAGAGAAAGGATTGTAGCTTTTAGGCTGGGGATTCGAGTATCTGTGATTGGCCTAATGTTAGAGCTATTAGAGAACTCATGGCTCACAAACCATGCAACCATTTCACAGATAGATCCAAGCGTGCCGCGTACATGTTTGTACTCAATGTTGTTTTTGAAGCTATTGCAATATACCTCAAGTCCCTGAGTCCATATTAGATCTTGCCATGCTTTCTCGTAATCGACTTTCGATGAAACTCTACGCAAAGCATTGCTTGCCATTTTTTGATACAATGCTACAAGGCCAATATGGCTGGTAGGGTTAAATGAAAGTAAGAAACACAAAAAGCTCGGGTCAGTGATATCCCTGAATAGAAAGTCAGTGAGTTTTGGCGCGATTTGAGAATGCTCAATCAGTCCCTGGGTGAATTTGAAGCTGTTTTGAGCTGTATAAACATTGTGCTCATTCTTAATGATTAGCCATACGAGGCACCCCGTAATACGATCGCGATCATAATAACCATGTCGATCATTACGCTTGAACCATTCGATGGCTTCTAGCAAAGTCGTTCTGGGTACTCTCTGCATCCCATCGATGACGTCTTGCAAGGGCTGCAAATTAAGCGAATTCGCATAGCTTATATCGTTGGATCCTGGCGTACGGGACAGTTCAGTCAAAGATTCAATTCGATTGCAGTATAGTGCAATATCGGCAGCGCATTCCGACCAATCTTCAAGCAATGTCTGGTCTGACTTTATAAATGCTAGGGCGCATCCAAGAAACTCATCAAGATCAACTCTATTCTCGAAATCTATCTCGAAAACATAGGGTCGATCTGCTGCGGTACGCATCCTGATAGTGTACTCAGCGAATGCTTCATTAGGGGTGTCTTTCGTGATACGCAGAGCATTCCAGAGGTAGGTTCCTACACCAAAAATGTCATCGTCTTCGATAGCTATTCTTAGGTGGTCGCCATCCAGTGTTAGGCGATCTCCTACCAGAGCAAGATCAGACTCTCCAATTTCGCTTTTATGCAGTCGCAGGTGCGGAGATGAAAGCTCACCGCCATGATAACGTATTTCATAGAGAAATCGGTGGGCACTCAGCTCATTACGTAGCTGAGGCGGCATGCTTTCCGATATCTCTGTAGTTCTTTGAACGCAAAGATTGTCATTTGGGAAGCTAATTAATCTAGCAGACTCAAGCGTTTCAATATTTATTGGATGTGCGAGGCAATAAGGATATCCCTCAATCGTCGGCCAGGGCTCCCTATCCTGGATCAGTGACTTAACAACTTCTCTGGTAAGGCGGGCGGGGTAAAGTTTCGCCTTAATAATTAGCGATGCAATTTTTTCGTGGATTTTGTTCGGCTGCGAAGAGGGCTTTTCTGGATAAACCTGCCTATAAATGGATAGTTTTTTTTCCAAGTCTTTAATTAGTTCATAATTACTCATGCAATTCCCTTGGCCTGTAGTGCTTGCTCATCGTTGAGTTCTCCACCTCCGCTAGGCGATTGACCAACTTCAGGTGTCCAGTAGGGAAGTATCGATGCCCCCGGCTTGTCCAGGACGATCGCTACGCTCTGCTCGGCCCGTGTGACAGCCACGTAGAAATCAGCCGCAGACAGAGGCTTGAGCGCCTCCCCCTTGCTGATGAACTTGCCGATGGGGCCGGTTGGATAGATCAAAACGCGGTTGAATGTCTGGCCTTTCGATACACCGAAATTCATGTAGTTGAGTTCGAACTCCTTGCCTGACTTGATGCTGTCACGCAGGCATTGGGGCTGGAAAGCCTCGACGTACAGACCGACGTGCTCCTTCCTCACCAAGAAAACACCGTCATGTGCCGTGGTCGCGTGATTCTCCGAGGTCGTTTCTGGAAACTCCCAGCTCGCATCGAAGATCGTGTCGGAAAACGTGGCGATAGATTGGCAGCACCGCCAAGTGACGGAGCTGTAGTCGATCTCCAGCCGGCGAGCCTTCTGCTGTTTCTTGAACCACTCATGCGATTTGGAATAGGCAAAGGCTTTATTCATTTGGCCGCGAGGATTCGTGGACAAGACGGCCTGACGGACGTCGCCAACAAGCCGAATTTCTATGCGAGTGCCGAACAGCGCCTGCAGGATATGCAGGTCATAGCCTGAAAGATCCTGAACCTCGTCGATGAGAATTTCGTCGTAAAGGCATTCGAGGCGATGAATCAAAGCCCCACCGCTTTTACCGATCAGTTCGTAGGCAAGACGTGCCATCTCTTTTGCATACGCGCTGTCCCCTGAGTCAAAGAAGCGGTCTTTACCCCAAGCATTTCGGTGCGGCTCACCTTTGTAGTTGAAGCCTCTGCAGCGCTTGCCTGGGAATGCGAATGGCACAAAGGGTTTGACGAAGTGACGCAGCAGGAAGCTGAACCAGCCAGATACTTCCAAGCTGGGTCGATCACCGACATATCGCCTCACACGCTCGCGCAGCTCGACCTGGTTGGTTTGCGTGAAGGTGATGAGCAGAACCTTGCGATCAACAGGTAGCGCCTTGCAGTGCTCCACCAGGCCTTGCGTCTTTCGGGCGCCTGCGACTGCTAGGGTCAAGTAATTGTTCACAGTGCCTGAGTTCGACATGGATGGTTTAGCCATGGATGAACTTCGCTGCCGCCGCCATGTATGGAGGGGGGGCGATCGTTTCCTCGGACGCTGCAATGCGAAGTGCTACCTCGGTCTTGCCCCTCGCCATCCATTTTTTAAGGCTGGCCCGGTCGGTGACACCGAAGATCTTGCGCAGGGTATCTTCGCTGTTGCACGCCATCAGTTGCGGCTCTAGCGTCCTGCCACCTTCCTTCGCGCCAATGAATAGCTCACGCTTACCAGCTTCGAGCAGCTCTTGGACTGGCTCCTTGAGATCTTCTGGGTCTTGGTCATCGTTGTCGCGAAGAACAGCTACCTGGCGGTCGATTGCAGCGCAAAGCTCCAAGCAGCGCTTTAACGTCAGTCCATGCATGCTCATCACATCAATCCCCAGCTGCATCGGGGACTCCTTGTAGAGGTCTCTAAAGAAGCGCTCGAACAGAATCTCGTCTGAAGGGCCTTCCACCAAGACGAGCTTGTGGGCCAGCACCATACGTAATGTGTCGAAGCCAGCGAGCTTCTGAAAATAGCTGACCGTATCCGGATCAAGCTTCTCGATGTGGGATGCCTTGCCGCGATGCAAGAGCAGCAAGGAACTCAAACCAAGGCGATTCAGCACGTAGGCACTGTGGGTTGAAATGAACAACTGGCGTTCGCCAGCTGCGTTCTCAATGCGCGATAGCAACGTGGTCAAGCTTGTGTGCGAAAGGTGATTCTCCGGTTCCTCAATCATCACGATGTTGGTCTGCTCAGACAGTCGTTGCATAGCCAGCGTGATCTTGATCGAAGCCTGCTGTCCTTGGCCTGCCAGCGCGAACGGCACATGATCCACATGCGGTGTGACTGCCCCCTCCCAGGAGGACTGAGCGCTTTGATCCATGGCCAAAGCCATCACCTGGTGATCCAGCGGCGCCCGGATTTCCTTCAGGCGTTGATTCACGTCGCCCAGCGAGTTGTCGGTAATCGACTCTTTGATTGAGCGGTAATGATGGGAAATCTTGGCTTTTTCGCCTGGCTCCAAATGGTCGCTCAGTATTTGGCGCAAGTGATAGTCGATACCTGAGGTTGAGCGAACGGTGCGTGAATCGATAGTCGCGACCGCCAGCTGCCGGGGGCGACGGGTCAGTACCTCATCCCCAAAATGTCGCCAGTCCGTCTTATAGTACTCAACAGGGATCAGCGCGCTGGGGTTGGCCCGCCACTGAGTTAGCTCCTCCTCATACTCGGGATTGGGTATGACCTTGAACGAGATGCCCGGGCAGGCATTGGTCTTCCTGTCGCTGTTGATCGCGCCGCAGAGAAACTGCAGCTCCTCTCGATTCTCCAGGAACAGCTCGATCAGGATTTCCGGGAGGGCTGGGCTTTCGCCGCGTTCGCAGGCCCACAGGAATTGCTTCACCAGTTCTTTGTTGAACCAGTAAGGGTTCAGCTCCTCTTGGGCAGAGCGGCCACCAATACGCCCATTGAGCGCGAGACCGATGGCCTCCATTAGAGTCGACTTTCCCGCGTCATTACCGCCCACAAGGATGTTGAGATCCTTGTTAGGGGGCAGGATGAAATCTTTGTAGATGCGATAGCCCTGAATCTTGATCTTCGTGATCATCTGCTGTCCCTGTATGGCGGCAAGTGGTTCTGTGTTTAGGCACCTGGTTTCGGGTGCTGGACGTTGTGCTATGGGAAACAAGCGATAAGTGGCGTGACGATCTCGCTTTGAATTCGCCCCATTAACCAGACCGCTGCAGGCCAAATCGCCTGAACGCCCAAGAAGGCCACGAAGCACATGAAGGCCCGCAGAAGAAGCTCGTGCGTCATCTTTATGGAGCTGATCTTCCTGTTATTCGCGTCGTAGTTCTGGATGACGGCTTTGAGTAATTCCTTCGCCAGTTTTTCTTCTGGCTTGTCCGAATTGAGGCTGTCAGCGATATCGCCAGGGCTTACTACTGTCGACGCGGAAATCTTGATGGTCTTCAAGGCCCATAGGCCCGCGCGTGTCAGGAACACCAAGGCCAGGATGAAGAAAATTAACAGTGTGCCCCTGAGAGCCCTGCTGATTTGATCCTCCCATAGGCCTGGGAGGATGGATGCCAGAATCGGCATCAGAGCAGTAATCGCTGCGAGATAAAGACCCGCCTTGGAGTCCGCACCCCGACGGCGCTCTTGCTCGGCGTCAAAGAGTCTACGGGCTTCTTCCAGGGCGACATCGCTCTTATTCGCCCAGGAACCCTGGCTGACCTTTTTCTGCTCACTTTGGAGCCATCTCTGCTGCGCAGAGTCAGTAGCCACTGAGGAAAGCGTGAGGCGGGGCCATAGCCATTCAGGAACTAGCTTTGGCATCTGGCAATTCCTTCAAGCTCGTCTGCGATTGCAGCCGCGATCGGATACCCGGTGAGGTTCTCGATCCACGCCCATTGGCCATTCGGGTTAATTTCCAAGAACCACCATTTTCCCTGCTGATCGCAGATAAAATCGATCGCGCCATAACGCAGATTCAGCCGCTTCATGAGGGCTGCACATTGCTCCTCAATCTCGCGAGGCAGCTCGATGCGTTCGTGCTTGAGATCAGGCCTGCTACCTTGGCGCCAATCTACAGTGGTTTCTTCATGCTCTTGCGAGCAGATCGCCGTCGCGAAGGCCTGGCTGCCCACGACCGTCACCCGGACGTCGTACTGCTTTTGGATTTCGGTCTGAACAATGAACGGGGCTAGTGCGATGGCGTCTTCGTCGCTGTCGGACAGGTGCTCTAGGCGAGTGGTGAAAATCACCCGCTCCTGCTCACCACTGATCAACGCTTGCCGAAGCGGCTTCCCAATCGCAGGCCCTGCCTGAATGACTTCCCGCACCGATGCAATGTCGTTTGTGATCGAGACCTGTGGCACGTTGAAGCCGAGCTCGCTCGCAAGCATTAGCTGCTTCGGCTTGTCCTCCGCTGCGAAGATATCCAGCGGCGCGTTGAGCCACATGCCTTCCAGGCGCGCATATAAGCTCTTCAGAAACGCGCTCCATTCGGCCTCTGCGTAGGCCCTCTCACCCTCGTCGGCAATGCTCGTGTGGCTGTTAGGTTGGCCAGGACGCCGAAAGTAGGCAGCTCTTACAGCGGATCCTTTGAGCTCTCGATCACCTAGGGAAAGTGACCACGCGTCCCTCGGAAACGCTGCCATGGTGCAGCGAGCAGTTGGCAGATCTTCGGTGTTCAAACGAAAGAATGGTGTCTGCCGACGCTTGAGCTCGGCCACCACGTAATCAATGGTGATGTCGCGACGATTTGTGACTAGCAGCAGCATGCGTTTTCCCTAACTCAATTCTTCCAAGTCAGCGTTCGAATGGTGGTGCATGATCCGGGCCGATTGCTGGGTCAGGCTCATCTGGACACAGTTAGTTTTGGTCAACCGTGTCAGTTGTGGTCAGCAGTGAAAGCCGAAGGACTGAATGGCATCGTCATCCGCCTCCTGTTGAACCTTTGTTTTGGTGACCAACTCCAGCAGTTGGGCTGCTGAGTAATTGTCATCTGCCTCGTCGATCGAGTCAGTCTTGGTCGCCAGCTGCAGGAGGTTGTTAAAGTCGTTAGGACGAGTGTCATCGTCACTTTCGATCTGCTGATGAGTCTTGGTCACCAGCTCAAGCGCGAGTACGCAGTCATCATCTTCTTCGCCATCGGCATGAGTCTTTGTCTTGAGTTGCGAGAGCGCTTGCTCATTGATGATCGGTTGAACACCTTGTTCGGTGTCTACTACCCACATTTGCTGCTGTTCGCAGTAGTAGCCAGGCAGCCGGTCTTCTCCAGTACGAAGCGTTCCGGATCGAGCCAGGAAAGGGGAAATGTTCGTGTTGCGAGGTTGGTCGCAAGCGTCCTTGCCAGCAGTGTTGTCCATGCATCAAGTCCATGAGTTCGAAAGAAGCGCTGGACTGATACTACTTTGCTACCTGTTACCGGACAATGTGCTTTATGACTGCTTACAGGTAGCAGCTGCTCCTGCCTCTAGGGCAGGAATCATAGCCATTAGAGAGCTTCAAGAGGGATCATCTCGACATGGCGAGGCCTGCCACAGTAGAGCCGAAGCACTCAGGTGGACTCGTACTGCGGCCTGGGCGAATCATCTTGCTCAAGCGCTTCCGGCCAGGGCAGACAGCGCATCGGCCAGGCGCGCATCTTCCCAAGCGTCCCCGGATGCCGGTTGGAAAGATTGGCAGTGACGAAGCAACGCGTCGCGGTCGTTACGGTTGAGGTCAAGCTGTACAAGCATAGGGGCTCCTGGTTACCGAGCTAGCGGGCCTGAGCATCCTGGGCTCCAACCGGTACATCTGCCGGCTAGAAACTGGATGGCATTTGAGCTGGATATGGGGGGAGATAAGGGGCGCAAGCTCTGGACAGACCACGAAGTCATGGAGGTCTACGAGCCGACTCGCCAGGATCGTCGCCGGCGCTATTTCTCCGAGCGAATGATCCGCGGCCATAAGAGCTTGGCGGATAGACTCTGGCAGGAGACCAATGGCTTGGAGAGGTACATTGGTGAGTAGCACACCCACCCGCAAGAGGTACCGAATCCTTCATGCATCGACCTATGGCCATCGCCGAATCAAGGCCGATTTGGCGGCCATGGGGCATGTGTGTGGTCGGCACCGAGTTGTCCGACTGATCCGCGAAGCTGGTTTGCGCGTGCGCTCGCATAAGCGCTGGCGGCTGGTTTCCAGCAGTCGTCATGCTCTGCCAATTGCCCCGAACCATCTGGATCGCCAGTTCGTCTCTGATCGCGCCAATCGGCACTGGGTCTCGGACATGACCTACGAGCGAACGGCCCAAGGATGGCTGTATCTGGCCGTCGTGCTTGATCTCTATTCACGCGCTATCGTCGGCTGGCGATGCACCATCGGATGCAGCAGGCCTTGGTACACGCTGCCCTGGAGATGGGCTTTGCGCGCCGACAGCCGAAAGAACAAGTGCTGCTGCACTCGGATCGTGGCAGCCCAATACTGCGCGTACGACTACCAGACCTTGCTTCGGCGACATCGAATCGTGCCCAGCCATTCACGTCCAGGGAACTGCTGGGACAACGCTGCGATGGAGAGCTTCTTCCGTTCCCTGAAGGCTGAGCGGGTATACCTGACTCGCTACGCCAGCTACCAAGAGTCGAAAACCGACCGGTTTGACTACATCCGCTTTTACAATCACCGCCGCCGCGACTCCACGTTGGGCTATCTCAGTCCAATGGAGTTTGAGCGGCGAAATGCGAGCGGTAGCTCTTAAATACCTGTCCACCAGTTCCGGAACAGACCACATGAACCTGTAGCTGTACTGGTTTTCTGCTATGGGTTCGGTTATCGATGTCTGTTCCAAGCTGATCGTAACGAGGAGTGCTAGGCACGCGTCAAAGCGAGCACTGGCAGGTGTTTGCGCTATACACGGCACGCCGATGCACTTGTTGAGTGCCGTCTCAACCCCCCCGTGCAGACTGCTTTTCAGGCCAACGAAGTGCCGCTTCCTTTTATCTTGCCCTCTGCTTTTCATATGCCTTGATCGTTCATCAGTGGGTGAGCCGGGTGTGTTGGGCGCTCAGATGTGGAGTCCTAAGCTGAGAAGTGGGGCAGGCTTATATGCCCGCAGGCGGCGCACGACTGGGCAAGCGGAGCGCACAAAGTTGTCTGGCTGGTTGACGTCGAATGTGCGTCCTCATGGTGTCGTCATCAGCTTCAAGGGCTGCGCTAAGCCGACTACTACGGCGGTCGAGATAGGGCCGAAGTAGTGACTGTCGAATGACTCCGGATTGCTGCTGAGCAGGAGCAGTTCATCGCTCACCAAGTGCCGACAAACCCGCCAAGTCGGTAGCGGGCGACCATGTCGATCTCATCGCAGTTGTCTGGCCACAAGTTTGCCGTCGATCAGCACTTGCCTGCGCTGTATGCACACATGCTGGGGTGCGATAGCGGCTACCGTCTTCAGCAGTGACACGGTCGATGGCAGGTAGCCTCGCTGCGCCGCTAACGGCGATACCTCTGGCGGCAAACGAACCAGTACCAGGTCGCCAGCAGCCGGTAGGCGAGCATGAGCGATGCGGTACCAACCTGCAGGTACGCTGTTAGAGGCGTTGTAGACGAGCAGGGGTGATGAGTTGGCGATGGATATCCAGGCCAGTGCGAAAAAGCTGCTGGCGCTCAGGGTAATAGGACACAGCGCTTGTCGACCCATCAGCTGCATGACGTGACCTCCGGGAACTCCCGTTCCAGGACATCACGTAGCACCTCCGCCATCGTTACACCGCGATCGAATGCAGCGAGCTTGATGCGTGTGCGCAGTGCTGGTGTGACGTCTAGCGTCAGTCTGGCGCTGTAGCGTTCGATTTTACCGCTGTCCTGGATGGCTCCCTGGCGTATCCAGTTGTCGGCCTTGGGATCGGCTAGCGGACGGGCTCCGATGTCGATGCGTTTACCGCTCATTGCGGCCACCTCAGCAGTTCGTCCACTTGGCTGCTGACCTCGCGTGCTGCTGCACTGTCCGGTGCCAATTCGCACGCAAGGCGGCCTGCAGCCACGCTTTCGGCGAAGACGATGCGTTGGCGTACCTCAGCCTGTAGCGCGGGTAGATGCTGATCAGATAGTGCGCTACGAGCTTCGCGGCCAATTACCGTGGTGCTGAGGCGGCGATTGATGGCGAAGGCCGCGCGCAACTGTGGCCTGAACACCTGTGCTTCGCGGATCAGGTTAACCATCTCCGCGCTTGCCCACAGATCGTAGGGGCTTGGTTGTTCGGGGATCAAAACGCGGTCGGTGGCCAGCAACGCCGAGCGGGCGAGGGCGGCAATACGCGGTGGCCCATCAATGATCACGTGATCGGCACGGCGAGCCAGTTCCGGGGCCTCCTGATGCAGCGTCTCGCGTGCGAGGCCGACGGCGCTGAACAGCCTGGGCAAGCACTGATGGCTGCGTCGATGTATCCAGTCCAGCGCCGAGCCCTGCGGGTCGGCATCGATCAAGATTACGTTCTGTCCCCGTAGGGCCAATTCGCCGGCGATATGAGTAGCGAGGGTGGTCTTGCCAACCCCGCCTTTCTCGTTGAACAGGACGAGGATCATGGCTGGAGCTCCTCGGCCAGATCGCTCCTCTCAGCACCTGTCCACAAACCGGCGCCGCTCCAATAACAAGTTAGAGCTTTTAAGTTAGTTAAGTTAAGGGAGGCTGGAGGCCACGTCAGCCGTGGTCTGCAGAGGAGTTCGTGCGCCTAATAGCACGAGAGTGATGCGCCTGATGGCACGTGCCTGCATGCGCCTGATAGCACGACCGCATTCACAGCTTTTCCAGAAGATATCCCCGTGCCGTTGACGGCACGCGCTGGAGATCCGGTCGCCTGGGGTGCAAGCGCTGCGATGTTTTAGCGGTTTCCTAGGCCGGGTTGGCGCCGCTCCCGGAGCTGGGTGCGGGCAGGCTCGAGATAACTGCGCTCAGGATAGGCGTCACGATCTGCGGCGCATCGTCCTCGTGCTGGAGTTAGCGCCGATGGCCGCCCTCCGGGCCTGTGAGCGTTTGCCGGAAACGGCCTAGGAGCGCGTTGAAACGCTTCAGATGACTTTGGGAAGGGTGCAAGGCGGGGTGATGCGGCTGGAGAGTTCTAAGGGGCTCTGGCGGCGTTTCTGGCCGCTGTCGTTGAGCGGGGCTCAAGGGTGAGCAGGTGGGCCTCATTGGTAGATACTGGTCTGTTCGTGTGCGAGTTCGCGTCTCGCAGTCTCGCCCAGTGGGTGGCACGCGGCGCGTGTGGCTGCAGTATCCGAAGATGTGGCTCTACGGCTTTCTGCAAAACCGGGCAACCGCATCGGCGGGTTTCTGTAAATCCGTACAAGCGTGAATCTGCGTCCCCATAAATCCGTAAATCCGTGGTTACGGATCGACGGATTTGGGCAAAACCGTAAGACTGTAACGGTCTCAATCAGCAGGCTGTACAACGCTATTGCTACAGGCTGATCGCCGGCTGCGTACTCCTATGCATCAGCCTTCCGGGTGGCGCGCGTGTGGCCTGCAGGGTCGGGGCGAAAAAACAAGGCACAGGGTCGCCCGGTGCCTTCCGCTCGGCCTATCGGTTCCAGAACACGTGCACCTTCCCGAGGCCGATCTCCAGGGTGAACACGTTGCCGTTGTACTCCATGTCGCGAGCCAGGGCGCGGTAGTCGATGTGCATGGCCATGTGCGGCGGAATGCTGCTGGTTCCCTCGGTTAGCTCCTGAGCGTAGTCGGCCAACAAAGCATGACAGCCACAGTAATTCTCTTCGGCCGACTTGCGCGCCTGCCCAGGTCGTTGAAGTGATCGAGCAGGGCTCGGCTGAACTCGGGGTATTCCTCGATAAAGCCGGCGATCTCGTGGGCGCTCGCAAGACCCTCGTATTCGCCGAGGCGGTAGCTGTCGAAACCCTCGAAGTATTGGATGGCGTACTCCTCCGCATCTTCCACCGGCAAGGCCGCCAGAATGGCGCCAACCTGCGCCTGCATGTCGTCCAACTCTAGGGTGGCGTTTATCCAGACGCCATGCAGATGACCGACGTTATAGGCGGCCAGGTCGGCAACGTAGATCCTGATTTCTTCGCTCATGGCTTTCGCTCCTTCGTCTCCAGGGCTCTGCGCTTGCGCTGCGCATGAACCCATGCCGACTAGGGCGACTAAGGCTGTCGTGAAAAAATCAGGAAAAAACGCTAAGGCTCCATCCAGCGCAACGGCCTGGTGGAAACCGTCTATTTTTCTTGATTTTGAGGGGGCAAGACTCCCTGCGTTTGGAACAAGGAAAGCGCCACCAGAGGTGGTGATACCAACATGTTTTGTCGGCTGGCAACTCGCCGGAGGCGGCCAATAGCAGTCATCGAGACTGCCAAGCATTGGCACCGAAGACGCCAAGCCTCACCACAAGGAGGATTCTAGGGCCTGAGGTGAATACCCGGGGGACTCTGGATTTCCTGGTTTGGTTTGCAGCCATGCTAGCCGGATGGAACCAATCCTCGACTATATCGACTCGCCGTCCTCGCTACGTCAAAAGCGCCTTCAGGCTATAAACTAAGACTTCAGCCAGCCTGACGCCCCCTCAAATGCACACACTATTTCACGTAGATACAGCGGACATAAAAGCCCTGAACGACGAGCAAGCGCGCGCACTGATCGCAAGATTGTGTCGAGCTGAGATTCGCAAGCAAGGGGGCTCCGAGTCGGCCGTCACGTGGGGTGGCGATCAAAGAGCAAAAGATGGAGGCGTGGACGTCAGGGTAGAGATAAATCCGCCACTGGGGATATCTGGCTATCTGCCCAATAACAACATAGCCTTTCAGGTAAAGGCCGAGGTGTTCCCCCCCAGCAAGATACCTGGGGAAATGGCGCCCAAGGGAGTGCTAAGACGAGCAATACGCGACCTCGCTGCGACCAAAGGAAGTTACGTCATTGCCGCGACGCGAGACGACACCTCCGAGTCGGCTCTTGATCTACGACTTAATGCGATGAAAGACTGTTTGTCGGCCAACGGCCTCGGCTCCTCGCCGCATGTTGCCTTCTATGACGCCAGAAAGATTGCAGACTGGGTCGAGCAACACCCAGCAATCGTAGCTTGGGTCAAACACCAGCTAGGCAAGCCACTTGTGGGCTGGCGCCCATATTCGGGATGGGCCTACCAGGAGACAACCGTCGACTCCGAATATCTGATCGATGAACGAGTAAAAGTGTTCACGCCTGGCGCCGAGAAGGGCATGAATATCTCGGTCACCATTGATCGCCTGCGGCTCGACCTGTCGAAGGGGGCAAGCGTACGCATTGTCGGCTTATCCGGCGTTGGCAAGACGAGATTGGTACAGGCACTCTTCGATCCGCGTGTAAAGACGAATCAGGCTGTGCTGAGTGCTGATGACGTGCTGTACACGGATCTTTCAGATGGGCCATCGCCTCAACCTTCAGCGATGCTTGACGCGCTGATTGAAGACGGAAGTCAGTGTGTTCTCGTCGTGGACAATTGCGGAGCTGATACTCATCAGAAACTCACCGAGCTGCTTAAGAAATCAGGCAGCAAGATTGGCTTGGTTACTGTTGAGTACGACGTTCGCGACGACTTACCAGAGGCCACGAAATGCTACCGTCTCGAAGGCTCCTCCGATGACGTAATCAAGCGGCTTCTTCAGCGGCGTTATCCGGTTCTATCAATCAGTGACGTTGATACCATCACGACATTCTCGGACGGTAACGCTCGCGTCGCATTTGCGCTGGCAGCGACGGTGACGACGACTGGTGAACTGGCGCGGCTGCGGGACTCCGAGTTGTTCAAGCGCCTGTTTCATCAGAGGAGCGTCGAGAATGAAGACCTTCTCAGATGTGCGGAAGCGGCCAGTATCCTGTACTCGTTCGATGGCGAGGACGATGGTCCTGAGGCAGAGCTCAACAAAATTGCCACTGCTGCTGACGTTTCATTGATCTCCCTGCAAAGGAAAGTGGTCGATCTACAGCGAAGAGGCCTCGTACAGAAACGTGGCAAATGGCGTGCTGTTTTGCCACACGCGATTGCCAATCGACTCGCAGCACAGGCACTAGAAGCGATACCCAAATCGCAAATTGTGAGTATCTTTGTCGAAACTGCTACCGACCGTGTTGCCCGCTCGTTCTCGCGGCGACTTGGTTACTTACATGAAAGCGCAAAAGCCGTCGAGCTCATAGAGGACTGGCTCTCGCCATCTGGACGTTTTGGCGACCTAACAACTCTCGATGACATTGGCCGTGAGATCTTTCACAACATTGCGCCTGTATCCCCCAAGGTCGCCCTAGCGGCAATTGGACGGGCCGCCAATACCCCTAGCTTCCTTTCAAACGAAAACATCAAGCGTGCTCAGTATGCGCATACGTTGAAAGCCATAGCGTTCGAAGACGAAGACTTCGATATCGCCGCCGATATTCTCGTCCGGTTTGCCTTGCTGGATCCCAAGGAAAATGGGGGGCACGAATCTATTGTAGAAATTTTGAAGTCTCTGTTTTTCTGCGTGCTATCCGGTACGAATGCTCCCCCTAATCAAAGGGCAGAGTTCGTCATAAAACTGCTTGAATCTGGCGATGCCGAGCGAGAGCAGTTGGGGCTGTTGTTGCTCGATGCGGCGCTTGAGGCAGGGCATTTTACCTCCGTGAGCAGATTCGATTTCGGAGCTCGAAAGCGGAGCGAGGGATGGACTCCGGAATCCCGATCAGACGTTGAGGCGTGGTTTATGCCATTCCTCCGCATGGCACTCGACATTGGTAAGCAGAAGTCCGGCCTTGCTGAAAGTTGCAGAACTATTTTGGGTCGCCACTTAAGAGGACTTTGGCTTGGCACGAGTCTGAGGCCAGAATTGTGTGCAGCCGTAAAAGAACTGGCTTCAGTCGCGAGCTGGCCTCAAGGTTGGTTTGGAGTCAAAGAAATCCTTCGCTATGACTCGGGCAAATGCGATAAGTCAGTTCAGAACGAGCTGCGCGAGTTGGAGAATCTTCTCAAACCGAAGGCTATACCCGACATGATTCGAGCTCGACTTCTAGACTCGAATCAATTCGACCTAGATCTTGATGACGATGATCCAGATCAGCTCGCTAAAACGACTGGTGAGCGAATCCGCAGATCAAACCAGGCCGTGGAGGAGCTTGGGGAGGCTGCTGCCGCAATTGAAGGCCTGCTCTTGGAGTTACTCCCGCTATTGATCTCAACCAAGTCAGGAGCCAGTGCATTTCATTTGGGAGTTGGGGTTGGAAAGCAGGTTGCGGATCCGAGCTGGATTTTGGATGCGGCAAAGGAACATATCGCCACTACCACGCCAGGAGCAGTCGGTGTCTTGTTCCTTCGCGGCTTGCTTAACGGCTGGCATCACGCATCTCCTGCTTCAGCCGAGAAGTTCCTCGATAGCGCGGTGACTGATGCAATTTGGGTTAAGTGGATCATGGACCTGCATTGCATACCGATGAACCAAGCGGCTTACGCTCGAATCCACAGATCAATCAAGGCTGGAAATACTCCTGCCTGGCAATACTCCTATCTCGGGATGGGCAGACAAACCGACTCATTCTCTGTTGCAGAGATTGGCGAGTTGCTTTCTGCGATAGTTCTGCTGCCTGATGGGGGTGTCGTATTTCTCGACGTGCTTTCCATGGTCGTCCACTGCGCGTCAGATCACGATGATGCGTATAGGGAGTCACTGGCGGCAACCTGCCTAAATCTTCTAGGCTCAGCCGAATGGGGAAAGGTTCTTGGGAACCGTGCCAATAGCGGTTACCACCTTGAGAACATATTGGAGTTTTCGCTGAAGCGATTAGCTTCTTCCAAAGCAGCGCTGGAGGTATTGAACGGTCTAGTTGCCTTTGCGCGCACGAAGGAATGTAGTTATTCCGATAGGGATGCCATCAAAGGCGCTCTCTCGCAGTTTCTTAGGTACATGCCTCGACTAGCGCTTGACGCCATCTATGTACCTGGCGAAGAAGCGTACTACAGTCAGATGTCGCCGGTGATTGGACGCCCTTACACTGATCGGAAGGAGACAGCACTGAGCGTCGTCCCCGTAGACGTATTGATCGATTGGTGTAATGCCTCGCCGTCTGATCGTTACGTGTTCGCGGCACGGAGCTGCAAGCTATTCGATACCCGAAGTCGAGCGAGTGAAGAACATGCCAATATCGACTCTGCGGACGATTCCGAGTTGGTAATTTCGGAGGCCGCGCTCGCTGTGCTCGCTAATGCACCAGATAAGAAGGCTGTAATCGAGTGCTATTTAATGCGATTTACGCCTTCAGGCTGGTCCGGGTCATTGGCCGAAATCCTGAAGAAACGGATTCCGCTCCTCGATGCACTGAATCTCGGCAACGAGGAAGAGCTGAAGCCTGTGTTGACGGCAGCTAGATCGAGCCTCGAACGAAGAATCGCAGCGGAAGAGCTTCGCGAGGACGAAGAAGAGCGCGAGCGTACTGGTAGCTTCGAATAGTCTAGCCCGACGCCTTCATTGGCCGGTAGCTGCCCACTAACCGGCAGCAATCGGCCAGGAGCTGACTGTTTGCTAGTAAATAAATCTGTCCCCTTTCCACGCGTTTGAGCATTCGCCAGTTCCTTGCACCGCTAGCCTGGTTGATGTGCTGGGACGTATGAGCGAGGCAGGGCTAGCAATGCTGCCGAGCGTGCTCGTTGAGCAGGAGCGAGAACGCCGACAGCGCATGTTGAATTCAACCTCATAAATTACGGGGGTGGAGGCCGGTTCAGGATGTCAGCATTGAGGTGGCTGTGGTTCGTTTTGCTCGCGTTTTTCTCCTGCCAGCCGCTTTGAATGGAAATGCACATGTAAGCTCTTGCTGCGCTTCTGTAGCTTCAGACAGCTTCGAGAAAACGCTGAACTTTGGCGTCACGTTCGTATGACGCAACCGGGTTACGACTAGTCTTCGAAGATTTCGTCATCTTTTCCCCCTTTGCTGGCCTCCCCCTTACCTGTCATCTGTCTGAGCATCTCGCCCATGTCGGTGGCAATCATTTGATGGCTCATGTTCGCGTTCAAGCGGACCATTTCGTTCACGCTGAGCATGTCAATCCGACCGTTCGGCAGGTGTCGCACGTCCAGCAAGCCGTCTAAGCCATTGGGGTGCAGCTTTCCTGTTTCGATCTGCTCAACGGTGAGATAGATGCGTTCTTCGAACTCACCCCGCGTCATCGGTTGCTGCATGGTCGTCAGTCTTGGAAACATGGTTAGTGCGCCTTATTCATCGTTGCTCGGATAATTCCATTGACTCTCAGTATCCATCGCACGCGCCAGCCTGGAGGTAGCCTCAGCGCTTCACGTTGGATGGCAAGCATCGAGACCTCGTGAGGGCGGCTCGACCCAGGCGTTCGGACGGTGCTCCCATCCCTCCAGTGATATCTGACTGTTGCAGAGACGGGGGCATGCAAGAGCTCGTGGAACTGCGGGTTGGTGATAGAAGGTGTGAGACATCCGAAGTGCGCCAGTCCCGACTTCACACGACTGCAAACCGCAACTTGATCGCGTGGGACCGGTCGCGGCAGCTCAGTCGGCCTGAAGGTGCCCAGTTCTACTGGATGAGGATCCTGCTGCCCGGGCGATAGCAGATGCGACGTAAGGTCTACCTTGACTATCTGTCGTCGGTGTTCGAGGTAGCCTTGGACGTCCAAGAACACTAAGTCGGTAGCAGAAGGGAGGAAGCGGGAAAAATCTCCTGAGGCAATGGCTTCGATTAGGCTAGCGATGAGCTGCCGTCCATCTGGCGGTTCGATGAGGGATTCTGGGTTGTGAATGCGCAGCGCAGCTTCAATCTTGACTAACTGCTCGATCGACGCAGGTCCGAAGAGCGCGATGTTGAGTGCAAACCGAAGCCTTGCAGCCCAACGATCCGGAATCACATTTTCATTCGCGTTGAATCTTGCTGCTGCCAACGACTCCAGTTGCTGAACGTCGTCGAACGGGTGTTGCCCACACAACTCTCTGAGAGCCGATGCGATCCTCATCCGAGCTGCCTCGTCCAAAATCCCAAAGCTCTGCAGTTTCCTCCAGGCAGTAGCCAGGCTTGAATGGACATGGTCAGCGCGGAAGGTGTCTTCCGGCTGGACGATTGGGCTCTCACTTCTCAGTGCCTTGGCTCGAAGAGTCTTGACTGCGTCCGCGGCCGAAGTAACGCCTTTGGAGCTGGCGCGGTCAGCTATTCGTAGAAGCGTTGCATATCTGCTTGCGTGTGCGCACCCCTGTACTACTTCGCTAATGTCGATGAAGCGAAGGATACGCTCCCAGAGGGCTGCTGCGTTCTCACGCGAAAGAACGTCTAGGGCTGCCGCTGCAATATCAGCGCGGTTGCCGCTCTCCATAGAAAAGGCGAGGGGGACTAACTTCTCCATCCATGCGTCATCACTTCGCAGGAGCCAGAGCACCATTGCTGCGGCTGAGTCTCGTTGCTCCCAGCTCGGATGATCGAGTGCCCAAAGGAGGAGTTCCAATAGGGCGTCTGACGCCGTCGCAGACGTTGTCGTACCGAGATAGGAGAATGCGTCCGACGGCGCAGCACCCACAATCTCGCGGATATGGTCGGTCGCCACTGAAAGCAGTTTTGTCCGCTGGGTGGCGTCGAGTTTCGAGCCGATAAGCTCCATGAGCTGGTAGGCGACTGACCAACTCTGGGCGTGCTGTTCACGTAGGGCTAACGGCCCGTAGAGGCGTGCCAGTTCATCTGCCGAGCGGACGTTATCTTGGATGAGGAGGTCCGCCATCTTGGCGGGATGGCCCTTTGACCAAATAGACCAGCCGCCGTCTTGCACTGTCCTCAGGGCTGACATTGCATGCTCGACTGCCGCCGACGTGTTCCGGCGCTTCAGGTGCTTGCGTGCCTCTTCCATAGATTGCTCAGCGGCTCGCACCGAAGCACTCGTGCCAAAGGTACCTCGCATCACCGCTAGGTCCTCCGGGCTCTCCTCTTCTGCTGGGTTTGCGGTGGCTTCCGTCTTGGGCTCAGCGGCCGCTTGGGTCTTGGTTGGACTTGGGCCCATGGGTATTCCGGACCTGCGGCTCAATGTTTCGAGGTCATCCGGTTCGAAGGCATCGCGATAGCGCTCGAACAACGCCGAGAAGCTACCACGTGTGGTGTCTGGCAACGCCTCGTTCAAGCAGCTAAGAAGCATCCACGCTCGTTCGTCGTTCATCGCTTGCGCGATGCTGCTGATTCGTTTTACGGCCCATTCCAAGTCGACGGAGCTAGGTGCAATTTCCTGAATAAGCTTTGCGTAGGCCCGACCCCAGTCCCTGAGATATCGTTCGTCTCCATGCTGGTAGACCTCCAAAAGCGCCCACCGGACCCGCCAATCTGCAGCGGTGCCCATATGCTCAAGCAGACTCAGTAGGGATGCTTGCTCCTCCAGGGCTCCACCCGGGAAACGCATGCCAACGAGTGGGGCGACGCGGTCTAGGCCACCGTGCGACGCCTGTGCGCGCATCTCGTCAATGCTGCCGCAGGCCTGATGCTGGAAGTAGCGCACGGCGTCCGAGTACATGCTGCGCCGGCTCAGCTCGCCTATGAAGGTTGCTTTTTCCGATCGGACATACCGCTGGAACGTCATCTCTCCGCTAGCGTGCTCTAGGTATGCAGCAATTTTCGCAAGCGCCGCAGGGGCGACCTCCGCAGTGGCCGGAAGTACCTCAAGCGTCTTAGACATGACGGCGAACTGGTCCTCTTTGTACCAACTGGGGCCCATCGAGACTGCGAGGACAGTCTGGTACGTTTGAAAGGCCTCTTCTTCCGATTTCATCCGAGCAAGTAGTGGAACTATGGACAAGAGTTCGGGAACAAGCTCATGCCTGTTCTCCACGTTGTCCCGGATGTAGTTCCTCCAACGGATCAACAAGTCGAACACCCTATCGGCGACATCTTCGGATACTTCGGTGTTGACGAGCTTCGGCACAACAGCCTGCATCACGTGTCGGAAGCCTTCGTTGTAAAGGCCGAGTTGCCCGTCGAAGGACTCCTCAAGGATGGCAAGAAGGTCTGTAAGCGCTTCTGGCATGCAGTCGAGGTAAAGATTCGCCAAGTAGCCGTAGAGAGGCGGCACGATGTTCTCGGGGATGAAGTACGCCCCCTGCCAAGAAATGCGTGAAGCGAGGTCAAACTGCAGACAGGGGAGCAGGTCCTCTTTCAGATACGTGCGCGCATCTGAAAGTGTCGCGTCATCACTGGATGCACTGGCATGACGTGCCTTTGCGTCCACCCAGGCAACCGATACGGCGAGCGTTTCAAGGCTGTCCTCCCAGTCGTACGCCAGCAGAGCTTCTGGGGCGGGTTGGTATTCCTCTCGCCCCAGAAAGTACGCAGCTCTCAGCCGGTCGTAAGCGTCATAAAATGCAACGCTATCGGCGAGGGAGCGATGCTGTGTGAACAAAGGGGGTGAGCCTGCCTCCCATTCCAACCCGCTAGCGTAGGTCTCGACCAATCTCGGGCTTGCGCCTGTCTCGATTAACAGGTCGACAAAGGCAAACTGTTTATCTTCCGCATCTAGGGATGCATCGAGCTTGCTGCTGATGTCCCCAAGCAGCATGCCGACCTTGTCTCTTGGGAGTCGAACCTTGTAGCTATGCGCATGGTTGTAGGCATGGCCGAGTATTGAAAGGAGCGAAAGCACCTGGGACTTGTTGGGTACGCCAGGAGGCAGGGGAATCTGAGCGAGAGGCTTGTAGGAGTGGACTACGCACAAAGTCGTGCCAAGCATGTTACCGATCAGGTCTCCGAGGATGCGCTGACCATTCTGGGGCGAAATTTTGTTCCTTGAGTCGGTCACGAGCCCCACCACATGCTCAAGAAAATCTGCAATGGGAGGTTCGGCTCCAGCCAGATCGGCTAGAACCCAGGCCTGCAGTCTTATAGCAGCTGCGTTCAGAAAATCGCCGATCTTTACTCCATTCCGTGTGAGGGTTGGCTGCAGGAGGCTATCGACCTTCTGAAGAACCTCAATTGCTTCTTGTGGGTGGCCAGCTTCGATGAGCAGTCTGACGATGGAGAATGCCGAGCTGTGCTCCACGATGAGGTGCCCATGGCGGAGGATGTGGCGCAGTGCTTGGTCAGTCTTCCCGAGCGCGATGAGCGCCTCTGCAGCGAGGCTTGCCGACTGCGCAAAAAGCGTGTCGTATCGAAATTTGAGTCGCTGCGAAAGAAGCAGCAAACGAACAATCTCGGTCGCAGTTGCTAGGCGAGTAGCAGCCTCAAGCGAGTCCTCAATGTCGCCAAGTAGGACGTCTGGCTCAGCTCCAAGCAAAACGGATTGGTCTACCCATTGTTGCTGACAGCCCTCTATTGCGGCCAGCTGTCTTGTCCTGTCGGCAAGAAGGCCGTGGAAAACTCTGTTGAGCTCTCCGTAATTCCCGCTATCAGGAAGCTGGCAGTAGTCGGCGAGTCGACCTTGTACCCAAACGCTCTGGGCTGACGTCTTGTGAACTACGAAGTCAGAGAACGAAGAGTGGTAGACCTCGGTGGTGTCTGGTGCCGTCAGCAGATGCCGGATGCGTGAAATGGTCGGAACGAAGGCAGCCGATTCAGGGGGAGTCAGCATGACCGGCAGGTCAGAGGTCGGGATCCCCCAACGCAGCCGTGCAATGATCCCAAGCAGATTGACAGCATCTGCATCCGTCAGAAGCTGCGCCCAAATGGTCTCGTAGTAGTCCTCGATTGCTCCGCTGAACGGCGGCAGCGATTCAAGGTCGTCCTCACTGGCACCACCATTGACGATGTCGACGAGATAGCGGAGGTACAGCGGGTGGCCCTTCGCCCTCTCACAAAGGGCGGCGACCAGCGTCGGTGATACCTTGTCCTGGTCTAGCGTCGAAGTGCAGAGGCTGTACTGGATACTGTCATCTAAGACAGGCAGGGTCAGGCGGTGCACGGGTTGGAAAATGGGAGCGAGCTTGCCTGCGATGGCATCCAGTCCAGCTCCCACAATCACGACTCGCAGTCCTTGCGGAATGGTTGTCGGTAAGAGCCCGATGAAGCGTTGCAGAGCGTCACCACCGATGGTTGCAGCCTCATTCACGCCATCTATGAACAACACTCCAACCTTGCCGTCGATTGCGCAGTGTTGAGCCAACGATTGGAGTGTCTGGTGCGTAGTCTGGACGAGCTGAGCATAGGTCGCTTGCGACAGCCGAGCCGGTCGGCCAGTGGCCAGTACCGACAGCAGCGATGTCAACCAATCAACGAATACCTCCGGTTGCGCCTGGAGGGCTGCTGTCGAGCCTCGACTGCGCTCGGAGAAGGCGTAGACACCCAGGACTTCGATGTCATTGGAGTCCGGCCTGAAGCTCTTGCAGTAGGTCGACTTGCCGATGCCATGGGCACCGTCCAAAAACAGGTACCCGCCACCTGTCTTGGAGAGGCTTGATTCAAATGTCTCGTCGAATGTGGGGCGCTCGGCAAATGGGGACGTGTCGTCCTCGGATGCACCTTCATTTGGGATGAGGTTGTTGTCGGAAAGGAAGCCGCGCAGAGCCGCCATGCTCACGGCTCCAAGAGAGTTGTCGACGCTCACGCGTAGCAAGCCTTGGCAGCCATCTGCAGTCATGAGCGCGGCACCGGACATGCCGCGGTAGTCCGACAGTGCTGTCTCTGCGCTTACCGACAGGTCGAGATCGATGCCATTGGCTAGCTCGCTCAATGCCTGCTGTACCGTTCCATCAAGAACTTGGCCTATCTGCAGCTTGGCAACAGGGTATCCGAAGGCGTTCCACCGTGTGCCTGGTCGAGGTGCGGAGACCGCAAGTGGCAGAGGTGCGGCGTCAGTAGATGCTGGAAGCCGTAGCACGCAAACGTCGAGGTCCGCGTCAAAGACCTCCAGTTTTGCCTTGTGCTTGACGGCAGATGGGCCTGCGCCAAAGCTGACCTCAACGTCCGTTCCTAGGGTGACCGCCTCACCGAGACAATGGTAGGCCGACAAGATCTGGTCGACCGAAATGAGCCAGCCTGTGCCTGCTTCGCTAGTGCCTAAGACTTGGCAGGTTGCCTTCTTCACTTCACCTTCTGTCATTGTTCGTCTCCCTAGACATGGATCCAGCCGTCTTGAACGACTTCCACGTTGAACTTGGCGCCAGACCTTGACGCATGTGCCCGAAGGCGAGTCGATGCAGGGGTCTCGTAGTTGAAGTAAATCGTTCGCTCAAACGTCGCAGGCCTGTCGACGATTTCGGCGAGCACTTCAAAGTCTGGGTGGTTGTGCGCCGACCCATTCGACGAGACCAGGAAAACAGGAGCGTCAATGAGCGACAAGAGATCCACGCTTGTGTTGTGAATGCTGCCGTGATGGGACACCTTGATGGCGTCGAACATCTGTAGAGCATCGCCCTTGTGTATACGTTTGAGCTCTGCAGCAACGTCCTGTGCCCAAGCATCGCCGAGGAAGAGCAGTCGCTTACCCTCCGCCACGATGACGGCGGCAATGGAGCTGCCATTGGTAGGTGATACGTCAGGGACGTACAGTTCAGCGAGCCTCTTGGACCCTCCGGCCGAGATGGTCTTGACTGTCGCCGGCATTGGTTCGCGAGTGGCCGCGCATAGCATCTCGTAGGCGTCTTCCACCAGGGCATCGACCGCTGCCCCGCCTCTGTAGGAGAGCTTTCGCATCTGTGCAAGCCACCAAGAGCGCAATTCCTGCAGTCTGGTAACCGGCGGCCCGATCAACTGGATCTGAACGCCGTTTGGCAAGGCATGCGTCGGCCGCCCGCTGGTCATGCACGTGGTGCCATCACCAGAGTTCCAGAGGTAGCCCTGTTCCTTGAGAAGCTTTGCTAGCGAGCTTCCTTGCTTAGCGCTGATGGGGTTGACCACCGGCCCTTGGGGCGATGGCAGGAGAAATCCTCGCCTCTGTACCGCCTCCAAAAGCTGGCGGTCTGACAAGGTGTCGGGAGCGCCGAGCGTTGATGGTAGCGATCTGAGGCTGTTGTGCCAGACCTCTTTGACCTCAATGATGCTTCGAGCTCCTTGAGGGCCGTTCGAAGAGAGGAACTCGAGAAGTCCGCCGATGTGGTCTTTGTCAATGTGTGTGCAGATGAGCAAATCTAGCGCGTCACCGGCGCGGGCCACCTGTCGAAGGTCGTCCAGAATGTAGTCGTTGAAGGTGCTCGCGTAGCCTGCGTCTATAAGGATGTGCGTGCTTGAGGCTTGGACGAGAAAGGCATCGCCGTTTTTTGCAGCGTACATCTTCAGTTTTGGCATGGCTGTTTTGGCCTTAGTGGAAGTCGCACGCTAGACCTGACCTGCTGTACGTTCTCAGCCGAGCTAACCATAGCGCTAGAGGATTTTGCATCAACACGGCATTCGTGCGCCTGAAATTCTCGCGCAGGTCTCGAAGCTAGTGGGCCCACTTTGCGCCATCGAGGAGATTGCTGCGCATGGGGAAAAGGGGGCAGATTTATTTATTAGCTGATTGTCCGCTTCTGGCGCGCTTCCGCCTGTGGCCCGCCGGCTGCAATAGGCAAATAGCGATCATCGAGTGCCTACAAGAAGGCCGGTGGCAATTCACTGATCCAGGGAAGTCGAACCCTCTATTTCTTCACGCATTATCCCGCTAAGCTTTGTTATACCGGGGGTGGCTAGCTAACACTCACTTGATTTGATCTGCTTTTGCTCGCTGCAATTTCAACACTTTTTTGACACGTCAACTAGACAGCATTGAAGCCGATCATTAGCGTATAGCCATCACTGCATCTTGGCTGATCTTGACTGTGGTTTTCCATGTCGCTTTTTCGCCTACCTGAGTCGCGTTCTTCATTAGTGCATATTTGCAAATCAAGGGATTACAGCATGACAACGGACGTTATCAGCCCCTTCAAGGTGCGTTATCCGACAGCAATGTCGTCTAATTAATAGTTATATTTTATGAATATCGATGAGCTCATCAGCACCATTGAAGAGGCATTTGGTGGAGTACTACAGCCTCAGGGTATAACTTTGCACGTCGCAGAAGCTCATGATAATTATGATTATGAGCACGACGAGCAGCATCGCCAAAAAGACTTTATGGGCAGGTGGCAAGACGTACCAATAGAGCACATTGAGAAATGCCAGGCAGCACTGAGTTTTGTTGATAGAGTCGGAATGAAGTTTTACTTGCCGGCTTACATGATCTGGTTTTTGAAAAATTTTGGCACCAGTACAATCCTCACTGACCATACCCTGTACTCGCTAGATAACCATGCACAAGACAAGCAGCTAGCCGAATATCACCGGGAGCGGTTTTCACTATTCACCGCAGAACAATTAAGAGCATGCGCACTTTTCGTAAAATTCTGCGCTAACGATTCAACCCATTTTACAGATACTTATTTTGCGCAAAAGAGTTATGAACGCTACTGGGCCAGATATGAAGAAATCTAACTACTGGTTCAAACCGTTCGCTGCGCTAACTGGGACTGGCTAAAGCCCGCCCCTTAACCAAACGTTAGCCATTACGGATTACCTCAATGGATGTAACATTCAACCCATACCTCAGTAACTCGCTATTTTTCCGTCCAGAGCAGATGTACGGCGAGAATAAGAAAATATTCGAGGAATTGCCGCATATCGTTAAAGGCAATATCTACCTTCTCGCCGAGCGACGTAAAGTACGCGTCCTTCCAAGTTCGATAGGCTTGTCCGATGATGGGTATATATCAGCATCATTCACGCTCGAAGATGGTTTAGCAATTCCAGCAAAATTTCCATTTGCGCCAACAATAATTCAACTCGGGAAAAAGTTCCTTGAGGTTTATGGAAATGCCGATACCCTCCAACAGTACGTTGTTGGAGTAAAGAATCAAGCAGAGTATTTCACGAGACAAAAATCCAAATCTGATCGCCCGTTGATTGGGGTATCACTTGATGCTGAAGCGCAAAACAAAAAGAATATTGCGCTATGTTTGTACACGCCAGATGGTTATGTTGGAAAGCTGCCGTTTTCCGTTCATAGCATATTAAGTCTATTCGAAATTGATATCGGCGATCACCCTCTCGTGTTGTACGTCGGTAAATCCGAACATTTAAAAGACCGGATTTATAGGCATGAAAAAATTCAACAGGCACTATCAACAATAGATGACGACAGCGACCTGTATCTCTATGCGTTTCAATTCGACACAAACAAGTACACTAGGTCTTACCTACCAGACAAGACGCTGGTGCTTAGAAAAGATTACGTAAATGACATCACTGCCGAAGATCAGTTGACAATCGTTGAAATGTGTTTAATTAATTATTTCAAGCCGAGATTGAACAAAGACTACAAGGATTGCGAAATTCCCTTAAACCCGGTTTATCAAGCTGCGCTAAAGGGACGCTACAGCCAAGTGGTTCTCGAGGTCGATCACGACGCAGGTTTCTGGAACTTTGGTACCGAACACATCGCGGCCAAACTTAGGCACCAAATTGAATACCCTGTACATGGCTAACCCATGATTCCACAGGACCTGCGCTAAAAGCCTCGCAGGCCGGTGAAATCAGATGTTGTTCGAAGAGGGAATATGTCCTTAGGAATTACTGTTGGCTCTATAACAGATGAGATCGGGGCATCTAGCTTTGCCCATGCATTCTTCTCAACCATTAGCGTTCATTGTGAGCCTAGTGGTTGAGGCGCTGCCTTCCCCAACCTGATGAAAGAGTTATATCAGGGACGTCTTTCATTTATGCATGCCAAAGCTGCTCTGGTTGAACTGGAACAGGCCAAGCTGCTACTTAAGGATTTACCGCCATCACAGGTCGTCTGGGACATCGAAGATCGTAAAGCTCAGCCCCCATGGGGCAACAATATTGCGAGTACTGTTACCAATCTAAGCAATTACTTCGTATCAAGCACAGGAAGAGACGTTTTCGCTTTGCTTGAGGAGGCATTTAGGGTTTCAGCTGATGAAGAGCGTGATGCTACTCTCGGCTAACAACTGGTTAAAATCGCTCGCTGGGACGGGCTAAAGCCCAAACGTTAGCTATACGAAGCCTCAGCCTCGGAAAGTGCTGAAAATTCCAATCAAGGAGAAAATTATGCAAGAGATAATCAAAAAAACCTTTGGCGGCCTTTCCGCTCAATACTATATCCGCCAATTATTCTTTGGCTCCCTATTTGCCGTCCTAGTAATTTATGTGGTTATCAACGGTGGAAAGCCTATTCAGTTCAGCATGATTGCGCTGCTTGCAATCAACACACTTCTTTACCCTTATTCGCGTTTTGTCTATGAGAGTGTTGTTGGCTTTATCATGGGGGGGAACGTGTTCTTTGTGAATGCCATATTCATGGTCGTCGTTAAAATATTCACAATGCTGCTTTGCTGGAGCTTTGCAATATTTATTGCCCCTATTGGCCTTGCCTACCTTTACTACTATCACAGCAAGGCCGCCAACTAACAACTTGCTCAAATCGTTTGCTTCGCTCACTGGGACGGGCTAAAGCCCGTCCCTTAACCAAACTTAGGCATGCATTATGGAAAAATGGCGTTTAGACATCGACAATAGCGATCTATCTAGACTTTATGAAAACTACCTATCGCAAATTGATTATATTTCTACGTTATACTCGGTAGTGCTTTCTGCAGATTTAAAAATACGAGCCGGCGATTTTCTTAATGCAAATGACGAAATTCCTCTCAGTGACGACTTCTCCAGAGGCTTTACTACAATTAAAAACAATCAAGACATGATTAAGTGTAGTGAGTCAAAAAATCTTGAAAAAATAAACCACTACCAAACAGTAATTTCTTTAGTGTCCAATTATGAAAATTTCATAAACTCATTAATTGATTATTTTGGTGTTAGCACTTCAATCATAAAAAATGCAAGCCCGACATCATACGGAGAGGTTATTGAAAGCCCAATTTTAAAAAAAATTCAAGCGTTACATGACGAGTTAAAAATAGAAAGCAATGTAATAGGTTCACATGAGTTAAAATATCTATACAAAATTATCAGGGCAAGAAATACAATAACTCACAGTCAAGGTGTCGCATCAAATACCGACCTTATCCTTCTTGAACACTGGATTAAAGGCGGTGTTATCTCATTCACGACAAATCAAATTGACGATTTCATTCACTTCTTCGTTATGCCTACAAGAAGCATGCTGATAAATATGGGAGCCAAGTAATAATTATTCACAACCTGTCAATATTTATCTGTTCGGACCTGAAAAAATTCTAGGCTCTCTCAGAACCATATACATGTAATGCCTACCAAGCGGTTCAAATCGCTCGCTTCACTCACTGGGACGGGCTAAAGCCCGCCCCTTAACCAAACGTTAGATTGAATCGCCTCTGATTTTGTGGATGCTTAATGACTGCTCCTGGCCGTTCTCGATTTCTTCTAGGGCTCCTGCGTTATCGGGGCGTTCTCATAATTTGACTGCATGTGATGGTTAGCGCGAGCCGGCAAGACCGGCTCACGAACATCCGCGTTACAGCTCCAAGGAAAGGGGGGTAGCCGACTGGCCGCAGCACCTGGGGGAGCATATGCGCTGGTGGACGCGGCTTAGGAAGCCCACTTCGAATGCTCTCCGCTCGATCGCGCATGGCAGTAAGTCGCGCTCGGCGATCATTACTGCCCAGAGCCAGCCGCTGCGTGCATTGTCGAGCCAGGTTTGGGCCAGCTTGACGCCCTGATCGAACGCTTCCCTGCAGTCGGCAGCCCAGGCTATCTCCACACCTGGGTGGCCATCGTGAGGTGGCAGGCATGTCATGACGCCCTTGCTCATCTGGCACCTCCTCGCACTTCGGAGAGGGCGCGGCGATAGAGCACCACTAGCTCATCTAACAGATCCAAAGCTGAGTATGCCGCCACACGTAGGCGCAGGGTTTCGGGTTGGAGGCCGTGAGGCTCAGCCAGTTGATCCAGAAGATTACCTAGCATTATGGCGCGCAGTTCAGCTGCAGCCTCAATGGGGAGGGCAGAGCGCTCTGATTCGTGAAGTGGGCTCGGTTGCCGTGGGAAGGGTACAACGCAGGTTTCGAACTCAGCCATGGCGCACCTCCGAATTGGAGATGAACAGCACGAGTAAACGACCAAGGCGGAGCTCTTGGGTAAAAAAGGGGTAGCGCATTTTCCTTATGCTCCTCGGTTTGATTAAGGAGCCGCCACCATCCGTTCTGACGCAGTATGGTGGCAGACCGTACGGGGGTCAGAAACCGGTAACCGAGGGAACCGGCCAGGCAAAAGCCTGCCCCGCACGGCCTGCCATAGAAAAGCCGTAGCAAAGCACTGGAGTGCTTGCCACTTCACTATGACGCTACCGCGCCCTCGATTTATCGGGTTCTGACGCCCGGTCGTAGGATTGACCACGACGGGCGCACTCTAGCTCGCGGGTTTCAGGATGGCAACATGTTGGGGCGTAGCCGAGAGTGCAGATTGCTGTCTAGGAATCATGATCTGGGAAGGAGTTAGAAGGCATACGACTGAGCCGTTTTAAGGGGCAGACCGCTGTATACTCAGGTAGCATTTTTAAGTCTTGTATGTAGCAATGCCGCCAACGCAGATGTCTCAGAAATCGATTTGTCTGTTGTTGCTCTCATGAGTGACGGTATCGGTGACGGTGTTGCGCCTATAGATCTCCGAACATCCCTTTGACCACGCGGGTTTTGGAGACTTGTTGATGATCGAGTGGGAGTAACCAGAAGGGGCCTACGGGCCCCTTTTTGCTGGCCCTGATCGGTTGCGTATGAGGTAGGCACTACGCTGGGTATCGGACAGCCGCTGTTCTCTATTGGGTTAGGGCAGGGCTGTTTTTTATTCGATCAGCCCCAGGCTTGCGAGACGATCCGCAAACCCTGCAGGGCAGCGTATTTCCATGAGCACTGGGCCAGGCTGGCTGTGAAGTGCTTATCGTGGTTATGCTCGGGCGGCGGATTGAACCAGAATCCGGGTGTCCGGCCATTTATGCAGGGAGATCACGATGACCGCACTATTTGCCTTGGCGAGCATGGCGCGGCGTTTTGCTGTAAGCGGGGGTAGGTCACTTGGCCATCTTCTGGGGCTGGCCCTGAGCGTTCTGTTGGTCGTCAGCTCCGCGTTGGCGCAGGACGAATCTGCTCCTGCTGCCCCCACTGCCACGACTGCTGCGGCAATTGCCTTAAACGATATTCTGCTGCGCGCGGATGATGACCAGCGTCTGGCGGACCGTGCCAAGCGCCGGGCAGCGAGTGCGGACCCGGCTGCCGCGCTTGGCGCTCTGCTTGATGACATTGCGCGGCCCGTCGATGAGAAATTGCGGGCCTTCAGCGTGGATGAACTGCGCCAGCTGCCTTTTGTGCGTCTGGAGAGTCTGGCGCGCCACTGGAGCTTCGATGCCCACCGTATTCAAGCCTGGCGTACGCAGATGCGCGCCGTCACCAAACCTTATGCCGATGACACGGCCGAGCTGTCGCTACGCCGTGCACGTTGGCAGGCCACGCGCGTGGCGACCCCGGCGGACAGCATGCCCGTGCCTCTGGCTCGGCAGATCGACTTGATGATCAGCGAGCTGCAGGCGGCCGAGCAGGCGCTTGCAGCGCCGTTGGAGCAGCTGATTGAGTTGGGGCAACGGGCCAATGCGATCAATTCAAGAATTCAGCTTGGGCGCGAAGAAGTGGACAGGGTCATCAGCGGTGTTGATGCACGCCTGTTTAGCCGTGATTCGCTGCCGTTGTGGCAGGCGCTGCATGTACCTGACGACCAGCAAGCCGATGCGGATTCAGTGGTGCCGGGGCTGGATATTGAAGCCCGCTTTGCCGATGCCTACAGCGCGGTGAACGCCATCAAAGTACACACGATGCAAGCACTGTTGGTGCTGCTGTTACTTGTGTTGCTCTGGCTGGCGCGCCAGCAGCGCTTGGCACCTCACGTGAGCCGTGATGACGATAGCCAGCGGGTAGCCGCGCGCCCGTTGTCCGCCTGGTTGCTGCTGGCCGTGATGGTCGTGCAGGTGTTCGAGTCGGATGCACCCATGATGGCGCTTGAGGTGCTGACGCTGCTGGCAGTGGTGCCTGCGTTGCGCATGCTCCCGCAGCGTGCCCATGACCTGCTTGGCAGCTGGCCGCTAATGGCGGCTGGCTTGTATCTGGCAGACCGGCTGGGGGCGCTGTTATGGGGCGGTGAAGACTTTTATCGCGTGTTTCAGCTCGGGCTGACGGTCGTCGCGCTGCTACTCACGCTCTGGCTACTGCGGCAGATGCTGCGGCGAGCCGAACGCAGTGTCGGCTGGGCACGAACGATGGTGCGTGGAGCTGTCTGGCTGGGCGGCGGGCTGCTGCTGGCTTCGCTGCTGGCCAATCTGGCCGGTGCCGTGCTGCTGACTCAGACGCTCACCAGCGGGGTGATTGACAGCGGTTATATCGGCCTGCTGCTGTACGCCAGCATGACTGTGGTCAATGCGCTGCTGCGGATGCTGACGGAGTTGCCGGCTGTGCAGCGGGTATGGCTGTTTCGTCGACACGGCCAGGCATTGTTGAGTTGGTTGAGTCGCGCATTGCTACTGGCAGCGGCAGTCAGTTGGCTGCTGTACAGCATGGATCGCTTTCGCGTGTTGTTGCCGGTGCAGGCGTTCGTCAGTCAGGTGTTGGGCTATGACGTCGAGGTCGGCGAATTGTCCATCAGCCTTGGAGATGTGCTGGTGTTTGCCCTGTCGGTGCTGATCACTATTGCTGCAGCGCGGGCGACCAAGTTGATACTGCGCGAGCAGTTGCAGGGGCATAGCCGTTTGCCACGCGGTGTGGGCAACAGCATCGCCTCGCTCACCTATTACGCGCTGCTGTTGCTGGGCTTTTTGCTGGCGTTGTCGGCGGCGGGTTTCAAGGTCAGTCAGTTGACGCTGTTGTTCGGCGCACTGGGTGTGGGTATTGGCTTTGGCTTGCAGGGGCTGGTGAGTAACTTCGTGTCGGGGCTGGTGTTGATGTTCGAGCGGCCGATTCAGCCTGGCGACGTTATCGAGATCAACGGCGCCAGCGGCAGCGTCCGCGAAATTGGCCTACGCGCCACCAAAATCCGTACCTTCGATGGCGCCGACATCGTGGTGCCTAATGGCACCCTGGTTGCCAATAACCTGACCAACTGGACGCTGCAGGACCGCAATCGGCGCATTGAAGTGCCGATCGGCGTCGCATACGGCAGCGACCCTGCCCAAGTGATCGAGCTACTGGCCGGCGTGGCACGCGCTGTCCCAGGGGTGGCCGCAGAGCCTGCGCCGGTCGTGTTGTTGCAGGAGTATGGTGACAGCTCGCTGAACTTCAGCGTGCGCGCCTGGGCGCAGGACTACGATCGTTGGACCACTACGCGCAGCGAGCTGATGGTGAGCATGCTGCAAGCGCTTGCAGCGGCCAATATCAGCATCCCGTACAACCAGTACGACCTTAACCTACGCGGGGTACCTGACGAGTTGACCGAGGCGATGCGCCAGGTCGGCCAGGGCGGCGGTAAGTTGGACGCTTCCTGATCCCCTATGCCAGCGGTGCGGCAATCAGCCTCGATTTCAGGCTCGTCTTGAACGCTAGTTAGATGAGAAACTATTGCATCTATCGGGAGTGATTTCTTCCTCCGATGCATCGCCATGGCATATAGCCAGGCAACCTGGAGTGGATATGTTGTTTTCCCGCAGACAAATGCTGATCGGCCTGGCTGGGCTTGGCGTCGTCGGACTTGGTGCTGGTGGCGTGCGCTACTGGCTGGGCCGTCCGGAAAATGTGGCGACCCACGACTATGAGCTGATCGCCGCGCCGTTGGATATCGAGCTGGTGCCGGGCCAAACCACCTCGGCCTGGGCCTATGGTGGGCAAGCGCCTGGGGTCGAGCTGCGTTGCCGTCAGGGCGAGCGCTTGCGCGTGCGCTTCATTAATAAGCTGGACGTGCCGACCACTATTCATTGGCATGGCATCCGTCTGCCGTTGGCGATGGACGGCGTGCCTTATGTGTCGCAGGCGCCGGTGCTGCCGGGTGAGTACTTCGACTACAACTTCATCACCCCCGACGCCGGCAGCTTTTGGTATCACCCGCACGTCGCCAGCGGCGAGCAGCTAGGGCGCGGCCTGGTCGGCGCGCTGATCGTCGAAGAGCGTGAGTCGACGGGTTTCATCCACGATCACACGCTGAACCTGAAAAGCTGGCATATCGACGAGCAGGGCGCTTTTACCGATTTCAGCGTACCGCGCGAGGCGGCGCGTGGCGGCACCCCTGGGCGGCTGAGTACGGTCAATGGCAAGCATGCACCAACCCTGGATCTACCTGCTAGGCAGGTAGTGCGCCTGCGTCTGATCAATCTGGATAACACCCTGACTTATCGCCTTAACCTGCCCGGCGCGGATGCACGTATCTATGCGCTGGATGGCAATCCGGTAGAGCCAAGGCCGCTGGGCAAGGAGTACTGGCTGGGGCCGGGTATGCGCATTGAGCTGGGGTTGAAGGTGCCTGCGGCCGGCAATGAGCTGTCGCTGCGTAACGGCCCATTGCGCTTGGCGACCTTACGCGCGCAGCCCGGCACCGAGGGTGCGGGTGAGTGGCCGCCTGCGCTGCCAGCCAACCCGGTGGCCGAGCCTGACCTGGCTAGTGCCGAAACCGTCAAATTCAACTTCGAATGGGCCGGTGCGGTGTCGGTCGGCTTGGCCCAGGGCGCGGCGCACAGCTTCTGGCAGATCAATGGCCAGGCCTGGGATATCAACGACAAGACCTGCGCCGACCGGCCAATTGCTCGGCTGCAGCTGGGCAAGAGTTATATCTTCGAGCTGCGCAACCTCAGCCAGTATCAGCACCCGATCCATCTGCATGGCATGACCTTTAAGGTGCTGGCCTCGGACCGCAAGTCGATCATCCCGTATTTCACCGACACCTACCTGCTGGGCAAGAATGAGCGTGCCCGCGTTGCGCTGGTCGCCGATAATCCTGGGGTATGGATGTTCCACTGCCATGTGATCGACCATATGGAAACCGGTCTGATGGCATCAATCGAGGTCGTTTAAGCGTGCGCCAACCCCTGATCATTGATCGCAGCCAGGATCAGCACTTTATGCGCGAGGCCCTGGCCCTGGCCGCCGAAGGTGCGGCCTTGGGCGAGGTGCCGGTCGGCGCAGTGCTGGTGCAGGATGGCCAGATTGTCGGGCGCGGTTTTAACTGCCCGATCTCCACGCATGACCCCAGCGCCCACGCCGAGATGGTGGCGATTCGCGCCGCCGCCCAGGCCGTGGATAACTACCGCCTGCCGGGCAGCACCCTGTATGTCACCCTGGAGCCGTGCAGCATGTGCGCCGGGCTGATCGTGCATGCGCGGGTGCAGCGCGTGGTGTATGGCGCTACCGAACCCAAAGCTGGTGTGGCGTTGAGTCGTGGGCAGTTTTTCAGTCAGGAATTTCTCAATCACCGGGTGTTGATTGAGGGCGGCGTACTGGCGGATGAGTGCGGGGCGGTGCTGAGTGCGTTCTTCAAGGCGCGGCGCGAGCAGCGCTAGCGGCTTTTAAAGCGGCGGGGTCTGCTCATTGGGCTGACGTTTGTCGATGCCCGGCACATGCTGATTGCTTTCGGCGATTTGCGAGCCTTCCAGCTGCGGCTGGGTTACCCAGGTGAGGATGTCGTAGTAGCGGCGGATGTTGCGCACAAAATGCACTGGCTCGCCGCCGCGGGCGTAGCCATAACGGGTTTTGCTGTACCACTGCTTCTGCGACAGGCGCGGCAGGATCTTCTGCACATCCAGCCATTTATTCGGGTCCAGGCCTTCGGCTTCGGTGAGCTTGCGCGCATCTTCCAGATGGCCGCCGCCGATGTTGTAGGACGCCAACGCGAACCAGGTGCGATCCGGCTCCTGAATGCTTTCCGGCAACTGGTTCTTCACGTAGACAATGTATTTGGCGCCGCCTTCGATGCTCTGCTTGGGGTTCAGACGGTCTGACACGCCCATGGCCTGGGCGGTGCGCAGGGTCAGCATCATCAGCCCGCGCACGCCAGTTTTCGAGGTGGCGGTGGGTTGCCAAAGTGATTCCTGATAACCCATGGCGGCTAGTAAGCGCCAGTCAACCTGGTTGGCTTGGGCCGCTTCGCGAAAGTGTTTCTCGTAGCGCGGCAGGCGTTGTTGCAGGTGCTTGGCGAAGGTGTAGGCGCCGACATAACCGAGTACATCGACATGGCCGTAGTAGCGGTCTTTCAACCGCTGCAGGCTGCCGTTCTGGTGCGCTCGCTCGATAAAGGCATTCATCTCGTCGAGCAGGCTGCGGTCTTCGCCAGGGGCTGTGGCCCAGGCCAGATTTTGCGCATCGCCCAGGTCAAAGGCTACGCGCACGTTGGAGAAATACACCTGATTCATCGCCAGCTCGTTGGAGTCGACCAGGGTCAGGTCGATCTGTCCTTCATCGACCATGCGCAGCAGGTCGACCACTTCAACGGCAGCGGATTCTTCGTAGGTCAGTTCTGGCAATTGCAGCTTGAGTGCGGCCAACTGCTCAGCATGGCTGCTGCCTTTAAGTACCAGAATGCGTTTGCCGAGCAGATCATCCGGGCGGGTCGGGCGTTGCTGACTGTTGCGGTAGATCACCTGGGGGGTGACTTCGAGGTAGGGCAGGGAGAAGCGTGCGTGTTGCTGCCGTCCGTCGCTTTCTACCAAACCGGCGGCAGCCAGTACCGGTCCGTTGGGCTTGTTGAGGCTGGCGAACAGCTCGTCGAGGTTGTCGGCGGTTTCGATTTTCAGCTCAAGACCCAGATCATCGGCAAAGCGCTTCACCAGCTCGTATTCGAAGCCGGTCTCGCCGTTACGGTCCTGGAAATAAGTGGCCGGGCTGTTGCGGGTGATCACCCGCAGTACACCCTCCGCCTGAACGCGCTCGAGTGTGCTGGGTTCTTCAGCACAGCCGCCGAGCACCAGGAGGATTCCGATCACCGACAGCCAGCAGGCGCAGCGCACACGGAACGCAGATTGGG
>Ga0155449_1005_pt1 | contig 124502 bp, 102 predicted proteins | sample RifCSPhighO2_02_FD_111897 | JGI IMG/M metagenome (GOLD analysis project Ga0155449, IMG submission 111897) | Pseudomonadales bacterium RIFCSPHIGHO2_02_FULL_60_43 | reverse complement strand
AGGCAGGAGTGATGACGCTTCTGTGACAGCACGTGCGGCAATACCGCTAAACCAGCGGGTTTCAGCGGGTTGCTGCACGCAATTGAGCTGAAATGACCGCAACGTCGCAGCCGAGCGGCCGACTACCCGCCAGGCCGGTGCGCTGTTTAGCGCAGCCCTTCATCTATAGCGCGGCAGAAATGCGCCCACACGCACCGGCAGAAACCGCCTGATCGCCGTAAAGCGTAATAAATCGGCGAACAACCCTGAGCCAATTTGACCTCCCCCACTGCAACCAAACCGTCATGTGCATCTGTTGTGCTGGCGGCCATTACCCTCTGCGGAGCCTATTGGCCATGCCGCCACTGCTGAAATTGCACGTATGGAAACTCACCGGCCTGTTGCTGGCGGCCAACTTCGGCCTGCTCGCCTACCTCGGCGCCGGCACGCTCAAGGCGCTAAGCGAATGGAACTGGACCGATATCGGCGGTGAAGGCGGCTCGGCGCTGTTGGTGCTGGTATGGATCGGCTTACTACTGAAAAGTCGCCCGGCCGGGCAAGTCACCACCCTGCTGTTCTACGGCCTGGCATGCCTGTTCTTCTCGCTGTGGATGGATACCCTCGACGAGTTCGTGCAACTGTCGGAAAGCATCGCCTGGGACAAGTGGCTGGAATCGGGACCGATGCCCGTGGGGTTTATCCTGATGACGCTGGGCATCTATCACTGGCACCGCGAACAGCTGGCGATCAGCGGCCAGATGGAAAAACGCGAGCGGCTGTTTCGCGAGCATCGCCTGTTCGACAAGGTCACGCCGCTAGGCGGTGCCGACTACCTGCGCTTGCAGTTGCTGCAAGCCTTGCAGGAGGCGCACAGCGAGCAACAACCGCTATCACTGGTGATCCTCGACCTGGACGATTTCAGCCGGGTCAATCGTGAATACGGCCACGCCGAGGGCGACCGCGTATTGCAGGTGGTGTCCCAGGTGATGGTGCTCAACCTGCGCCGCCAGGACCTGCTCTGTCGCCTTGCCGGCGATCGCTTCGTTGTGCTGCTCCCCAATACCGGCGAACAACAGGCTCGACATCTGGCACTGGAACTGCAAGCCGCCATGCAGCACTTGGCCTATAAAAGCCACCTGCATGGCGAGCGCCTTCAACTGAGCGCCAGCGTGGCGGTGGTCATGGCGCAGCAGGACAGTCCCGAGGGCCTGCTGCAACGCCTCAACCTAGCGCTGGCACGAGCCAAACAACCGCCCTTTATCAAGCGCGCCTGAGGCGGATGCCATGACCGTGAAAACGCCCTGGTACGAATGCGATAGCCGCTTTATTGCCGCCCATTACCAACCTGCGGCATTGATCGACCTGGCCATCAGCCGAGAGATCGACACACATCGCCTGCTGCGCGGCACCGGCTTGTTTTATGACGACATCCTTGCAGGCCAGATGCGTATCAGTCCGCAGCAGTTCCTGGGGCTGATCGATAACGCACAGCGCCTGCTGGATGCCGATGACACCAGCTTTCTCTTCGGTCAGCGCTTGCTGCCTGGCCACTATGGTGCGGCCAGCCAGGCGCTGCAGCAGACCGGTAGCCTGCAACAGGCGCTGGAACTGCTGATTGAGATGCGCGCGCTGTTCAGCCCAATGCTTGCACCACGACTCTTGCTAGACGAACAGCACGCCTACCTCTACTGGGTCGACAGCATTGGTGCAGGACCTCACTGGCGTTTTCTCGTCGAGGCCTGCATGACGGCAGTTGTGGCGATGGCCCGTTGGTTGTCCGGGCAACAACTGCCGTGGCGCTTCCACTTCGCTCACGCGGAACCACGTTATATCGAGCAGTACTGGGTGCACTTGGGCGAAGACCTGCACTTCGACAGCCAACTGGACATGCTGCGCCTGCCCCGCGAATTTATGACCGACGCCTGGCCCAGCGCCGCGCTCACTGCCGGTAAGGTGGCGCGCCAAGAAGCGGCGCGGCAACTGCAGGGCCTTGGTTACCAGGCCAGCCTGCTGGACCGTTTGTATGCCTGGCTGCAAGCAAACGTGCGTCAGTCACCCAGCCTGGAACACGCCGCGCACGCCTTCGAGATGAGCCCTGCGACCTTCAAACGTAAACTGCAGAAACACGGCACGCACTATCAGGAACAGCACGACCGGGTGCGCAAGCACGTGGCGCTCTACCTCTATCGGATCAAGGCGTACAGCAATGAAGAGATCGCCGAATTCCTGAGCTTCCACGACGCGACCAACTTCCGTCGCTCTTTCAAACGCTGGACCGGGCTGTCACCCAACGCGCTGCGGCAGTTATTTGAAGCGAGATAATCTAAATCCTTACACCTCTCTGCTTACTTTATTCGCTTCATTTCGGCGAAATTCGATAGAACTCTTGCCAGGCGACTATTTGCAAGCCGCAATCTTTCAGCTCCTCTAAATCGCAATGAATCGCTCCTGGTTTCTTAGACACATCCGACTGACTCCCTTCGGCCAAAAGCGGTCATAGAGTGTCAGCAAAAGCTGGTGCGACTCACTAGTCGTTGGAGCCAAGTGGCTCTCTGTTTGATCCTTTGTTAGTCGTCGCTTTTTTGCGTGCGCCAGGCGGTGCGAACAATGCGTGCCAGACATCGCCTAGGTTGCGTGCGCTAACCACATCACGCACCAGGTTAATCCACTCATGGAAGGCGATGCGCAATGGGTTGTATGTCAGCAATGGAGTGGTCAGGCCATAGCGCGGTGGCACATCGGCGCGTTCTTCCACATAGGTACCAAACAGGCGGTCGAAGACCATCAGCACGCCGCCATAGTTGCAGTCCAGATATTCCGGGTTGCTGCCGTGATGTACGCGGTGGTTGGAGGGGGAATTGAACCATCGCTCAAACACGCTTCCCAGCTTCGGTATCCAGGTGGTGTGTAGCCAAAACTGATAGAGCAGGTTGGCCGACATCGCGAGCATCACCGCCAACGGTGAAAAACCGAGCCATACCAAAGGCGCGAAGAACACTGCCGTACCGGTGAGCTTGCCCGTCCAGCCCAGCCGCAGGGCGGTGGCCAGCGTCAGCTGATTGGGTGAATGATGCACAGCATGCGTCGCCCAGAACCAGCGCACGCGGTGGGCACTTCGGTGGTACCAGTAGTAGCAAAGCTCCTCGCCTACGAACAACAGGGCGAAGGCCCACCAGGTGTCCATCGTGATGGTGAACAGGCGGTGCTCGTAGACCCAGCCGAGCAGCAAAATCGCAAGCACCAAGCCGAGCCCGGTGGACACTGCATCGGTGATGCCGCGCCCGATTGCATCAGCGATTGACGCGGCAAAGGCTCGCCAATCATAGCCACTCGGGGTACGGCGCGAGAGGACGATGCCTTCAATGGCAGCAATACCCAGCAAGACGACAATCAAGACGCTGAGCCAAGGCCGCAGATCGGCAGTCGCGAGGTCATTCAAGGCGATGTGATCCATGATGGTCAGTCTCCAGCCGCGGTTTGGCAACCCGCACTTAACTTGGTGCGCCTATCCTTCAGGCACTGTTTCTTATCCCCCTCATCCGATATGTCTGCGCACAACTGCTGCATTTCGGCTGCACAGGTGTCGATCTTATTGAGCTGGAATTGGCATGCCGCAGACAACTGACGGGTGTTCTCGCGCAGGCAGGTGACGATGCGCCACTCGCCAGGTCGCTGGCCGGTGCAAAATTTTCGGGCATCGCTGCGGCAGGCCTGTGCCAGGGTGCGTTCGCTCGCCGTTACAGGGGCGCTGGCCCATAGCATCGCGGCACATAGTCCACCTAGGGCGAGGGTTCGGGTGATGTCGGCAAATCGTCGAGTGTGCATTGCACGCGTCTTAGTGTTTTGGTGGCTGTGATGGTCTTGGTCATGACGCGCGGATGCTGGTGTGACGACGGCATCCATGGCTGAGGCAAAGGGCCGTGAGTGAACCTTGTGCATGGCGGACTCTTATGGGAGTGTGAAAGACAGATGCATCGCACTGAGCATGTGCAAATATTAAGTGCCGCCCGGTGCTGTGCGCGTCTACGAAAAACGACGAATTGCGACAGCGCTGTCGTATAGCCAAATAAAGGGCCATGCCGCGAATGCAACCGCAGATCCTTATCGTCGATGACGATGCCGAACTGTCTGCCATGCTGGTGGAGTTGCTGGCTCGCGAGGGCTGGTCCACGCAAACGGCATTGAGCGCGGGCGATGGCGAGCGAGCACTAGCGGCAGGCCAGCCGGACGTCGTTCTGCTTGATGTAATGCTGCCTGACGGTAATGGTTTCGAACTTGCGCGCCGCTGGCGTGCGGCGTACTCGGCCCTTGGCCTTGTGATGCTCACTGCTCGTGGCGATCCAATGGACCGCGTGCTCGGACTGGAGATTGGTGCCGACGATTACCTGGCCAAACCTTTCGAGCCCCGTGAGCTGGTGGCACGTGTTCGTGCGCTGCTGCGCCGCGCGAAACCGGAGCGTGCAAACACCGCTGTGCTGCGTTTTGCAGGACTGTCGATTGATTTCCTCAAGCGTGAAGTCATCGCCGACGGCGGTGTCGTGACGCTCACCAGTATTGAATTCAAGTTGCTCGTTGCGCTGGCCAAGCAGCCTGGCACCCCGCTGACACGCGAGGCGCTTTCCGAGGCGGTGCAAGTAGGCAGCTACCAACCGCAGGAGCGTACTGTCGACGTGCAGATTGCGCGGTTGCGGCGCAAGCTGCGCGACGCGAGCATGGGCACCCAGTGGATCGACACCGTGCGCGGTGAGGGGTATGCCTTCATACCACGTGGAACCGGTGCCCGTGCGTCTTAGCGAGTTAGCCCGATGAGCCGCTACGGCAGTTTGTTTGCGCGCCTGCTCGCGGCGCAAGTGGCGGTGGCCATCGTGCTCACCGTGATGCTGGCGATGATCTTCTACGCGGAGCGCCACCGCACGGTGGCGCAGCTTGTTGTATCACGCTGGGCACCCGCCTTGATGCTCGTGGCACAAGGGGCTCCGATGGAGAAGGTACGGCAAATTGCGCCCGGCCCCTTGCAGGCCTCGGATCAGCGACCTGGTGAGGTGTTCGGGATCGCATCACTGACGCCGCGCCGATCAATTGTCAGCCAGGCATTGATTGAGGCAGGATTGCCGGTGGCAGACCTGGTCTTCGGTCGTAAACGGGACGTCACGTCGGTAGGGCCGACGCTTTGGTTGGCGCTACGCGGCACAGACGGCAGCGTGCGCTGGGTGGGTTTTGAAAGTGCCATTGTCGAAGAAGCGCTGGGCGAGCGGGTGTTGATCGCAACGCTACTGCTGGTCGGACTGGCTATAGCTGCTAGTGCGTTGATCGCACATCGTCTGGCACAGCCACTCGAAGCCCTGCGCGCGCGTATTGCGGCCGACGATGTATCCAGCGACCCGTTGCCACACGCTAGCGCGGAAGTCCAAGCGATCGACGAAGCCTGGCGTACGCTGCGGCAGTCCCTTGATCAGCAAGAGCGCGAGCGTGCATTGCTATTGGCGGGCGTGTCGCATGATCTTCGAAGCCCGCTCGGCCGGATTCGCATGGCGGCCGAGCTTTTGCCTGAGGGCGATGGCATTGCCCCGAAGCGCGAAGTCATCGTGCGTAATGCGCTGCAAGCAGATCGGCTCGTAGGAAGCTTTCTCGACTATGTGCGCAGTGGTGAGCTATGTCTGGACGAGACGGTGGATGTGGCCTTAGTGGCAAACAGCGTAGTGGCGCAGCAGCAGCGCGCCGATACGGAGTTGCTGGTTGAAGTACCGCCGTCGCTCATCGTGCCTCACGCCAGTGGCGTGCTGCTTGAACGCGTGATTGGCAACCTACTCGACAATGCTTTTACCCACGGTCAGCCACCGGTGCGATTGACCGTGAGTACGGCGGGTCTCAGGGCTTTGATTGAGGTCGAGGACTGTGGGTCGGGTATCGCACCGGAAGATCAGAAGGCCATGCTGCAAGCCTTTGCACGTGGCGATATGGCCCGCCGGCACCCGGGTTTGGGCCTGGGGTTGGCAGTTGTGCAGCGTGTTGCAATACGAATGCGCGGTAGCGTTACGTTCTCCTGTTCGCCTGATGCTGCAAGGACCATCGTGCGATTTGAGTGGCCGATAGGTTGACGCAGCTAATTGAATCCCCCAGCTTTTCTAAGCGCCCGAATGACTGCTCATGGCCGAAGGGAGTCAGTCGGATGTGTCTAAGAAACCAGGAGCGATTCACCTGTATGGCATTCTAGTAACCCCTAGGGCAAAACCTCAGCCCTCCTAGTTATCGCCTACCGAGAAACGCGCGCCAGAGTATGTTCCTTGAAATAAACCATCGGTTGCGCCAGTCAGGCTTCTTACGTCCCCCGAGAGAGGTCGTCTACCAGAGGCTTGATAGTTATAGCCTGCATTAATAACGATGACTTTGGCTTTGCCAGTGTCCTCTACCGTAGAGGGGTGATAGCTGGAAACAAGTACCTGCTTAATGTTGGCGCCGGGTTGACGGTGTAGTTTCCAGGTGATGGGTTCGTATGAGGTGAGGACCAATGTCAGTGGCAATTTGGATCGACGCACATCAACATCAATAACTCCCGGAAGGTGTACACCAGAACCGTGGCGCCCATTGGCGGACTCATATACACCGATAACCTCGACCTGGGTATCTGCTGGCCGCGAGGAAACAGTTGCATAACTCTCCGGCACTGGAGCGGTACTGATGTGTAGCGACGGCGCCACCTGCGCGTAACCGAGGGACGCAGAGTGAGTCATAGTCTGCATCTGGCGCTGCGCAGCTTCCTCAATCATGCGCCCACGCCATTCGGCAACATCGGTTTCGATGCCCAAAGGCAACTCGTCCACCAGTGTAAACGCACTGTCATTGATAGCCCCAAGGCGCTGCATTGAGGGTACGAATTCCAGACGGTTCCACACTCTACGACCACCGTTAACCGGCGCGACACGTTGACGACTCACATCAACGACAAACAAGTCCTCTGCATCTCTACCGAACGGTTTGAGGCGGCCTTCAACAACCACCTTAACGGAGCCAGGCGTAGGTAGCACCCGCAGTACCTCAAAGGGACCAGTATCGATCGACTGGGACTGTAGGTTTTGCAGCGATAACAGATTGAGACCGCCAACTGCCGTAGGGCTCAGAAAAGTGTTGCCGTCACTGCTTAGTTGACCTGTATTGAGTGCGCTGTGGTATCCCAAAAAGCCTTCACTATTACTGTCGATTCGCTGCATCACTTTGATCACTGGCGTGGTATCACGTTGCAGCAGTGCAACTTCGATAGCCTGACTCCCGTCAATTAACACGTAGTGATCGGCCTTTCCAGGGACGGCTAAAGCACGACCAAACATACTCGGCAATTCCGTCTGGATAAATTGACCACGGCTGAAATCAACAAAACTAACGCGGGAGCGACTCAGGATGACCGCTGTTCTCTGGTCTAGCCATACCCACTGATAACCGGCTATGTCAGGCGCTTCTAAAAGAGTGCGGCCTGTTTCGGTCTCTTTGATACTTAAAGTGTGCGGTACTGATTCCGCAAATAGACGGCCATTAGCAGAAGGCAGGCTAACGTTGTGTCCAGAACTAGAGGGTTCACTAAACAGCACTTCACCGCTGCCAATATCTAAGACCTGAATGCTTTTGCGAGTATGGAAAAGACCAATGCCTGCTTGCGCGGCAAAACCGACGCCATTGATAAATGCATCGGCACGTAACGTGCTTGATGGTGTCGTAGGGATAGGCCTCAATGGGGATTGGCGCAATATCAACCCGACCTCCATCAAGCCGATCCAGGTGCTGAGTTCAAGATCCTGGCGGATAAAACAGGCAGTGTTACTCGCCTGTTTTTTTACTGCTTCAATGCTGTCGTACCAGGCCGGCATGTGCGCGGTGGCGCAATTCAGTGCGCGTAACCGTAAGCGTACTTCAAGCTGCTCCTGGACGTTGCGCACGCCCTCTATATCATCGAATGCAGCAATTCTTTCAAGCCTCACACGCAATTCAGGCGGGAGAGGGAAAGCCTTAATAATCTTGTCCTCAGCCGAAAAAGGCAGGTAGCGTTCAGCAGTCCAAGTGAACACTCCATAGCCGAAAACAGTTAACGCTATTCCAGCTACAACAGCTATGAGGGTACGAAGCACGAGGTCGGTTCCTTCCGGTTTGGGCGCGCGTAGTCTAACAGAAAGCCGAGTCTGCTCTCAGTCCGCGCCACAGCGCCAGATGCCAGCAAAAGTAGAACGATATATTTCTCTACTCTAGGTGTCCGCTGTTGTCCGAAAGCGGACTGACCAAACCTTTCTTGAGCTTGCCTTCTTTTGAGGCTTCGGGATCTCAAGGAAAACCGGGGGCTATCAGGGTGCCCAGAATCATTGAGCCACAACACCTGGACACGCAGAGCTGTTTCGCTTCAGCTGAAGACCGTATCGTGGTGAGCAGATAAAATCACAAACACCAAGCGCCTGCCGCTTCTGCATACAGCTCAACCACAGGTACCCCCGAGTGACGAACACGACCACACCGCCCTCCTCTCTAGTCGACGTCGCGCAACTCGCGACAGCGCTTGAGCAATTTGCCAGCGACCGCAACTGGGCACAGTTTCACTCACCCAAGAACCTGGCGATGGCACTGAGCGGGGAAGTAGGTGAGCTCACCGAGATTTTCCAATGGATGACCGAGGATGCCTCTAAAGAAGCCGCGCGAAATCCGGAAACTGCCCAGGCGGTAAAAGACGAGCTGGCCGACGTTCTTATGTATGTCGTTCGGCTTGCCTCAGTGCTGGGCGTAGACCTCAATGAGGCAGCCCAGCAGAAGCTGAAGCTTAACGGCGAAAAATACCCGGTCGCAAAGGCCTGGAATACGAGCAAGAAGTACGATCAGATCTAGACCTGACGCTGCCAAGGATGACCGAAGTTGATCGTTTACGAAGCCACAAAAAAGCAGTTCCTCGACGTCCACGATAACGATGACATCGAAGATGTGATCCTCGCCCACTACACCGCCAGAACGGGCAAGCGAGTGGGTCGTTCAGAAATGGCGTCCTGGAGAGGCTCTCTGGGCTACATGGCCAAAGTCCTTCGTGATGAGAAGCTGCCAGACGACGCGGGCCTGGCGATCGAGCTCCACCTGCCTCAATCCTCCAAGCGAATCGATTTCACGCTGACCGGTCATGGTGAAGCGGGCGAAAAGAACGCCGTGCTCATCGAACTGAAGCAGTGGAGTACTTCAAAGCTATCGGACAAAGATGCGATCGTCGTCACCGCGCTCGGCAAGGGGTTGAACGAGACAGTCCACCCGTCCTACCAGGCATGGTCATATGCCTCATTGCTAGAAGGCTTCAACGAAGCCGTGTATGACCTCAGCATTGCGCTTCGCCCCTGCGCCTATCTACACAACTATGTTCGTGACGGCGTCATCGATGCGCCCCACTACCAGCCCTACATCGACAAAGCACCGCTCTTTCTCAAGGGTAAGTATGAGCTCGAGCAGCTACGAGCCTTCATCCGCCAGTACATCCAGTCCGGCGATAACAAAGCCGTCTTGTACGAGTTGGTCAACGGCAGGATTCGTCCCTCGAAGGCACTGGCAGACTCCCTGACGGGATTGCTGAAAGGTAAGCCTGAGTTTGTCCTGATCGATGATCAGAAAGAGGTTTATGAGGCAGCGCTCACAGCGGCGAAGTCCTCCTCGGCTGAGCGGCCAAGGGTGCTCATCATCGAGGGCGGGCCAGGCACGGGTAAGACCGTGTTGGCCTTAAACCTCCTGGTGAAACTGACCGCGCTGGGTCTGCTCGGCAAGTATGTGTCCAAGAACGCTGCACCACGGCGGGTCTACGAGACCAAGTTGGTGGGAACGATCACACGCTCAAAGTTCTCGCACATGTTCACCGGCTCGGGGTCGTTCATTGAGACGGAACCGAACCTGTTCGACATCCTTATCGTGGATGAGGCTCATCGCCTGAACGAGAAAAGCGGCCTTTACAGCAACTTGGGTGAAAACCAGATCAAGGAGCTGATCGACGCATCCAAGTGCACGGTCTTCTTTATTGATGAGGACCAGCGAGTAACGCTGAGCGACATCGGCAGTAAACAAGCCATACGGGAATTTGCAGAAGCCAAAGGCGCTGTCGTCGAGGAGTACAACCTCGCCTCGCAGTTCCGCTGTAGCGGTTCGGATGGTTATCTGGCCTGGCTCGATAATGTATTGGGCATCAGGCCAACCGCGAATGATCTCCTCGATCGGAGCGACTACGAGTTTAAGGTTTTCGATACGCCCCAGGCGTTGCATGAGGCAATCGAGGCGCAAAACTCGCTAAACAAAGCGCGGGTAGTCGCTGGGTACTGCTGGCCATGGCTCAGCAAAAAGGACCCGATAGCCGATGACATCGTTATCGGTGACTACCGACGTCAATGGAATCTCAGCCAGGACGGCAGCCTGTGGATCATCGCTGACAAATCAATCGATCAAGTTGGCTGCATCCATACGTGTCAGGGTCTGGAGGTTGACTACATCGGTGTGATCATTGGGCCCGATTTTATTGTGCGTGACGGGCAGGTCATCACCTCCCCTGATCAACGTGACAAGCATGACAAGTCGATACGGGGTTACAAGAAGCTGAGTAAGGCTGATCCGGAGTCAGCGAAGCGTGAGACGGATCTGATCATTAAGAACACTTACCGGACGCTCATGACGCGTGGGATGAAGGGCTGCTATGTGTACTGTACCGATCAGGAGACGGCTGAGTACTTTAGAAAGCACCTTGCCTCGTAACTGTATGCATGATGGCGAGAAATGAGGGGCATGATGATCATCTGCCTGTGAGCACCTACTTCGAACTTAATTCAGGCGCCGGTGCATAAAAAGAGCTAATCTTTATGCATCACGCCGTGACCACTCAGTAAGTCTTCCAAAATCAGGAGCATTCTCAAGAGAAGGCTGGGGAACCATATAGTTCTTTAAGTGGACCAGAATTAAACCTCGCCTAAACTAACCAAACAAAATTAAGAACTCATTTAAAACTACAGAGACAGCGCAAGTAAATCACCATCAAATCCATCTTTTATTTTTATCTCCCTAGAACATCTTTTATACATCATCCAATAGCCCTTCAACTCTTCACTCAACCCACGATTCACTATTTCCACAAGAAAATCTAGCACGCCCCCCACTATATCTTCCGAAAAATGGAAAAACCCATGTCCTAAATATGACCTGTTCCGAACCGTTATAAACGAGGCCAAGGCTTGAGATGTGGGACCAAGAAGAATAACTTCGGCCTGCAAAGCAACCCAGAGATCTTTAACGCCTGAAACCTGCCTACCATCTAGCTCGTATGAAAGAAATCGGCCATTGAAGATAGGACTCACCTTACCCAACCCGATCAAAATACTCAGCAACAAGAACTCAAAAGATCGAAATGCAAATAACGCGGACAAGTTAGAATTCGGCTGCAAATAGATCTTTGACAAAGAGAAACTATAAGCAGACTGCACTAGCAAATATTTTAAGAGCGCTAAGCTATCGTGAGAAGCCGCTTTGCTCGAAGACAGGGCGATCAATAGATTCTTACGATCCTCAATAAAATCACGCTTGTACTTACCCTGCCGTTCGAGTACGCGATACTCATCCAGGACAGCCTCAAACATATTTACTGCACCGCAATCTAAGTGACCAACAGTTGAAATTTTGTTTACTGTCCAGCTCACTGCCCCACGAGCTAGTGAGCTTTCAGCCCTGCTCAACGCGCAAAAACTATTCAGCCGGTCACTCAATATCGAGCAGAGTTTTTCTGCTCTACGTGAAATACCTGCTACCAAAGCTGAAACACTTTCGATGTGGGATATTACTCCATTGCTCATGCTAGGCAACTGAGTACAGTTCTCATATCCGGCTTTTAGTCTGTAGCAAAGTTCAGCATCGAATCTTGTTGATAATGCTATTTCGGCATTATTAATAGCATCATAAATTACAACAGGTTGGATGCCAGAGAAAGCGTAATACAACAGCCACTCCTCTACAGTACGACACTGCTCTCCAACGTACAGAAAATTATTTCTAGAGTTCCACCCTGCAATAAATTCTTCATAAATTGCAGGGCTCGACTGAATAGAAAAAAAAACGTCGTACGCGCCATCGTATAAGCTTAAGGCAAACTCAGCATACATATTTGCATCTTCAACGCTTCCTACCCCATGAAGTTGAATGATGCATATATTCACTCTATCGGATCCTCATACTCATCAAATTCATCAGTACCACTCCCCGGAATAATGTCAAGCGCCAAGCCTAACGATATCTTAAACGACTCAGAGGCTTTCGCTACAGCACTAGTGACATAAGTATCAAGCAAGTTATCAAACTCAGTAGAGACGTCTTCACGCGCTCTTAATTTTTCACGATATTCTTTCTTATGCTGCTTCTGCTTGGCTTCAGCTTGTGCGAGTCTATCCTTCTCGCTAGCACTAAGGGTTTCATCTAATGTATAGGTTTTTTTAAAGTCACGAATATATCCCTTCTCATATGACTTGAAAAAGTCAGCAGGACATTGATCACCATAAGTTTTTAAACGGTTTAAAAAATCTTTTTCATTTATGCCTTTGTCACGAATGATACCCGCGATTATTTTTAGTGTTCTTTCAAGGCCGAGAAATGAACCCAACAAGCTTTTCAGAGCTTTTCTGGTCTCATCGATCGTTATAATATTGTCCGCACGAAATACGGCATGTTGCATATAAGAATTCTTATAATCGAATACATTACGCAACTCAAGGGAGTGCGCCTCATCCAGCACCGCCACTAAAATATCGTTTATCAGCGCCGGCTGAACATTAAAGATATTACCAATTTTCAGCAAATCAAACCAAAGGGCAAATATACCTCGCTGATACAACGCATACTGCACAATCTTCAGTCCAGCCTCGTCCATTGCTAGGGCAACCTGCTCACCTAAGTCACGAACAACCGACAAAGCTTCTTTATTGTCACGAGACTTATCAATGGGGATTTGCATGTAGTCTAGGATCTGCTCATAGGCCGGAGTAAATACATTTATCCCTTTCTGAGTATCCCCGCACTTAACTTCAAGCTGCTTTAATTTTCGCTCGAACTCTTCAAACATTGACTTAAACGCAGTAGTGCGGAAATAAATATCATAAAGTAATGGAACAGCATACCTATTTACCTGTTCCGCAAGTACTTTTCTCTGCCGGGAATTAAACGTATCCCAATCCACAACAGGGCATTCAAACGACCCTTTCTCATGCTCAATCGGATACAGCGCATCCTGTACTCCATTAAGATTAAGCCAATACTCAAGCTCATTTGTTCCCTTTTTAAGGTTTTCCCTGAGAGCTTTCTCAATAATACCTATAGAGGTTGCTGAATATTTACGTATAATATTCGTGGAATCTTTAAATTTTTTGGTATTCCACTCAACTACTGCCAGCTTCTGCCGACCATCTTCCATCTCTAAAAGGCTAGAGCAAAACTGACGACAAATTAGACTTCCGATATTATTATCTTTCAAAAGAATATTAAAATGCCCACCAACTGTTTCAGCAGTGCTATTAACATCTACAAACAATTGACGAAAAACTTCGGGTATCGTTAAAACACCTTCTGACTCAAGACGATACTGTGACTTGGGGGCGTAAAGCAGACAAATAGGGACCAATAAGCTATCTATTAATCCATCTCTACGCTTATAGACCTCTTGGAGCGCCTTGAGACGATGCTGACCGTCTATAACAATTAAACGGACTCCTGGTGAATTACCTTTAGACCTCCACCCCTCAAAAATTACTTGGGATGCTTTAGCAGGGAAAATAAACTTCTCCCCGCTTGAATCATAAGTTTCAATTAATGGGGAGTTTGCAGATTTTGAAACCTGATATGTTATTTTAAAAAGGTTTCTTCCCCACTTTCGGTGAGCACGCGTTTTATCAGCAGAAATTTCACACACTTCATTATCGTAGTATCGACCCATTTTTTTACCCTCCACTGGCGCTATTGCCACTAGAAGCGGAGGAAAAAATAGCGCTCTAGAAGAGCCGCTGGGCACGCCATCAGCTTCTAAACTTCTAGGATCTAAGTATGGCGCGATTTCGTTACGCACTCGATCTTCATCAATGTCTCTTTGCATAAGAAGATCAAAATCTATTTGCTCCGGCCTTACATCTTTTGCAAAAGTTAAATACTCTTCTAGCTGCTCAGGGCGCAAAGTTGTTAAAATATATTCTATCGGAAAAGAGTTAGACGTAAAGAAGCGCCCATAAGAGCCTTGGCGCTCAATATCATAATCTTTCTCATCTTCAACGAAATCAAACTGATGCTCAACACTCATTTCTTACCTCAAACCTAGAATTGGATTTATCAGGAGTTGCATAGCCTTCTCCACCTCTCGCAACTCATTCCCATATGAAAAAGACGGAGATGCAACAAATACAAGGTCAGCCCACTCGAAACCAAATTTTTTAAGACGCGAGCCAAATCCGGAACTATTAGAGCCGCTGTAGAAGTCAGATCTATGCTGCAAACAACGTCCCCGCAAAGTCTGCTCTACAGCAATACCAACATATACAGGGCTCTGCAGAAGCAGAGTTGACTCTAAAAGATCTAATGCATTTAGAAATCTCGAGTTATTCATTGCAAGTAAAGCATCGACCGGAGCGTCAACAAACTCCTCTTCCAGCCGGATACTATATGAAGGGGCAATATGAGAATACCGCTGCGCGTCTCTAACACTGCCCTCATAACGACGCTCCTTTCTCAAAGCCAAATATTGCTTAAACTTCCTTTCCAAGATTAACTTGGCACTATATATGTCACTCTCAGAAACATCTATGCCGCGAAATAACCCTAATGAACGCCTACTTAAAAATGAAATATAATAGGCATAGACACCCGGCGCAGATGGGATTTCCTCAAGGTCACATGCTGCCATTGAGACAATGACCGAATTACTAAATCCTTGCACTTGAGAGCCCACCATTCCTCTTGGTTATTACAAAGCCCTAACGCCTCCTCTTCCTAGCAAATGGATAGAGTAAGAGCGCAGTTTTGAGAGGCCGCAGTTCAGAGCTTCCCACGCGAAAAATATACCTCGACATGCAGCACGACTACTTTGAGTGATTGAGTCCGCAGGGACACAGCCTCATAAATCTCCGCCGCTAAGCGCGCGATTATCGCTTTAGAATAATACCCCTAACAAGCAACCTCCATGCTGCGTATGACAGCACATCATCCCCCCATCACTTTTGATTCCAACGCTGCACCTCGCGGGTATCTGATGCTAACTCGGTACGCCCCTCACACCACGCCCTCTCCATGCAGTATCTAGGTTCCGTGCTGGATCAACCATAGCGCTGGACTCACCATACTTCAGCCAAATGGGGTGCAAGATCATAGCCAGATTTCAGCACTCAAGCCTTGCGTGTACGTTAAAAATATGCAAAATAACGTACTTAAATTAAAAACACATTCTGAGCTATGAATATCTTCGTCCATTCCTTCCCATGCGTCAGGGGCATACAAGCCGGGCGGCCATGCTACATCGCGATGTGCCCTATGCGTCTTGTACCAAAAATATTCATTTTTAACGAAGACAATGTGCCTCCTGACCTACGCGCTCAGCGCACTCTCAACCTCGCCAGGGTTCCAGAGATTTCTGCTTATTTACTCGATAATCGCGATGACTACACCCTTTCTGCAATCACGGCTTCAGTGGATGGTATCGTTCAATTCACCCCGGCTTCTGATACTGGCTTAGGGCAAAGCGTCGGCACGCTAACAATACCTATGGAAGCTCCGATACTGATCAACGACGGTCAGCATCGCCGCGCCGCCATCGAGCAGGCAATCCGTGAGAACCCAGAGCTTGGGCATGATCACATACCAGTCCTTTTCTTCATCGATGAAGGACTCAATCGTAGCCAGCAAATGTTCGCCGACCTCAACAAGCATGCCGTCCGTCCGAGCAACTCAATCAGCACCCTCTATGACCACAGAGATCAAATATCCGATCTTGCCAGGTACCTGGCCAAGAACGTAGAGGTCTTCGCCAGGATGACTGAGCTGGAGAAGTCTAGCCTCTCACCTCGCAGCTCAAAGCTCTTTACCCTGAGCGCCATCAAGAACGCGTCGCGCGTCCTTTTGAAGAAAGGGAAAGGGGACTTCATCGCGCAAAACGAGAGAGAGCTCGCAAAGTCTTTCTGGGAAGAGGTCTCTCTTCAGATGCCCGATTGGATCAGGGCAAAGAACAAAGAACTGTCAACGTCTGAGCTACGTGACAACTACATACACGCCCATGGCGTGATGCTACAGGCGATGGGCCTCGTCGGAGCAGAACTGATTATCCGCAAAGAGTCCGAATGGATAAAAACTATCAGCCAGCTGCGAAGCATCGACTGGTCAAGAGCCAACCCTGAATGGGAAGGCCGCGCCATGGTCCACGGCCGGATCTCCAAAGCCACAACCAACGTTGCACTCACCGCCAGTCTCATCAAGAAGAAGCTTGGTGTTCCGTTGTCCACGGTTGAACGAGAGTTAGAAAACAGGTTTCCTCAACAATGAGTAATGATCAATTTCTCTACCCATCACACGATGACTTCGTCCAAGAAGCGATCATTGCAGGTAGACCATTAGCGGACGCTGTTCGCGAGCTGCAGGGTATTTATAAGGCTGATAATCGCCCTTGGGTGGTGGGGTTCAGCGGCGGCAAAGATTCCACCGTGATACTTTCGCTTACTTATTACGCCTTGAAGATGTTGCCGCCTGAGGAACGCCACAAGCATGTGTACGTGGTCTCCTCCGATACGCGAGTGGAAACCCCTGTAGTCGTCGACATGATTCGCCAGGTGCTTGATTCGGTGAATGCTCAGGCGATTCAGGATCAGCTGCCTATGACAGCGCACTCTGTCACCCCTCAAGTCGGCGAGACTTTTTGGGCCAACCTCTTGGGTAAAGGCTACCCAGCTCCAACCAAAGCATTCCGCTGGTGTACTGAGCGGATGAAAATTGACCCAGTGAGCGAATTCATCAAGGACAAGGTTGCTCGCTTCGGTGAAGTCGTGGTTGTGCTTGGCTCCAGGCGAGAAGAGAGCTCCACGCGTGCCCAGGTAATCACACGCCACAAAATCGACGGTTCGGCATTGGGTCGACATACGACATTACACAATGCGTATACATACATGCCTATTGAGCTCTGGCACGCGGATGATGTCTGGGAATACCTCATGAGCGCTGCCAGGCCTTGGGGTGGCTCTAACCGAGTACTGTTTGAACTCTACAAAGACTCCAATGCTGGAGAATGTCCGCTCGTAATCGACACAAATACACCATCGTGCGGCAATTCGCGTTTCGGGTGCTGGACATGCACAGTCGTGACACACGACAAGGCAATCGAAGGGCTCGTAAACAGTGGAGAGGACTGGATGCTACCGCTGCTCCAGTTCCGCAACCAACTGCACGCCAGCTCCCTGCCCGAAAATAAAACGAAATTCCGTAACTACAAGCGTCGTACTGGGAAAGTGACCTTCGCAAGAGGTGCGATCGATGACGACTCCAGTACCGCCGCCAAGCATGTGCCTGGTCCATACTGGATGAAATATCGCCGCGAATGGCTGAAGCTCCTTTTGGAAATTGAGAAAGGAATTCGCGAGACCGATCGCGAGATTGAGCTAATCGGCCGTGATGAGCTGCAAGTAATCCGCCAGCAATGGCTAAAGGATCCAAATGAACCTGACTGGGTTGATTCGCTTCCTAGAATCTACGGGGAGGTTTATCCCGAAGACCCGGTCGAATGGATCAAAAATGATGCCGGCGCTTTTTCAGAGCCTGATGCAGCCATCCTCAACGCACTCGAGGCTGAGCGCGGCGTTCCCGCAGTACTGATCATGAAGCTCATCGATACAGAATTGTCATTCTCCGGACTCTCACGCCGAAAAGGCATTCTTGATGAGCTGCAGAAAGTCCTGGAGCAAGACTGGGGGGGACTGGATGAAGCAATGGAACGACGAGCCATTCCTAAAGTTACCGACTCACATAAGACTGCTTTCGAGTCTCTGAAAGCTGACATAGATGGCTTGCTGCAATGATTATTGACTCCCTTTCAGTAATAGATTTCCGCGTGTTTAGCGGAGCCCATAACTTTGACCTGATTCCTAAGATCAAAAAAGGTAAAAACGCGCCTATCATTTTGTTCGGCGGCCTAAACGGCGGCGGTAAAACAACTATCCTGAGCGCGCTGAAGCTTGCCTTGTATGGCAAAGGTATACTGAGCTCAAGCGCAACGGTTGCCGAGTACCATCAGTATCTCCGTGAATGCATACACAGAGCTCACAACAGCATCGCCAAGCCTACACGAGCAGCTGTCGAGCTGACCTTCCGCTATGCACAATATGGCGTCATTTCGAGTTATCAGCTGACGCGAGATTGGTTTGTTGATCATGCTGGCAAAATAAAAGAAGGCCTGATCATTTCAAGGGACGGACACCCCCTGACTGAGCTTTCCTATGATCAGGCACAAGCGTTTCTAAACGAATTGATCCCGATTGGCGTTTCCGAGTTATTCTTCTTCGACGGTGAAAAAATAGCGAGCCTCGCAGAAGAAACATCTGGGGATGCTTTGCGGGAGTCGATCAACAAGCTTTTGGGCTTGGACCTCATCGATAGATTGCATTCTGATCTTGCCGTTATCATTAGAGGGCGCTCTGTCAAAAAAGCTTCCGAAGATCGCAAGCAAAAAATTGCCGATGCTGAGCGAACATATAAAGATCTCGAGAAGCAGCTTGCAGAAATACGCGAAAAACTTCTCCTCATGCGCGTCAATACTGTTGAGGTCAAAAAGAACCTTGGCAGCATAGAAGCAAGCATTAATTCACGTGGCGGTGCCTGGAGCGCCTCAAGGCAAGAGGAAACGGCCAACCTAGACTCATTGGTAAGTGAAAAAAAAGCCATAGAACACACCTTGCACGACATGCTCAGCGGCCTGCTGCCTTTCGCAATAACTCAAAAACTCAACGAAAAACTGCTAACACAGATAGAAACCGAGCAACGCGCGGAAAAAGCGCAGGTACTCTCCAAGTATTTGCAGCGTCAGCAGGACAATTTTCTAGCAGAAGTCGAATCAGCTCTTGCGATCACAAAAGAGCAACTCCCTACCCTTCACGATATTTTCCTCAGAACATTCGGCTCAGAAGTCTCTAACAGCGCTGAACAACAACCTCAAGTACATGAACTCTCGGACACCCAACGTTTCAGCATATCCCATCGGCTCTTGAATGATGTCAGCTCACTCCAACAACGAGCCTCCGGTTTGGTGATGACGCTTCAGGAAACTGATAGCCGGATCGAGTCTACTCGTGAAAACATTGCAAGAGCACCCGATGAAAAAGTACTGATCCCACTATTTAACGAACAAGGGCAGCTACAGGGACGACTGTCTACTCTTGAGGAGCAGAGGTCTGTAATTGTTGAAGAGGCGAAGGCTCTCCTCAACCGTTTATCGGCAGCTGCACGCCAGTTAGACGATCTATATACGGAAATTACTGAGTCCCAAGAAGAGGAACGTCTGACCGGGCTCGCCCAAAAGGCCAGAGATGTACTGAAAGAATTCTCTACACGCGCCCGAGTTGAAAAACTCAAAGAGCTTGAGTCGCAGTTTTACACCTCATTCAATGGGCTTGCCCGCAAAGAAGATCGGAATCTCGGTATTCAAATCGACCCGAACTCCTTCGAGGTTGTTCTCATCGACGATGAAGGCGTAATGCTCCGTAAGGAAGAGCTGTCGGCAGGCGAAAAGCAGATCTTTGCAATCTCTATTTTGGAAGCGCTGGCACGCACTTCAGGGCGAAGCCTTCCAGTCGTAATCGACACACCGCTAGGTCGACTTGACTCGATACATCGACAAAAGCTCGTGGAAAATTATTTTCCAAAAACCAGCCACCAAGTCATCATTCTCTCGACGGATACAGAAATTGATTACGCCTTCTATGAAGGTCTACAAGAAAGTATTTCGCACTCCTATCATCTGGTATACAACCCAGAAACTCGATCCACTCAAGCAGAGGAAGGCTATTTCTGGCGGTGGGCACAAAACCTATGAACGTATTTCCGCAAAAATTTAGAATATCAGCATCGTCCACTGCAAAGCTGAAGTTTCTGAAGTCGAAAACAGGGCTGACGCCTAATATCTTGAGTAGGTTTGCAATCGTGCTTGCATTGGCTGACGATAGTGGCCTTGGTAACGCCAGCGTCTCCGACCTAGACGGGCAGGAGTTCAACGCTCCAACTCTGTTTGGCGAGCATTTAGATATTTACGAAGCGTTGCTCAGGCAGTTCACACACCAGAACGCCTTAGATTGGGACCCTGTCAGGCACGTGGCATCGCTAATTGAGGTGGGTCTTCACAAAATGGGGCATGTGCGCTCTCTTAAAGATGTCGCACTTTTGACAACTAAGCGTTAAATAAAAAAGCCCACCACTTACGGTGGGCTTTTTATTTTTAAAATACTTATTTAAGAATTCATACACCTTCACAAACAACCCATCAGAATCAAACCTTAATCTTAAATAAAAATCATTAACTTTCACGCTCTCCTAAGGCAAGATCAAGAGCATAGGAGGGAATTGAAAGCATATCAACTTGAACTCCAAAACCTTTCTCCATCATTAATTCTACAATCGATTCGCCATCCACAAGTATTATAGGTACCGCACCACGTTTAATGGATGCCGAAACCGCACCTGTAGAAAATGATGACGTAGTAAAAAATATTCCTTGTTCAAAATCCCCTTGGGCTGCGCCACGAAATCTATCAATTTCAGGACGCTGTATATTACCCTTCGTCCAACGCTTGCACTGAAATGCAACATTCAAGTTTGCCAAGCCTACCTTCAGCTTTCCATGCCCATCAATTCCTCCATCACTAGATACTTTTGTTACTGCAGTATCATGAAATCCGTATTCATCCATTAATCTTTTTGCAAATAATTCAAATGCCGACGGAGCCATTTTCTTTAAGTCATTTAAAATCTTTCTCTTAAGCTCAACTATGTATCTTCCATGTAAATCCTGAAGCTCTAAAAGGCTCTGTGCATGAGTATCCAGATTTTTTTGAGCCAGGGGAGGCTCCCTAAAAACTTTCCGAGACAACTGTGGGATCGCCTCATTTAAAGGTCGATACCTGTTTTCGCCAACAAGTGAAAAGTATTTATGTGGAGAGGAACTAGGAAATACGACGCCTTCGCAATGGCGTCGGATCTGGCTACGAACAACGTGCCTAGGGTTGTCTGCGTGAAACACATATAGACCAGCGTCAATTATAGCAGAGTACGCTTCGTCGGCGGTCATCGGCGTGTCTTGTCTATTCATTACGAATCGAATAGCTTCTGTAATTGTCATATTAATGCCTAAATTCAGCCTCACGACCTAGTTAAAATTATATTTCAGTAATATTACTCTTACCCAGTCTTCGAAAATTACTTCACTAGCACTATCAGTGCTTTTTACATACTGCCAGCAACATTAAGCTAGACTTATAAACTGAGCACCGTATAAATTAAATCTTCACCTTTGTTCAGGCCCAGGCTTGACCCTGGACTTATTAAATCCATTTTTTATCTCTCGATATATCGCGCCAGAACTCTTAGACACCGCCTCAAGCTCAGAAAAATAAGCGTCTCTAACATTTGAACTTGCCAAACACTTCAAATACTCTGCCTCGCTCACAACACCACCATAGTCGACTCGCCCCTCCTCAACTATGCTGTTATATAAATCTCTTAAAAACCTCATCAGTGCAATCAAACCTACCGTTTTATTTAGTGCTGAACTCTTATTTCCAGCACCCCAACTTTCTGGCCATGTTTTCTGCACAGCCGAGAAATAGTTATAGACGTTTGCCGCAATTACCGAGTCTTCCCCGTCGACGAAACTTTTCCGGAACGGCAATCTCTTGAAATCAAGCAAATCTGTATCGGGTAAGACTCTTGTCTTAATCCCTAAAAAACCTTTTTTTCTTCCAAGTAAAATATCACGATCCAAGTTAGGTTTTTTAGATATTAACTTAACTAAATTTTCTACAAAAGCGGCTTGAGTGAGCAATTCCGTCTTAACATTAATAGTTTTAAGACCGAGCCTTTTTATACGATGATAAAAGGGAGATTTTTCCTTGGAGTTCAATAGTGATGCTATTTCATGAGCTGACTTAATCGGATTTCTGGCTAAAGCTAACGACTCGAGATCATAAACCAAACTTCGGTTAACCTTCGTTTGATTCTGGTTAACCATTGTAAAAACTTGAGACTGTGTATGTAGATCAGCTTCTACAAAAACCGTAACTAGCAACTCGAAGTCTTTTCTCTCTCCGGAGGGTAAGCTATAACAAAAATCAGTACCTTCGAATCCTGCAAGTCGATGTTGTCCGTCCAAGATCTTTGCCACTTTCCCCTTTCTGTCATCGGGATAGTTAATAGACATTACATCACCTTCGACCGACACATACTTTCCTTCGATCGCAACTATTATGGAATTTGGAAAAGTAGCATCAACTGAAGAAATGTAATCACCTATTTTTTTAACTCGATCAGGCTTTAGCTCACGCTGTATACCAAGATATGTGTCTAACCCGTCACTACTTTGCTCTTTCTCCAAGCGCCTGACATCCGAAAAAGCAATATCAAAAAGCTCTTTAGCCTTTATAACGCTGCAGTAAAAATCACCTATAGGCTGAGAAATACGTAAAAAAGCGCTTTTGATGGTATTCATTTACCGGCACCTTCAATTAACTTATCTGTTGCAACTGCAAGCTCATTCCTCCGATCTCTCTGAATCTTCTCTATATCCGCCCCAACTTTATAATTAGGCCATATACTGTAATACCATAAAACCAAAGTCGTAAGCATGATGCTATAACCACCCCACGAAACCACATCCCTATTAACATTCATCTTGATCGCCAACAGCGATTCAAGGCGTACTGATATAAAAAGGAAAGTCCCCATTAGCAAGGCATAAAGAAACAAGTAAAAACAAAACTCGCGCACAACTTTAGAACCTCCCTCCTTCAATCTACCGAGAATATATGGCGTCAAAAATGCTGATGTATAAATAAAAACCTCACCAGAACTGAAATTCTCAGATATGGCATCTTTAAAATTAGTACTAGTCCACATTGCCGCTAGCAACGAGCCAATCAAGATAGGAAACAATGAAAAAACCAATGTTAGCACTAACTCTTTAGAGACTATTAAGAACTGAAAAACTGCACCCATGTAATCCTTCCTTGAAATCAAAGACTTTCAACGCCTTTAGTTTTGTTATGCTAACCGACTCAAATAACGACATCAGATCAACTAGAATCAATGCCTCGCCACTCAAAGAAGCCGAATGGCATTAATTTCAAAAAAATCCAGTGACCCCACTATAATGCTCGGCCGGAGCTTAACGTCTTACATAAGGCCAGAGCTTTAACCATGGCTATTTAACATGTATAGCTTTTACAGTGATGGCCGCGCATCTAATGATTTAGATTATGAGGCAACTACATAATTGCTTTAAGCTAAATGACAATGCATCTCTCGTAGACATAATTTCCGTGAATCTACATACCTCGATTCGTCCACACCACCGGCCTGTGGGAGTTCCGTATATTTAGAAAGCAGGCTAGCAAAGTAACACGCCCCTCAAAAAGCAGTCTATCTGACTAAAACCTACGCCCCAACTGGTTGCCATCCTGAAACCCGCGAGCTAGAGTGCGCCCGTCGTGGTCAATCCCGCGACCGGGTGTGACAACCTGAACCGTTCGAGGCGCGGCAGCGCCATAGCTTAGGTGGCCAGCATTTCGTGTGCTTGGTTGCTTAACTTCTATGGTGGGCCGTGTGGGGCAGGCTTTTGCCTGGCCGGTTCCCTCGGACGCCGGTTTGTCACCCCCGCACGGTCCGCCACCCATTCTCCGCGTGACAACGGCGGGTGACGGCTCCTTAATCGTCTGAGGAGCATAAGGAAAATGCGCTACCCCTTTTTTATCCAAGAGCTCCGCCTTGGCCGCTTACTCTTGCTGTTCGCCTCTGCTACTTCGGAGGTGCGCCATGGCTGAGTTCGAAACCTGCGTTGTACCCTTCCCACGGCAGCCAAGTCCGCTGCACGAATCAGAACGCTCTGCCCTTCCCGTCGAAGCTGCCGCCGAACTGCGCGCAATCATGCTTGGCAATCTTCTGGATCAAATGGCTGAACCACATGGCCTTCAACCGGAAAACCTTCGCCTCAGAGTGGCCGCTTACTCGGCCCTGGATCTGTTAGACGAACTGGTGGTGCTCTACCGCCGCGCACTTTCCGAAGTGCGGGGAGGTGCCAGATGAACAAGGGCGTAATGACCTGCATACCAGAGCATGACGGCCATCCAGGCATTGAAATCATCTGGGCGGCAGACTGCAGACAAGCCTTCAACCAAGGCGTAAAACTCGCTCAGTCATGGCTCGACAATGCTACAAGCGGCTGGCTGTGGGCAACCATGATCGCCGAGCGCGACCTCCTATCTTGCGCCATGGAAAGACGGGCTTTTGAGGTCGGTTTTCTGAGCCGTATTCACCAACGCATATGCTCGCGACACTGCAGCAGGCAGCAGGGCCGGGAACTTTCTCAAACCGTTTAGCCGCTGAGTATCAGTTGCACAACGGGCGACCTATAGCGAAAGGCTTACACGCGCTGGTTGCGATGTCCTCTGTTTGGCTTTAGCCGTTGAGCCTAATCTAGACACATCAACTGAAGCGCAGGACGCGCTCAGGATCATGGATGATTGACCATGGCCTCGGAGGCTACCGACAGGATGTCGGAATGGTCTTGAAAAAACCCGCTTCGGCGGGTTTTTTGTTTTCCCGCCAGGTACTGTCGGGCCTCGTGATTCGCTCAGGGGTCACTACTCTTGCTGCGGGTTCTGCTCACTGCACATATCAAGATTCTCACTGAGCACTACGCGCTTGATACGCCCACTGTCGAAGAACGGCACCTCGGGACAAAAGCGCTGGCCCACAGACGTCTCTGTCTGTTTCCAGGCTATTTCTTCAGTTCGCAAAAGGGTCGGTTTCTGTCCGTTCTGGCTGGGCTGCCAGATGTCGATATACGTGCGCTCGTAGTGAGCACCACTATCGATGTCGCAGGATTTCGGATCGATCTGACGCAGTTTCAACGAACCATCGCTTACCTGTTCAACCCGACTGGCAAACTCGATTTTACCGTCAATGTAGCTGGGCGTGATGTAGCAACGGCGACGCTCAGTTCCGTACATCAGCGGAAGCAAGTAACTGCTCTGGGTGTCGACTTCTTCTAAGTCGCCCTGATTCCAGCGATAGGTTGAAACGCCGTGCTCGCAGCAACTGGCTCGCCAGTAGGAGTAGACGATCCGATGAACCGGGTCGAACTCGGCCGAACTGATGTCCTGCAACCCTGCGGGCGCATCGACGAAACGGCCCGTGGCCACATCGTACAGCCAGGTCTGATGGGGAATGTTCGGACCCGCAGGGAGAAACATGGCGAGACTGAGGTCAGGCCAACCATCGAAGTTCGCGTCAATCAGGTAGGGCGTAAAAATGCTACAGGTTCCCTGGGACTCAGTCTCCAGCGTCTGGACTAATGCGCCATCCTTGTAGAGGCGGATAGCTGACACCAGCGGCGGCGTGGGACAACCATCGCCTTCTTCCTCTGGTAGAGCATCGGCTAACAGCCGTATCTCATAGGGGAAGCGTGCCTGCAGATCGTCCTGGATCTGGCTTAAGGCTAATGGAAGCCTCCGCTCGCCGTTGGGCGAGGTCCAAGTGCCAGTAATACCGTTCTCAAATGACTCGATACGCCAGGTACCCGTCTCAGCGGCACCATCACCGCTGTCTCGCTCGGTCAGCGCGGCGCCATCGCCTCGTATCCGGCCATTTAAAACAAGCTGTCTGCGCGTCTCGGCTCGGCAGGGCTGATAGCAGTAGCTGCCCGAAAGGCCATCGGCCGTCCGGGATAAGGCTAATTCAACCTGCTTGCTCCCCAAGGTACCCACCCAGTTGCGACTCCAGACAGGGAACTCCACGGAACTGGCGGGCACTTGGTTGGCGCTTACCGGCAACGACGGCAGCCATACCAACGACAAGATGAGTTGCAAGCCAAAGAGAACACTGCGGGTACAACGGATAGAGCGCATACCACTACCTTGTTAATGAGCGAGCCGAACGGCGCCCATTATGCTGCATGCCGCTCCAGGCGGGCATTCTTCTTAAATGGCCTGAGCAGCAAGCACTATCAAACCGAGCAATCAGGCCAGTGCTCGCCGCAGGGCGATAGCCATTCACATCAACGCCAATCCACTTAGAGGCAGGCGTTCACCTCTCTTTGGAGCGCTGAAGCACCACTCCCAACCCTGTAATGACAAGCAGCACTGCTGCCAGTATCAGATTGATCGGGGTCCCCAATTCACGCAAAGCTTCGCTGGCATATACATCGGTACCTGGAATTAGGTAGGCCACGAACAGACCGGGCCAGAAGCTTGCCGGTGCCAGTGCGGCCGTCCATACCTGACCACGCCTCAGTGCAGCCAGGGAAAACAGGCTGACTATCACCAGAGTGGTGAACTGCATACCGATATGGAATCGCGCATGGCCTGGCCAATCTGGATTGAACAAGTGGGTAGCGTTGAACACGTCGGCGATGGCTACTATCCCCACCGTGGCAACAATAGCGAAACCAAGCAGGGCTTTACCCAGTGCAGCACGCGTCATGGTGGTCTCCTTCAAAGGCTTGGATAGTCAATGAAGCCTGCATCCTCACCGCCATACAGAGTGGCGCGATCGGCCTGAGCCAGTTCGGCGCCCCGGGCAAAGCGCTCTGGCAAATCTGGATTGGCCACGAATGGCGTGCCGAATGACACTAACGCGGCCTCGCCTGCTTTGAGCGCCGCCTCACCGCTCGCTGCGTCATAGCCACCGTTGGCAATCAATGGACTGTTAATTTGCGGACCGAAAGTTGCCAGTACGTCACGCGGCCAGTGAGGAAAGTTGTCCAGCGGAAACAGCGCGCGCATAAGGTGCACGTAACCAGGCTGCAGCTTATTCAATTCGCTCAGCAGGTAGCTGTAGAGGGCCAGCGGATCGCTGTCGATCATGCTGTTGAACGGAATCACCGGCGACAGTTTGATCCCCACCCGAGCGGAGCCCCACACCTCGATCAGTGCCTGCATCACCTCCAGCACGAACCGGCTGCGCTTGGCGATGCTTCCGCCGTACTCGTCCGTGCGCAGGTTGGCCGAGTCCACCAGAAATTGGTTCGGCAGATAGCCGAATGCGGCATGCAACTCAACACCGTCAAACCCTGCACGCTTGGCGTTTTCAGCGGCTCGGCGGTAATCACCGATGACGGACTGGATTTCGCTCAAGGTCAGAGCGCGCGGCACCTCGTAATCCTTCATACCTTCCAAGGTGAAATGCTGCTGGCCCTGGATCGCAACAGCAGACGGAGCCACGGGCAACAAACCGCCACGCACACTGGAGTGACCGACCCGGCCGGTATGCCAAAGCTGCGCGAAAATCTTACCGCCTGCCGCATGTACCGCCGCCGTTACCTGTTGCCAGGCGCCAATTTGCTTATCGCTGAAGAGGCCAGGGGTTAGCGGACTGCCGACAGCGTCTGCGGAGATATTGATCGCCTCACTGATGATCAGTCCGGCACTGGCACGCTGGGCGTAGTAGGTGGCTGTGGACGCCCGCGGCACCCCGGCAGCATCGGCCCGTGAGCGCGTCATCGGCGCCATCACCATGTGGTTGCGCAGATCAAGATCATGCAGGCGAGCCGGGCTGAGCAATTGAGCGGTCATAGGGAAGTCTCCAAGTTCACGCAGAGGGATATCAGGCGTGAACAGATCATCCGGCCCAGCATGTATAGGATAAAGTCACAAAATCAGGAATGATTGCTCCACCAGTGGAGCAATGGAGCTCTATATGAAGCTGCTCAATGACATGGCCCTGTTCGTCGAAGTGATCAAGGCCAACAGTTTTCGCGGTGCCGCCGAGGCAGTTGGCATGCCCAACTCCACGGTCTCGCGGAGGATTGCAGAACTGGAGCGACGTATCGGCTTACGCCTGCTCAACCGCACCACACGGCGTATCGAACTCACCGAAGGCGGCCGCCTTTACTACGAGCGCTGTCGACGCATCGTTGACGAAGCTCGCCTGGCTCATGAAGAGCTCTCCGAGCTGGTGGAGAACCCCAGCGGCCTGATTCGCCTATCCATGCCCATAGACTTCGGCGTGGTCTACCTGGCACCGCTATTGGCCGAGTTCGCCGAACGCTACCCGCAGATCAAGTTCGACTTGGACCTCACGCCAAAGCGTCTAGACCTGATCCGCGATCCGGTTGACCTGGTGATTCGTATCGGCGCCCTACCCGACTCGCAGCTGATTGCCCGGCCCCTTGGCACCCTGCAGCGCAGCCTCTTTGCTAGCCCAAGTTACCTGGCCCGGCATGGTGTACCGAGCAGCCCAGCAGAATTACTGCAACATCAGTGTCTACGCATGCTGGATGCACCCTGGGTACTGCAAGATGCCAAGCAGAAACTTAGCCTGGCGGTACAGGGACGCTACCTGCTGAACAACATCGGCATGCTGCGCCGCCTGACCCTGCTCGGCCAGGGGATCGCCATGCTGGTGGACGAAATGATCGATGAGGATCTTACCCATGGCCGCTTACAGCGCGTATTGCCCAACTGGAAAGCAGAGACCCTTCCGGTTTACGCAATTACCGAGACCCGCCTGGTGCCAGCCAAAGTACGAGTGTTGATTGATTTCCTCACGGACCAATTCAACCGCGGCTGAAGGAAGCCAGCTGCATGCGCTGCGTTAACTGCTCGGCAAGAAAGTCGAATAGCCGGCGCAGGCCGGCACGTTGACGTTGGTCTTCATGCATAGCCAGCCACATCTCCAGCTCAAAGCCGAACAACTCAGGTGCCAGCGCTACCAGATCGGACTCCAGCGCAGCCAGGCTGGCATGACATAAGCCGATGCCCAGGCCCGCCCTTAGTGCCGCCAGGCGTGCCATGGCGCAATCGGAGCGGAATGCCAGGTCTTCGACGGACACCGGAAAACCCTGTTCCTGCCAGTGCGCATGCCGCCCCAGTTGCCGGTCATAACCGATTAGCCGGTGCACCGCGAGCGCTTCGAGGGTATTCGGTGTGCCGTGCCGCGCGAGGTAGTTGCGATGTGCATACAGGCCCAGACGGCTGCGCCCCAGGCCGCGGGCAAGCAAGGCATCCTGCTGCGGGCGCTGCATGCGTATCGCCAGGTCTGCTTCGCGCCGCAACAGGTCTTCATTGTGCTCGGCAATGGACAGCTCCAGACGCAGGCCTGGGTTATCTGCCTGGAACTCGGCCAACAGAGGCGTCAGCACCTCCACGCCGATCACCTCGGGCACAGTGATACGCAGACTCCCCTCCTCGCCATCGTCTCGGGCACTGCGTTGGATCGCCGCCACTGCACTGGCCATAGTCTGTGCAGGCTCGCACAGACGTAGCGCTGCTTCGGTGGGTACAAGGCCTTCCGGGGAGCGAGTGAACAGACTGGTTCCGAGCTTGGCTTCCAGGCGGGTGATCTGACGGCTCACGGTGGGCTGCGTACTCAGCAGGCGCCGCGCTGCAGCGCTGAGACTGCCGCACTCCATCACCGCCAGGAAGTAGCGATAAAGATCCCAATCAGCCGACGTGTCCGTCGATTTGTGCATAGCCACTCCACGTTACTGAACGTTCCCGCGCAATGCGGTGCTCACTTAAGGTGGGCAGATTACCAGCACCTGGAATCTGCACCATGCCCTCGCCGAGCCCTTTTGCCTTTGACCGCTCCCGCCTGGCTGCTCTACGCGCTCGCGAGGATGCCACCTTCGTACAACGCACTTCGCGCTCTCAGGCTTTGTGCGAAGAGGCACGTCAATTCATGCCGCAGGGCGTGCCAATGGCCTGGATGATTTCGCTCAACCGCTTCAGCCCGCCCTTTATTCAGTCGGCCAGCGGCGCGGTGTTCACCGATGTGGATGGCAATGATTACCTTGACTTCAACGTCGCCGACCTGAGCATGACCATGGGCTATGGTCCGGCCCCTATCGTAGAGGCGGTTAGCCGGCAGGTTCGACAGGGGGCGCAGTTTCTTTTGCCCACCGAAGACGCTGTGGTGGTCGGTCGCCTGTTAGCCGAGCAGGTGGGCCTGCCCTGCTGGCAATTCACACTGTCTGCCTCGGGCGCGAATGTCGAGGTCATGCGCATTGCGCGGCACATTACCGGGCGCGAGAAAATCGTCATCTTCGACGGCCATTACCACGGTCATATCGACGAAACCATGGTCAGCCAAAGTGAGCATGGCGCAGTGCATCAGCAATTGGGCTTAGCTAAAGGCAGCGCGGCCAACACCCTGATTCTGCCGTTCAATGACCTGGATGCACTGGAGCAGGCGCTGGCAAGGGGTGACGTGGCCCTGGTGCTGACGGAGCCGGCGCTGACCAACTGTACTCTGGTGCATCCTGCTCCCGGCTACCTGGAGGGCGTGCGCCGCCTGACCCAGCAATACGGCAGCCTGCTATGCCTGGATGAAGCGCATACCTTCCAGTTCGCCCATGGTGGTTTGACCGGCGCCTGGGGCCTGCAGACCGATTTCGTGGTGCTCGGCAAGGGGCTTGGTTCGGGTATTGCGTTCGCTCTGTATGGCATGAGTGCGGATATTGCTCGCCACCTGGAGCGCTTTACCGACAGTGATATTGGCCCGGCTGGCTTGGCAACCGGTGGCACGCTTTACGCCTCAGCACTGGCAGTGAGCGCCGCCCGCGCCAGCCTGGAGCAGGTACTGACTGCTTCAAATTACCAGCGCATTGAAGGTCTTGGCCAACGCCTGGCAGAAGGGCTTCGTTTGGCTTTCGCGATCTATGACCTGCCCTGGCAGGCGTTTCAGCTCGGCCCACGCTCGGGTTTCTGCCTGACTGCCGAACTGCCACGCAACGGTGCCGAGGCCAACTTGTCGATGGACGCCGAGTTCATCGACTGCAGGCGTTTATTTATGGCCAATCGCGGCATCTGGGATGGCATTCTTTCTGCGGGGCCGCAGGTATCCTTTGCTCATACCGAGGCTGATATCGACCGCTATGTTGAAGTCGCCAGCGCCTTCCTCGCAGAACTCTTTGCCTGAGAAAACTGATGAATTATCTGAAAAACCTGGATCTAGCTAAATCTGCAGATCGTCTTCTCAACCATGGGCCAACCACTCTGGTGACCTTCGAGCATGCTGGCGTGCGCAACGTGATGGCCGCTTCCTGGGCCATGCCGCTGGACTTCGATCCGCCTAAGGTACTGCTGGTTTTGGATGGCAGCACTTTCAGCCGGCCCCTGCTGGATGGGTCAGGCAGCTTCGTGCTCAACCTGCCTTCACGCACCCAGGCTGAACTGACACTGGCGGTTGGATCGTGCAGTGGTAACGATGTCGATAAGTTCGCCACCTTCGGCATCGGCGAAGCACGCGCCCAGGTGGTGCAGGCGCCGATCATCCCTGGCTGCTTGGCCTACCTGGAATGTCGGGTGATCGAGGAACCGCACATACAAAAACGCTATGACCTATTTATCGCCGAAGTAGTGGCGGCCTATGCGGACGAGCGTGCTTTCAGCAATGGTCGCTGGCATTTCCCAAATGAAGAACTGCGCACTATTCACTACTCTGGCGGAGGCACTTTTTATCCAACAGGCACCCCGTTTCAGGTCAGTTGAGCGAGTCGTCCTAAAGAGCTGAACTGGATTTGAACACGAAATCTATCTGGTCCGAGATCTAGCGGGATGACGAGCAACCTTTGAACCGGTGGGCTACAGCCCACTCAATTGACTGTTGCTCCTTGCAGACACGTCGGCCAGATCTTCAGATCTCACATAGCCCTCTAATCAGGTATTACCAGTCTCCTTGTGTACACGCACAGAGGTGATACCAAGCTTCTCAACCAACACCTCTTGCTCGTACTGGCCAGTTAGGAGACCAATGATCCCCCACTGCTGGTCGAGCTCTTCGTTGATGGCTTGCATACGTTCAATCATCCGTCGAGCCGAAGATTGCACGGCTTCATCTTGAGAGCGGAGCTGTTCGAAGCCCATAGCTGTGACGGATGCGGTCATATGGGTCATGCTACGAGCCATCAGACCCACCAACTCAATCAACTGCTCTTCCCTGACAGACATAAACAACTTCCTGTGGTGATGTCCTTCAGAGTAGCCGATCGGCTTCAAAGGTAGATAAGCGCAAGCTGTAAGCCAAACGCTACAAACCAAGTACTACATTTCCCAACCACGACTAGGGCGTGGTAGCCAGATTCAAACGCAGGCGGGGCAGCGTCATAAACTAGAACAAGCCTCTTTCAGTGCTTGCTTTATTCTTGTGTATTCATGGCAGGACTTGTGAGGAGCGGCAGTCTGAGGCGTATTCTCCAGCGCCTATACTCGCGATACAGTTGTGAGCAGCACGTTAAAGATCCTCTATTTAATCTTTAAAAAATAACTTCCTGCCGCTCATGCCCGCTGGAGCTGAAGCCAAGAATAGACTTCAACCAAGACGACTTTAGTCAAATACAGTGTATTCAAGCGGTAGTAGCCCACTAGCTACTACCGTTTAAATCTCGATTAGGCCTTAAACTGAGAAACTTGGTGCTTTAACTTTACCGAGAGTTCAGCCAACTCCTGACTGGCAATTGAACTCTGCCGTGAACCTTCTCCTACTTCGGCAATCCCCGTTTGAAAGTGGGTAATGTTCTCATTGATTTCATTTGCTACAGATGTTTGCTCCTCGGTAGCAGTTGAAATCTGCGCATTCATATCCGCAATCGTTTCCACTGCTTTGGTAATGGCGTCGAGAATATTGCCGGACTCCCCTGCTTGAGTGGCGCTGTGTTTGGCATGTTCGCTAGCATCTTCCATGGCATCGACCGCCTGCCGGGCCGAAGCCTGCAGTTCGTCGATCATAGTTCGAATTGATTCAGTAGCACGCTGGGTGTTACCCGCAAGGCTTCTCACCTCATCAGCTACAACAGCAAAGCCACGACCGGCCTCACCTGCTCGGGCTGCTTCAATGGCTGCGTTAAGAGCCAGCAGATTGGTCTGCTCAGCAACCCCACGGATGGTGGTAAGAACCTGGCTAATATTCTCTGACTGCTTGTTAAGCTGCTCGATCACCTTAGTAGCACTACCAACTCGCTCTGACAATGTCTGCATTGATGTCACATTGGCGCGTACTGTAGTGCTGCCAGCCCGAGCTTTACTGTCTGCATCATGCGCATGTTGAGCCGCATTAAGGGCATTGCCTGCTACTTCCTGAATTGCAGCTGTCATTTCATTGATAGCAGTTGCAACCATAGTCACCTGTTCTTCTTGGACGCTCGCGGAGTGACTAACTTGCTTACTGATTGAACTCATTTCCTCGGAGGACGAGGCCAGTTGTTCTACAGCGCGCGCTAATTCGCCGATGAGGGCCTGGAAACGATCCATCATGCGATTGAATGCCAGCCCTGTCTGCGCCAACTCATCATTACCTTCAATCTGCAAACGACGGGTAAGGTCAGCATGTTCTGAAATATCGCTGATCACCTTATGCATATGCCCCACAGGGCGACTGATAGAGCGGTAAACAGCAAGTGCTAATAAAGCCAAAAGCACCACCACTATCCCGCAAGCGATTACATAGACCTTGAAAAGCCCCTGATAATCCACCGACGTTTGGCTGTTGAATTCACCGGCAACTTTCACCTGATAGGCGTAAAGCGAGCCAAACGCATCTAATAATGGATCGTAGGTTTCATAGGTCTCTTGATTAAAGCTAGCCCCATCCTGCGACCTGAGACTGCCGCTATCCAACTGCTGAAGGCGTGATTCAATCAAACGCTTTACTGGCTCCTGTGCCTTTTGGGCCGCTTCCATCAAACGGGTCTCTTCGCCCGTAATGTGTGTCTTAAGATAGGCCTTCCAAGCTGTATCTGCCTGCTGCAATGAAGCTTGTACCTCACGGCGAAAAGTGCCTTCATCTATTAAATCTGCGCGGTACTTATGGCTAAGGTCAATCAGTGCGTTGGCATAACCATTATTAACTGTGACCAATTGCTCCATGGGTTCAACTCGATCCACATAAAGACTGTGGATACCTTCTTCTAGATTGCCCATCTGATTAAGAGATATAGCAGCCAACAGCACCAGTGCCGCCAGTGGCGGTAAAGCAAGCAACAGCAAGCGGAGTTTTACAGAAATTTGGCCAAGCATGTAAGCACCTATAATAGTCAGGAAAGCGGTTCTTAAAGCAGGCCCAGCTCTACTTGTTTGGGCCTATACAGCTTCATCCTTGAACTACAGCAGCGTGCTAGAGAGGTGAGGTTAACAACTTCGTATTATAGCAACGAGATGATAAACCAGCGCTAATGACTCTAAAAAACAGGCACCTATCATTACCTTATGCAGTAAAGTATATCGGCTAAACCTATTTTTTCTAAAGGGGTTCTACCCCGTTCGCTTCGCTCACAGGGACGGGCTAAAGTCCGCCCCTAAACCAAACGTTAGGCGCCGTATTGCAAGAGTCGCAGGTAATGAGAGATCGAATTGCCCTGTTCTTTTTCTATCTCGGGGTTGGGCTTCTTTTCAGCCACGAGCTGGACGCTGTCACTCAGTCAGAGTGGCGTCTGTTGTACTTCCTTCGAGACCTCCCTAACGAAAAGGCCATGCAGGTCTTCGTTTGGCTTCACGTGCCGCTGTTTGGTGGGATAGCTTGGTTGACGCATCACAGAACGCCCTGTGCTCGCTGGTGGTCAAGGGTTGCTTTCTCAGCTTTCCTGATTGTCCATGCAGGCCTGCACTTTCGACTTTCGGACAATCCGCTCTATACCTTTGACTCGCCCCTATCGATTGTTCTCATCTATGGCGCGGCCGTTGCAGGCATCGTTCACCTTGCTTGCGTTAGATGGTCGGCTCGCTCAAGTGACGCCTAACTGTTCGCTCAAGAGCTAGGTATCACCTCAATAGTCAGTGAGTACTCACAATGACAAAACCAAAAACTTACGAGGGTGGTTGTTTGTGCGGGCACATCCGCTTTATCGCAACAGGCCCTGCGCACAAGCCTCACACATGTTCTTGCAGACTTTGCCAACGGCATTCTGGCGCTCTCACGCAAATGTGGGTTGAGTTCTCGCACGATCAGGTTCAGTGGACAGGACCAGGAGGCACGCCCTCTAAGTGGCGCTCTTCGGAGTGGTCAAGCCGTGCATTTTGTTCTGTATGCGGAAGCACCATCGGTGCCATTGACGACAAGCCAACTCTGGCACTTGCCATAGGCATATTTGACTCACCAAATCGACACGAACTTGCCCCTCAATCTCACTCTTATGTTTCAAAGCGTCCGAAGTGGTGGGGTGTCCATAATCCCAGTGAAACCTAACATCTGGTTCAGACCGTTCGCTTCGCTCACTGGGACGGGCCAAAGCAGGCCCCTTAACCAAACGTTAGATGCAATGCCCCACCCCGGGTCGCACCAGATTGCACTCACGAATACCTTGTAATACATTGCATTCAACAGTATGGAGGCATCCCTATGAGCGTCACAACCGTCCGGCTTCAACCAGAGCTCGAAGAAAATCTTGTAGCTATTTCCAAGAAGCTTAACAGAAGTAAAAGTTGGCTTATTAATCAGGCACTTAGAGAATTTTTTGAGCGCCAGGAGCTAGAGCAGACCCGTTGGCAAGAAACACTGCAAGCTATGGAGTCAGTGGCACAAGGACGAGTCGTTTCCGGCGAAGCAGTAAGTGCCTGGCTTCAAAGCTGGGGCACCGACAATGAGCTATCTCCACCGAAGGCTGGTCAGTGAGACTCGTCTATTCAGAAAACGCTGTGACAGATCTTGTTCGCCTGCGCGCATTCATAGCAGAGAAAGATCCTTTTGCTGCTGCACGCCTTGCTGCAGAGCTCCTTTCTCGCATCGAGAGTCTTTGCCTATTTCCAGAAATGGGCCGCGCTGTTGAGCTTGCGCAGCCACCGAAGATTATTCGCGATGCAATTTTCGGAAAATACATAATCCGGTATTCAGCCCACACAGAAACCGTCGTAATCCTTCGTATATGGCATCACAACGAAGACCGAATACAAAGCATCTAACAACTGGTTCAAGCCGTTCGCTTTGCTCACTAGGGACAGGCTAACACCCGCCCCTTGAAACCGCAGCAGCCAGTTCTCCGCGCTGCGCAGTCAACTCAAGGCTGCGGTCAAACAACGCCTGAACCCGCTCCTGATGGCTGACACCGATAACAGTGCACCAGGGTAACTCGCGTCGCAGCATGGCCAACAGTGACTGCGCCGCCCAGTCATCCAGTTGGTTGGTCGCTTCATCCAGGTAGAGCGTGTGAGGCTGAAACAGCAGAGCCCTCGCCAAACCAAGGCGCTGCTGTTCACCCCCTGAAAGCTCACGCTCCCACTCGGTCTGACGTTCTAGCTGGCAAGCCAGGTTTGGAAGCCCGACCTGTTCGAGCACCTCACGCAGACGCTGATCAGCCACCATGTCGGCCGATGGATAGACCAACAGTTCGCGCAGCGGTAGCGCTGCCAGGTAGGGCTTCTGCGGCAGAAGCAAACTGCGCCCGTTCGGTAACTGCCACGCTCCACGATAATAGGGCCACAGGCCCTGCAGAGTTCGCAGCAAGGTGGATTTGCCCATCCCGCTGGGTCCCGCCAAGCGAACCCACTCACCATGTTGCACCTGCCCACGCAAATCGCACATTAGCGGCTCGCCGTTTGGCAGCAATACATCCAAACGATCTAGGCACAGGCAGTCCCCACACAGCGGCTCACGAACTTGCTGGCGAGTGCGAACGATTGCCTCCTCGAATTGACCGAGACGCTCAACGGTTGCACTCCACTCGGCCAGGGTGGTGTAGGCACCAATGAACCAGCTCAGCGAACCCTGTACAGCGGAGAAGGCGGTTCGCACCTGCATCAGACCACCCAGGGTAATGGTCTTGGCTAGGAATAGTGGCAATGCAGCGAAGATGGGAATGATGTTGCTCACGCGGTCGTAGCCGACCACAAAGAAACCCAGGTTGCGCTCGCGCACCATCAACCGCCACCAGTTTTCGGCAATAGCCTGAAAACGCACACGCAGTTGCTGACGCTCAGCCTCTTCACCCCGATAGAGAGCGATCTGCTCGGCATGGTCACGCTTGCGCAGCAGGTCGGCACGAAAGTCTGCCTCACGGCTCTGCTGGGCGTAGTTCAAGCGGTGTAACGGGCGCCCAAGCCAGTGAGTAACCAGAGTGCCGACCAGTGTGTAGATGACGGCAATCCAGACCAGATACCCTTCCACCCGCCATCGATAGCCGAATACCTCAAACTCTTGGGTACCGGATAACGCCCAGAGAATGCCGACGAACGCAGTAACCTGGGCCACATTGGTAATGAAGGAAACCAACAGATCGACACTCCGGGTGACCAGCAGGTTAACGTCCTCGGCTATACGCTGATCCGGATTGTCTGGCTCCCCCTCAAGGCCTAGCCGGTAGTAAGCCTGACCCTGAAGCCAATCACCGATCAGGCGCTCGCTCATACTCTGCCGCCAACGCAGTAGCAGCGCCTTGCGCAGCCAAGCTTTGTAGACAGCAATCAGCACGAATATGCCGATGTATAACGAGTACTCGCCCATCAACCCATACAGGGCATCGGTATCGAACTCGCCCAAGGTGTCGTAGAAAGTCTTGCTCCAGGCATTGATCCGCACGTTGATCTGCACGATCCCCAGACCGAGCCCAATGATGCTCACCAGCAACAGCCAGGACTGCCAGTTGCGCCGGTCGAGCCAATAGGGACCAACAAGCCGCAGGAAATTACGCAGCAGCTTCATGCATCAGGCTCCGCGCGCGGCAAAACGTCTAGCCGCACACGGTTATCAACCGGCAGCAACTGTCTGGCCAGCTCACGCAGTGGTTCAAGCTGCAGGGCCTCGGCCAGGCTGGTTTGACTGGAGAGGTAGCGTGGATCACCCCAGCGCCGATCACTGAGAATCAACCGATGCAACTGCGTGGAGTTATCGCTCAAGCGCTTCTGTTCCTCACGCGCCAACTCATTGCGTAACTGCTCGACTCTGCCCTCCTCTATCCGCTGCGGCAGCTCACGCAGCACAGCATTAGCCTGCAGCCACAACTCTTCTAAGCGTTGCGGGTCACAGCTGAAGAGCAAGCGAGTCTCCAGGCGCCCATTGGCCGGATTCAGCTCACTGTCGAAAGTCAGTTGGTAAAGAGCACGCGCCTCCCCACGTAAGCGTTCTTTGAGCGCTTCTCTGGCGAGCTGGCGTAGAGTGGCCACGCGTACAGCATCTTCCGGCGTCCAGGCACGCTCGGCATACCCAAGAACCTGCAACGTTGCTCTCGGCTCAATCGCATTGGCCAGGCGCATTTGGCGTACACCGGGCTGCTGCAACAGGGGCTCGCCGTTAGGCAAAGGCCCCCTTGCGATGCCTGCCAGCTCAGTGCTGACCCACTCACGCAGCTGCGCCTCATCCACATCGGCGGACAGGTAGTAGGTGACCGGGGCCGCCATTTGCCGTGCCCAGGCGTCAAGCAAATCGGTACGACTTAGCTCAGGAAGCTCAGCTGCATCAGGAAGACCACTCGGCTGTGGGCCGAAGCGCAGCCGAGCCAATGCCCACTCCTGAGTCTCGCGTGCCGTCGACGGCTCCTGCCGCAGGCGACGGGCAAGATCCTCGCGCAGTTGCACCACCGCCTCCTCGGGTAACCCGGGTTGGCTCACACGGGCACGGTACAGTGCGAAAAGATCGACTAGACGCTCAACCTCGACCTCTGAGGTATAGGTCGTATACAACGCCTGCTGGTCCTGACTCAGGTGCAAACGCTCACGCTGTAACCAAGACTGCCACTGCCGCTCATCGAAGCCTTGTGGCGGGCTGTTCCAGACCAGTTGGGCGGCACTCTGCTCCAGCCAGGGTTCGGCATCAGTATGTCGATAGCCACTGCCAGACTCGATCTGAAGGCTTGCCTTACCATCGGCGCCCGACCGACGCACCCAGACCAGCCTATCTCCGTTGCTCAACATCCAATACTGCACCCGCTCGGCCTTGAAACGCCGCACACTTTCAACACTGCCGTGGCGTTCTGCAGCAGGCAGTTCGGGCACCACTAACGGGGTCTGTTTTACTTCCTGCTGAGGCTCAGTGAGACCAGATACATCAATGCCCGCCAGGAGAGCCTGATACCGCTCGGTATTGGGCAAAGACAGTGATCGCTCGTTAGGCGCGCTGAACTGCAACACCAGGTCTTCGCTGTCAGTCCAGCGCGTCACCCGCTGATTTATCTCGTCCAGACGGATCGATTCGATCAATGGCAAGCTGTCGCGCGCGATCATACTGCGCGTCTGTATCCGCCCTTCGGCCTGGCTTGGATCACTCAATAGCTCTACCCAAGCGGTGAAATCCCGTGAGTCACCGCGCGCTAGCATGTCTTCGCCGATCTTGCGCAGCTTGCCCTTCTCACGATCCAGATCGCTCTGATAAAACCCGAAACGGCGCAGGCGCTGAACCTCGATAAGCAGGCTCTGCAGTGCCTGCTCGTGGACTGAGTGTTCCAACGAAGCTGCCAGAGCCAACACTTCAGAGTGTTCGCCGATTTGAACTCGCTGCATGCTGTAGGCACGTACCCCATCCGGAAGAGGTTGGCGCTGCAGCTGTATCAACAACATGCGTGTGGCTACGCGGTCGAGCAAACGCTCGCGTCGGCCAGCCAGAGTGTCAGGGCGATTGGCCTTGTAGTGTCCGCGAAATAGCAGAGCTACCTGATGGCTTCCGCTCTCACTGTCTTGCAGGCGAAAGGTCTTGAGTCCCGGCTGCAGTGGCAGATCGAGATCGCGTGCAGGCACCTCTCGCTTCTTTGCGCCACCCATAGCCTTGGCAATCTGCGCTTGCAGTTCGGCCGGATCGAAATCACCCACGATATTCAGCTGCATATTGTTGGGCGCGTACCAGCGCTGATGGAAATCCCATAGGCTGGCTACCGACGCGCCGCGAATGGCCGCCTCAGAACCAATCGTTGGGTGCCCGACATAGCGTGAGCCAACCCGCTGACTGTCACGGCGCTGATCATTCATTCGCTGCGCCACGCCTAAGCCGCCGCGCCACTCCTCGATGACAATCGGGCGTTCCAAATCCAGATCAGCAGCACTGAAGTCCCGCTTAAACAGCAGTTGAGCCAACGTCCCAAGGGCCAGCTCGACTTCCTTGTTACCGGCCGGTGGGCTCAACAGGTACTGGGTTCTTTCGGCGCTGGTCATGGCGTTGAAGTTGCGGCCCTGCACCCAGCCAGCTGCTTGCAGCCGCTGGCGTACGCTGCGCTGCTGAGCGTCGCGGTTATAGAACAGCATATGCTCCAGCAGGTGGGCAACACCGACCTGATTTGCGCGCTCATCCACCGAGCCGGCATCGACTCGCAGACGTATATCTAGACGCCCAGGCTGCTCCTGCGTAGGTACAAGGCGATAGCGCAAACCATTGTCCAAACGCCCTTCGATCACACGCTCGTCCCGCTGTGCAGTCTCGGTTGCGTTGCCAGCAGGCAGTTGTGTACAGGCAATGCTAAGCATCGCCAACGAGGCCAGCAGCCCCGCGCGTAGGATTTTCATCAGGCTTTCTCGTTATGCTCAGAAGGTGTAGCCGACTTCCAGCCAGTACTGGCGACCGGTTTCGTAACTCAGACTGCCATTCGTATCGCTGACAATGTCGTTGACCTCGTCGGTGACATTGGTGATGTCCACGGCTACATACAGAGCCTGTTCGTCTGCGGTTGGAATTTCCCACTTGACTCGAGCATCCCAGGTTGGCGCTGCTCGCACATCGCCAGTCTGGTAGTAGTCGTAAGTGGTGCCGTCGACCACGATAGTGTCTGGGCTAGCCTGGTAGATCTGCTCGTAGGCACCGCGGTAGCGGAAGAAGTTGCTCAGGGTCAGGTTCAGCTGCGGGATGCTGGTGACCGTATTCAGACGTGCCGTCCAGGGGCGGTTGAAGTTGTTGGTCGGCAACTCACTGTAGGGCAATAACTGGCCATTGAAATACACGTCTTCATCAGCGAGCTTTTCAGTATCGAGATACTGCTCGTAGTCCCCGTTGTTACTTTCTGTCTTGCTCCAGTCCAACGCCAACTGCCAGGTTGTCTGAGTGCCAGCGAAGCGTAGGTTGTGCAACGGGGTAATGCTCAGTGTTACCGTCTGGCTGCTGCTCTCACCGGCGTTGGTGTAGGTGAAGTAATTGCTGATGGTGCTGCTGCCATCGCCAGCCTCCAGACCCAAATCTTTGGCGCGGGAACGAACCACTTGGTCACGACCGTCGCGATGCACGTATTTGAGATCAAAGCGTAGATCGGCAAACTTTTGGGCGATGCCCAGCATCCACTCATCGTCGTAGGGAATGGCCAAGCGACGGAAGCTGGTGTCATCCACGCCGTAGCCCACAAGGGTACCGAAATCGGTAACGGTATTACCGGTCGAGGTGCCTCGAGTGGCGCGCGATAGCAGAGACTCTCGGCCATCGGCCAGTCGATACTTGAACAGGTTGCGGCCGTAATAGCGGTTCAAACCCGCACTGAGCATGCTGCTCTGATCACCGAATAAGTCGTAGCTAGCGGCAAACCGTGGCGCCAGCGTCTTCTTATCCATGTAATCGTCGCCATCCAAACGCAGGCCAGGCCGCAGATTGAGACGGCCGACCTGTATCTCGTCCTGGAAAAACACTGCAAAGTCAGTCTGCGCTACCTCAATCTCGCCGGCGCGATAGTAATTGAGGTTTCGGAAATACTGGCGCTGCGCAGTACCCGTAGCGTTAATGCTGACCGAACAATACTCATCGTCCTCTGCACCGCTAGCGGTGGTACAGGACGTACTGCCGTTAGCAGCGGTCAAGTAGGGCGTAGAGGCGGTCCAAGAGTCCTCCATGACTTCGTAGCGGGCTTTCTGGTAGCCGACCTCCAGCCCGCTGCTGATGCGGTGCGTTGCGCCCAGGATGTCGAACGCTTGCACCTCACCCTTAAGGCTGTACTCGAAGCCCGTCTGACTCTGCTCCAAGTCGCCCATGCCGCCCTCGATACTGGTCGAGGCGTTCGATAGCACGCCATCGTCGTTGTAAGGACTGCCCCAGTTCTTCGCCTGCGACCATCGCCACGACTTGAGTACGTTGCTTTCAGCATCGCGCGAGGTCTGAACTTGTTTGTAAGACAGCTTGTTGGTGTAGGTAACAGTGTCACCAGACCAGACCGCCTGCAGGGCTGCGGTCTGCCCACCCTGATCGATGACGAAACCAGAGTTCTTCTGGTTCGCCTTGAAGTATTGGCCACCGGCCGGCGCATCCACCAGGCTCATGGTGAGATCAAGCCTGTCATTGGGCGTCCAGAAGCTCTTGATCATGTAGTTGTCGATTTCGCGGGTCTGCTCACGCTTGAGCGAGTCCCCCTGACTCACATAGCCGCCTTCATAGGCGTACACGGGAATCTCCGAAGTCTTACGCACAAAGTTACCGATCAGGCCGAAGTTCTCCGTGACCATGCCATCAAGCATGACGCGCTGGGTGAGCTTCTTGAATTCCGGCTGGTTGCTTTGGTCGCTGGAACGCTCAAACTCCTCATCGCTGATCTCATCACCATTAAGGTGGTACTCAGTCCACTCAGAGCGGGTCATGCTGGCGGAAATCTTGCCGTGAAAGCCCTCGCGTGGGCGGCGGGTGATGGCATTGACTACCCCCCCGTTGAACCCACCATATTCGACCGGCACGTTACTGTCATAAACCAGCACCTCCTCCAGCAGATCGGCATCGAGCGCAATGCCAAAGGCGTTACTCGGCAGATCATAAATACCGTTGTAGTCGTTACGACTAGCGCTGCTGGCCCCAGGGTCAAGGTCGTTATTGATGCTGACGCCATCGACCATGAAATTGTTCTGGTAGAACTTGGCGCCGTTTATGCTGATGTCAGCCGGGTTGATCTCGCCGGGGGTATTGGAGCTTTGCTGAGTGGTATCGAAGCGAACACTCGGGTGCATTTTCAGCAGGCTGGTGATGTCACCATTGGCGCCGGGAAAGTTCTCGATGGCGCGACGGTCAATTCGCTCTTCGCCCTGATAGGGATTCGCCGTTTGACCCAGGATGACCATGCTGCCCAATCTCAGGACGTCGCTCTCTTCCTGACGTCTATGGAACGTGAGTACGTCCTGCTTTAGCTTCCACTCAATTCCGCTGTTGCGGAGCAATTGCTGCAGGGCATCTCCAGCACTCAGATCACCCTCGACTGGCGAACTCCGTAGGCCGTCGAGCAGTTCGGTGTCCACGCTGACCTGCACGCCACTCTGTTGAGCAAACTCGATCAGAGCATCCGTCAGTGGCTGTGCCTGGATGGAAATGTGATGGATCTGCGCCAGGTTGGCTGCGCCTTGCCGCTCCGCCGCGGCCGGTATGCTGGAAAGCAGAGTACCGAGAGCCAAGGCCAGTACGGATAGACGAGGACGGCCGCGTGTTCTGAGCACCTGCATATACCGCGAACTCCCGATAAAGTTAATGCGAATCCATATCAATTGGATCGCTCGGGATCAAAGACGCAGTGAGGTACGAACTTTTTCAGAATTTTTTGAAAATAATTAGCGACTACGGCCAATCAGCAGTACAGGGCCAACTCGCCGCAACTCACCACCATGCATTCGCAGGATCGCGCGAAGGGCGTTATCCGGATCGTCGAGGTCATACACGCCGGTGATACGCTTCTCGCCCAGATCGTTGTCGCGTAGCAGCAAGACGTCACGGCAGTACGGGCGCAAAGTATCAATGACATCGGCGATGCGCTCTTGACGCAGGATCAGGCGCCCCTGCCGCCAGGCAGCAACCTGGCCAACAGGCTGGTCATCTGGCTGCAGAGCACCGCTCGCGGAAAGCGCCACACCATCCCCAGGAAGAAGGCTGATTTCGGCAGCATAAGGCCCGGAAACGCGAACACTACCCTCCGCCACATTGACCCGCTGGCGGATACTGTCGACGTTGAATGCCGTTCCCGTCACCGTGACGCTTAGCTGTCTGGTGAGCACGCGGAAGGGATGTGCGGAATCCTTGACCACCTCGAAATAGGCTTGTCCCGTCAGTATTTGCACCTCTCGGCGCCCATCAGCGAAGTTGAAGGCTACGGAGGACTGCGCATCTAGGGTCAACTGACTGCCATCCGGCAATTGCACGTCTCTGCGCTCACCCGTAGCGGTCACGATGTCCGCACGCAGAGTGGGGTAGAGGTTCTGCACGAGAAGCGCCAGAGTGCAACAAGCCGCCATAGCTGCGACTGCTTGCGCCAAACGTCGTCGCCTTGGCCTGGCTGGAGGCAATCTTGAAGTGGATACAGGCAACTGAACAGGAAGGTGCTGCTCCGGCAAAAGGCCGCTGATCCCCCACGCCCTCTCCGCCTTTCGATAAGCGATGAGATGCGCCTCATCACTGGCCAACCAGCCAGCCAGGCGCTCGCGCAACTGGCCATCCTCCGGACTCTGCTGGACCTGCAGCAGCCAATCCAGAGCTACATCTACTGGGTCGCGGTGATCGGCGGTCATTGTCGTTTAGCGTTCCGAAAAAGGTCGCATAGGGTCGCATAGGCCACTACTGATGACCAAAAGACGTTTCGGGTAATGGATAATTTCAACTTGCCGCTACTCCAACGCATCGACACAACTGCGCAACGCGGTATGCACCAGTTGGTGAACTGTGCCTATCGAGATATCCATGGCATCAGCCACTTGTTGCAGCGTGTAGCCTTGCAGGCGGTAAAGTTCGAATGCACGGCGCGTTCGCTCCGGCAGCCGTTCAAGTGCTTCGCTGACACGCTGTAGCTCATTACTACTTACAGCGTGAGCCTCAGGCCCCGGAGATTGATCGGCAACCCCTTCTAGCCAGGAAGCATCTTCTCCAGAATCCTCACCTCGATCCCGCCTTATATGGTCGAGCGCCAGGTTACGCACTATTCGGTACAGATAGGACGCCGGCTGGGTAATTACGCCCTGCGCAGCGACAAAGCGCAGCCATGCCTCCTGCACGACATCCTCGGCACCAGCGCGGCTGCCAACGATAGGAGCCGCATAGTCGACTAACCCTGAGCGGTGCGCGAGATAGAGATCAAGTCGATGGTGCGAGTCGGACACGGAATGGGAAGGCTTGAGGAAGGAGACGCCAATCTAACAATAATAGGAATTATTATCAATTGATGCTTTTCCTTGAGCTAACACACGCTTCGTAACCCCCAGAAGGCAGCTTTCCGGCCAAAAGCGGACATGCTTGCTCATCCGCAACATTTAAGCTGGCCTCACTGCACAGTTCGAAGGTGTTGGATCGGGTAAGAATTTTAGCGCCTTGCTAGAGCAATGAGTCCTTTATGGCGGTACCACTTTAAACAGTAATTCGGACTAGACTCGTTACGTTGATGAACCCAACGCTCGATTTTATGACGAGGCTTATGCAAATGGATGCTGAGAAGCCGGTTACTAAACAACTAAATCAGGCTTTCTGGCTTCTCTCGGGCCCTGAGCAGGAGCCAGTAGGCCCTTGCCCTCCGGCATCTGTAACTCTTGAGCAGACGCACGCAAATAATTACCTGGAAAAAACTAGTCAAACTCAGTCGTTTGCGGTGCTGTGTGCAATATTAAATGCTTCCCCCGAAGGTTTTATAGCTATTAATTCTAGCGGCCATATTCTCTATTTCAACCAACCCTTTATCCGACTGTGGAACATTGACCCTAATTGGCTACAGACGGCTGTCTTTAGTGACTTAAATGAGCACTGTATTAGCCAAATCGCGAAGCGATCCATCTCGGCGATGCCGAATTGTTTGCCGCTAGAAGGAGTGAATGAAGAGATAGAACGTCTAGATGGACGAGTTTACGAATACACCGCTTACACTCAAACACTTACGGATGCACCGCCGATCACTGTTGTTATCTGGCGTGATGTAACAAGTGCGCGAAAAGTTGAAGCATTAAATATGCGACTGTCGCGCATTCTTGAGCGCAGCCAGAATGAAATATATTTATTCAACCGAAACAGCCTGCTATTCAGTTATGCCAATGCAGGTGCAATTAAAAACCTTGGCTATGACATGGACTCCCTGCTTACTCTTACACCTGTCGACATTAAACCTAATTTTGACGAGTCAACTTTTCGTCAAATGATTGAACCATTATTAAGTGGTGAAAAGTCCCAGTTGAGATTTGAAACCGTACATCAACGTGCTGATGGTAGTCAGTATGATGTGCAGGTTCACTTGCAAATTGACGATGATCCGCATGACCCCCAGTTTCTTGCCTTAATTTTGGATATAACCGAGCGCAAAAAAACAGAAGCATTGATCTGGCGGCAAGCTAACTTTGACAGCTTAACGCAACTACCTAATCGAGTAATGCTACAAGATCGTATGACACAGGAATTGGCAAGGGCCAAACGCAACAACAATAAACTTGCGATCTTATTTATTGATCTGGATAAATTTAAGGAGGTCAACGACACTTTGGGGCACGATGTCGGCGACCTGCTACTGATACAGGCGACTCAACGTATCCTGAACTGTGTGCGAAGTTCTGATACGGTTGCGCGCATGGGCGGTGATGAATTCGTGGTTTTGATGCCAGATTTAATTGACGCAATACAAGCTAGCTACATTGCACAAAAACTAATCGACCAACTGCGCCAGCTATTTAAATTGGATGACAAAGAGGCTGTGGTTTCTGCAAGTATTGGTATAGCGGTTTACCCCGATGATGCTAGTGATGAGCAAAGCCTGCTTAAGTGCGCAGACCAATCAATGTACGTGAGTAAAGATAAAGGCCGCGATCAATTTGTGTTTTTCACCCGTGATATGGAAATTCGTTCGCAACGAAGAAGTATTGTCTTAACCCACCTAAGAAATGCCTTAGATAAAAATGAACTGTACCTAAATTTTCAGCCAATCTACAACCTGGCCACACAGCATTTCAACAAAGCTGAGGCACTACTTCGATGGCACAACCCCGAACTGGGTGACGTTTCGCCCGCTGAATTTATTCCACTGGCCGAAGAGAGCGGCTTAATCATAGGAATTGGAGAGTGGGTATTCGATGAGGCTGCTCGATGGATTAAACACTGGCGTGATACGTTACAACTGGAAATTCAAGTTAGTGTCAATAAGTCGCCAGTCCAATTTTCACGAGAAATCAGTTCCTTTGGACGGTGGGCGGATAAGCTCAAGGGCCTCGGTTTACCCGGCAATAGCATGATAATGGAAATCACTGAAGGTGTTTTGATGGATGCTAATGCCGATATCACATCGACCTTATTTATGTATCGTAACTCCGGCATAGAGGTCGCGATCGATGATTTTGGCACGGGATACTCATCGCTGGCATATTTACGCTATTTTGATATCGATTATTTAAAAATTGATAAATCGTTCATAAGCAGAATTTCGCCAGGATCAAATGACTTGATTCTGACGCAAGCAATTATCGCTATGGCTCATGCGCTGGGTTTAAGGGTAGTTGCCGAAGGAGTCGAAACCCAAGAGCAATTGAAACTACTGATCAACAGCGGTTGCGACTTCGCCCAGGGTTATTTCCTGTCCAAACCAATTATGCCTGCACAACTTGAGGCATTGCTAATTGAACAAGTAAATACGCTCGGAAAGCTTTGAGAACGATGTTGTAACTTGGCTAAGAAACCCTCTCTCTGAATCGCCCGTAGTCTCGTAAAGACCTCCACATCGATCACCTCGGACACGGTGACATGCTGACTCCCCTCCTCGCCATCGTCTCAGGCACTGCGCTGGATAGCCGCTACTGTACTTACCATAGCCTTTGCCGGCTCGCACAGGCGTAGCGCTGCTTCGGTGGGTACCATATCTTCAAGGGAGCGAATGAACCGACTGGTTCTGAGCTGGGCTTTCGGGCGGCTGATCTGGCTGGCGGCTAACGGCCAGATTCGAACATCGCAGTCAACGACAATGCGTTGTAGCGCTGGGACTGCCACAGTCAATTACCGCCAGGAAGTAGCGATACAAACCCCAATCAGCCGACGTATCCATGCTCCAGAGAGTCAGCAGTCAACCTATCGGGATACCCAAAGAGATACCGTTGGTCTCTGCCGCGCTTACATCAGTTGAATCATCATTCAGAGGGGATATGAGGGCGCTAACGGGCCCAGTAAATTGGGTAGCTTCGAAGGTATCAACATCCACGGGCCGCCCAAACAGATAACCCTGAAAATGCTTACAGCCGTTATCTCGAAGGGTCTCGTATTGCGCCTCGTTTTCCACACCCTCAGCAATCACTTCAAGCCCCAGGCCGTGTGCCATCGCCAAAATGGCACGGACAATCGCCAGGCTACTGGCGTTCTCAGGTAGGCCGCGCACAAAGGACTGGTCGACTTTTAACTGATCCAGTGGCAGCTGCTGCAGGTAAGCCATTGACGAGTAGCCGGTGCCGAAGTCATCGATTGAGAAGCGAATGCCCATCTCACGCAACTCCTGCATACGTGTCACTGCCTTGTCCTTGTCAGTGAGCAGTAGCGACTCTGTGATTTCCAGTTTCAGATGCAATGGACTGGCCTGAGTCTCATGAAGGACATGCTTAATCAAATCAACAAAGTCGTCCTTATAGAGCAGCCTGGAACTGATGTTGACCGACAAACTCAGACCCGCCGTATGCGGCCGCGTGGCCCAAATGGAAAGCAGCTCGCAGCCTCGCTTCAATGTCGCAAGATCTAATGGTTCAATCAGGCCACAGCGTTCGGCTATCTCGATAAAGTTGCCGGGGCCGAGGATGCCGCGTTGTGGATGCTGCCAACGCACTAGGGCCTCGGCGCCCTCCAGTACGCCATTCACACCTACTTGCGGCTGTAGGTACATAACAAACTCGCCACCGACCAATCCACGGCGCACATCCTCTTCCATTTTCACACGCATGCTAACAGCCGCTTGCATCTGCGGATCATAGAAGCTCAGCGCGTTTTTGCCTGCAGCCTTTGAGCTGTACATGGTCAAGTCCGCATGTTGCATCAGCTCATCCACCGTGTGCTGCTCATCATTGAACAGGACGACACCAAGGCTGGCGCTATTGTTGAAACGCTGCGACTTGACTATGTATGGCTCACGCAGCGCATGCAGCAATTTTCTGCCGATATGCTCAACATGTGAGCCGGCCTCCTCGGCATAGGGCTCTAGGCCCTCCAATAAAATGACAAACTCATCGCCACCTAGGCGTGCCACCGTATCCAGCTCGCGCAGACTCGCCTTTAACCGGTCGGCTACCTGACAAAGGAGCTCATCACCCACCTGATGACCATACAAATCGTTAACGTTCTTAAAGTCATCGAGATCCATGAAAATCAGGGCTGCATATTGTCCCTTTCTACTACACAGGATCACAGCTTGCTGTAGTCGATCACGCAGCAAGCGCCGGTTGGGCAAACCGGTCAATGGGTCATAAAATGCCAGTTGCTGGATCTGCTGCTCAGCCGTCTTGCGCTCACTAATGTCGGTGAGTGAAGCCACATAATTAATTACTCGTTGCTGCTCATCACGAACCGCACTGATGGCCAGCCATTCGGGATAAATTTCCCCGTTCTTGCGTCGATTCCAAATCTCGCCTTCCCAAACACCTTCTTTTCTGAGCGACTCCCACATACCCTGGTAAAACTCGGGACTTTGGCGCCCAGAGCCAAGCATACGAGTAGGCTTGCCGATCACATCTTCTTCGCTATAGCCGCTTATCTTTGAGAAGGCCTTATTGGCTTTAATAATTCGTGTCTGAGCATCGGTAATTAACATCCCCTGCTGGGATTCAAAGGCAATGGCGGCAATTTGGCTACCTCGCTCTAGCGTGATTCGATCGGTGATATCACGCGCTAACAGCAACACTGCACGTCTACCCTCAACCGGTACATCCAAACGCCGTGCACGCGCCTCGAAGACACGATGTCCAGCAGGGGTTTGCATACCGTATTCAATGGACTGAGGGCTGTCGCTTTCGAGTGTGCGTCCAATGAACTGCATGAACATTTCCGCCTGGCTAGCCGGCAGAACATCATGCATGAGACGCCCCAGAAGCCGCTCTCCTTTGGCTAGGAGTAAATCGTTGTCTGGTGTATTAATCCTTAGATAGCGGCCGTCCTCATCCATTACCAGGGACAGGTCAGGCACCGCTTCACTGATGGCACGTAACTGCGCTTCACTCTGAGACAGCGCCTCACGATCTGCTTTTTGCTTATCAATGTCCCTGAGCAGTAGGCCCATCAACAACGTGGATGGCAGCAGTACTGTAATCACTGGCAACAATCCATGTTGCAGGAAAAGCTCAAACTGCTCGGCCGGTAATAAGGTCAGGATAAGCAGTTGTAGAACCTGCACCAGCACGCCAAATATCAGCAGCGCCAGCACATTGAAGGGAACCCGACCACATCGATGCAGATGACGATAGAGCAGCCCGACAAGAACGGGCATGAGTATATTAAGTACGCCGGGGGCCATACCAACCCCACCCAGCCACCAACGGAATAATGCTGCAAGACCACCCGCAATAAGACCCACAAGCGGCCCACCAAAGAAGGCCGCCATGCTCAATACTACGGTTCGACCATCGAATATCAGCCCGTCGCCGATGGTAAGAGGCATCGACATGCCGATAATGCACACCAAGCCAAACAGCATTCCCGCACTTATTTTCCCCGCTAATTTTCTGCTATCTAGGTAGCGCATCAGCATGCCGTGCATCCAGCACAGGGTTATAAGCAGAGTCACATTTTTGACTAACTCGAGAATCATGCTGTCGCCCACTGATGCAAGTTGACTCCATCTAGAACTTATAAAGTCTGAGTAGCAATCTAATAACTTCGCTTTGATCAAAATAAATTGACTCTGACTTCGAAGAAGCCATTCATGGCAGCAAATGTGTCAGTAGACACAGGGCTACTCATACCAAAAAACGCTTACCTGAATTTTTCGCGGATTGAACCTGCCTGTTCTCAGTTACTGTGATGTCTATGCAGGCCTTAGATACCTCGGCTCAACTGAGTCGTCATCTCGCTGATGACGATCGCATTAATGCTCCTCAACAGCCGGACTTCGCCCCCTAACGTGGCCTTGAGCTCCGGCCTGTCCTCCAGTAGCTCTGCATTTTGTTGAATCACCTCATCCAGTAGCTTCGGTGCTTCTTTGCGCACGCTGTCGACAAGTTTTCGGATGTTGTCCCGGGCCGTTGTTGGCTTGATACCCATGGCTTCACCCGCGCTTATGAGTAGCGGCGTAGTGATCTCTACCAGGCGCTGAGTACCATTAATTGGCCAAGCCATAGTGGCTTGGCCTGGCCACTGATCTCGGTCATACGCCCGTGTGCCGTATACGGCCGTGCACAGCAAGTCATAGAAAGGCGACAGGTGTACGCCCCTAGCAGACATCAAGAAGCTGAGGTTTTTCAGATGCGCGTCCTCATTGCCCACGAGGACGTTGAAGATCAACCATTGGAATAGGCGCAGGCGGGCCAGCGCTGCTGGCCGACACTGGTTGGCCAGTTCTGCAATGCGCTCAACACTGCCGGCACTGTACTTGAACTCTCTGGACAGGCCATTCAACTGGCATGCATCGATACAGTGAAGACGAGCCCAGCCGTGCTCAGTCTCGGTGCGGTCAAAACGCTCAATCAAATAGACCGGCTGCGGCACATATAAGCGGTGCACCCGTGGTACAGGCAATCCCACACGATCAGCCAGTTTCATCACAAACCATTCGTTGATCACGGAGTGCGGCCATGCATCACCTGGATGGTCGGGCTTGAGTATGTGTGTCGATGGCTCGCTCCCCACTGGCTCAAGTAACTGGTCATCCCTGTAGATGATCGCCACCTTATGTTGAGCACCTGCCAAGGACATTTTCTTGGCGGCTTTCTCGGCCAAGGGAATCTTCGGCATCGCCAAAATGCGCTCTGACAATTCGGCATCGGGCAACACCTGTTTGCTCCCCGGCTCCGGTTCTTGTCCAGGCGGAAGCAAAGTGAGAGAGCCTGCAGACTCCGCACCGAAATGCTGCAGCAAAGCGAAAGCATCCTCAATCGCCGCGCCTGCTGCCATAGCGATTAACTGCCGCTGTCCCTCTTCCGGAAGCAGATTGTCGAAATACCACTGCACAGGGCGAGTGGTAGCACCATCGAAGTGCTCCTCCGCCTGCAGGGGTAGCAACGGGCACAATGCATGCGCCAAAGGATCGACCAACCACTGCCTGCTGTAGGAGAAGGCCCATAGGCCATTGCTCTCGCGCAGAACGCCTACCTGGGTCTGGTTGATCCATACGCTAAGCGATCGTTCCATTACTCAGCCTTGCTTCTGGAAGCAGTACTCTTGGATGTAGCCGCCATGCTCTGTTTGGCCAGCTTCTTGTTAACCGTCTCGATGAGCACCTTCCTAGTGTCGTCTGCGAAGGCTTCTGGAACCTCAATCGTCACGGTCATACCGAGTTGCTGCATGACTTGGAATAACTTGCCCCACTGCACCGATTCTCCGCCGCGCTCAACCTTCCCCAAAAAGTTCTCGGACACGCCCATAATGCCAGCTGCGTCGTCTTGACGGATTTGCATGGCCTTGCGACTTGCTCGAATGAGCGCGCCTACTTGCTCAGGGGACTCGATGTCGATTTTCATTTGAGAAACCTCATGATCTTGCTGATTTGTTGCGCAGCGCAGAGAGAAAAGCAAAATCCACACGATTGTGCGGATTTTAGCCGGCAGTACCGCATCTTTCAATAATTCCTCATGATCGTGAGGATTTTAAGGCTGGGTCATGGTTATGGCAAAAAATCCACACGATTGTGCGGAAAACTCAAGAGCCTGCGCGCTTCGCTTGCGTGCGGTGACCATACGATCGGTGGAATAACGGTCTTGCTGTTTCCTCTCACCCTATCACGGCGTTCTCGCCGTCAAGGGCTGCGTGCGCTTCGCGCACTTGCGGCAGGGCCGGCTACCGCCCCCTGACTGCTGCGCTACACCGTGCTTGTGCCGGTTCCGGGCAATTCCGCCCGAGCAACTGGAGCACGATCATGTCGCAACTCTCTCTGGCTTTTAACGCTTCGCTACTGGTTCAAGACGACCAAGGTCGCTACTTGCCAGCTACTGCGGAGCAGATTTTGGAAGAGGCACGTCGAGTCATCGACCTCAAAACTCAACGTGGTGAAGCGTTCACTTCGCCAGAGCTGGTCAAGGAGTACTTGATCACCAAACTGGCCGGCTTTGAACATGAGGTTTTCGCCGCACTGTTCCTGGATGCCAAGCACCAACTGATTCAGTACGTTGAGATGTTTCGCGGAAGTATAGATAGCGCTTCAGTCTACCCTCGGGAAGTGGTCAAGGAAGCACTTCACCACAACGCGGCAGCAGTGATCTTTGCGCACAACCACCCAAGCGGAAATCCTGAGCCAAGCCAAGCAGACAAGACTTTGACTCAGCGGCTCAAAGAAGCCTTGATGCTTGTCGAGGTACGCTCGCTGGATCACATCGTGGTTGGAGGCCGACAAACAGTGTCATTTGCTGAGCGCGGATTGATCTGAATACCGGGGGCTTCGGCCCCCTTTTTTGCTTCGCCTGTTAGTGAGCACCATATACATACAAGTAAATCCGATGGAAAAAATCGGATGGTAATCAATGAGAGAAAAGATAGTGGCGCCAATACAACGCCAAACAGGGTCGGTAAACTTATGCTGCTTAGCAATACAGTCCACTGAGCCGGATTCTAAAAGTTGTACTGCGCGCTGAGCCAACTGGTGGGTACCCGGTCACGGCTGTCGGACTCCGGCTTGCCACCTGCAGTACGCCAGGCCACTGTGGCTTCGGCCTGCCAAGGCCCTTGGCTGAAGCGCAGCCCAGCACCTGCGCCGGACAGGCTGCGATGGTTGTCGCCGGCTTGCCAGGTGTCATGGGCAACGCTGACTCGGCCGCTGTCATGGAAGACGAATGGGCTGAATGCACCCATGGCATAACGCAGCTCCAACTGGCTCAGCCAGCCTTCATCGCCATAGCCTTCGCCTGATGGATAAGCGCGCACGCCCGTGGGGCCACCCAGGCCGAAGTCCTCCGACGAGTCGAGGTTATCATTGGCTAGTTGGCCGCTGAACCTCCCGTAAAGGCTGAAGCCGGCCGGCAATAACTGCAGGCGGGCAACGTCTAGGTTGAGTTTGTCGAAGCGTCCGGCACTTTTCGCGCTCAGCCGGTCGGCGGCGCGCAAACCACTGTCGAGGTGCAGTTCGCCAGGAGTCCAGGTCAGTGCACCGAACGTGATGCCACCTCCGCCCAGGCTGTCACGTAGATCGAATTGCAGACTGACTGGCAGGCTGTCGCTTGACTTGTCCAGACGGGTATCGGTGCTTTGGTATTCGTCGCGCAATTGTTTGTGTTGGTAGGTGGCGCTCACTACCAGGTTGGCGCGTTGCGAGCGTAGCAACGGGTAGCTCAGGCCGGCACTGCTGACCTTGGCGGTGCCGCGAGCATCGAGGTCAGCAAACTCCTTGCCCAGTTCGTAGTAGGTATGGGCATAACCCACCTTGCCGCGCAGGCCGGAGCCGCCCAGCGGCAGGCTGTAATCGAGGCTGCCGTACCACATGCCTTCTTCGGTATAGAGGCTGCGCAGGCTGAGCTGATCGCCCAACATAAAGGGGCTATTGGCGCGCAGGTTGAAGAAGCCGCGATGCTCGCCGGTGTAGCGGTTGCCATGGTTATCCAGGCCCACCTCACCACTGAGCAAGGGCTCACGTTCGACCCGTACCTGCAGATCACCGCTACCGACCTCCTGGCCAGGACGCATGATCGGTGTGGTCTTGATGCCGGGCTGGTCATCGAGAATCAGGGTGGCGCGCTCCAGCTTGTCACTGGCAATCACCGTACCCGGCCGCAGGTCACTGAGGAAGGCATTGGCCTGCTCAGCCAGGCGCCCTTCACCTTGCGCACCGACCTGACCATAGCGGCCTTCAACCACCTGTAATTGCAGCACGCCGTCGGCCAGGTTCTGTGCCGGGATGAAGACCCGGGCGAAGGGGTAGCCAGCAGCGCGGTAGTGCTCGGTGAGTTGATTGGCCAGGCGGCGCAGGCCGCCCAGGTCATAGGACCGGCCGGTGGTTGCGCCGAGTACGGCAAGCAGTTCGGCCTCACTGAACAGGCTGTTACCGCTGAGCTGGATGCCTTGCAGTTGCACCTGTGGACCACCGCTCTGGGGTGTGCTGCTGGATGGGGCGGAAAAATTGAAGTTGGGCGAGGCTTTGGGCTGCTCCAGCGTTGGTGCTTGCTCCTGCAGAATGCGCCCGGCGTCCGGGGGCGTCTGGGCCGATACCGGAGTGGTCAGCAGTGCGGCGAGCGCGATCAGCGCCGAGCCGAGGGGTAGAGATTTATCCATGGATCGAACACTTCCTGAACGCTGAACAGGGCGGTAGTCGGGCGAGCTGGGCATCAGATGCCCTCCCCGTTTTCATCGTCGGTGCTTGCCTCGTTGTCGCTCGGCACATTGATGCCGCCATTAACCACAAAGACCTGCATAAAGCCGGAAGGCTGCGCGCCACCCTGGGTGGCTTGGTTGGGTGTATCGGCGGAGTCGGTTGCCACGAATTCCAGGCCCGTTTGTGCGCTGGCGGAAAGGCCATCCGCATTGCTCGTGGCACGGCTGTCAATGCTCAGCGAGTTGGCCAGGGTGACTGAGGCCTGAGCGGTGCTGACGGCCGCCAACAAGGGTGGTTGCACGACCGGCTGCGCGCTGGTTGGGGCGGTATTGCCGATGATCGAGTACTCGCCTGTGGAGGCGCTGTTGTCAGCAATGCCATAACCCAGGGTGTTGCTTAGCCCACCGGTATAGCTGATCTGGTAGTTGCCGGCAGTGCTGCTGTCGGTCGCATCGGTGCTGTAACTGGCCGTGCCGCTGAGACCGGCAAGGGTAGCGTCATCGCCATTGGCATAGCCGCTGATGGTGCTGCTGATACCGGCGAGGCTGACAGGAGCGCCCAGGGCGCTGCTGGCAAAACCGGGTGTTACCAGCAGCAGAGGTTGTTCCCGGTAGAGCGCATACAGCCCGCTGCCCAATGCGGCGTTCAAAGTGTCGTAACCGTTGCTGGTTTCATCCGTGTTATAGCGGAAACGCCCGGAACCTGAACCGAGTAATGCCGCCAGGCCGCTGCTGCCCGCCACACTGCCGGTGAGCAAGGTGATGCGGCCATTAGCGCCGCTGCTGAGGATGCCGCTGCTGTGGATGATATTGCCGCCAGTACTGCTGCCGGCCGCCGCATTCTTACCCGCGTTCAGGACTATAGCGTCTGCTGCTGTAGAGGCTGATTGCAGGTTGCCGTTGAGCGTCAAGTTGCCAGTCAGCGTGGCTATATTAAGCGCACCGCTGGTGGTGATCGCACCCAGCTCCAGGGCATCGACATCCACATAGGCGATGCTGCCAGTGTTACCAATCAGACGACTGACATTGTTGGCGGTATTGGTCAGCGTGTAACTCACGCCGCTGCCCAGCAATTCCAGCTGATTGGCATTGATCGAACCGTCATAGCTGATAAAGGTGTTGGAGTTCAGGGTGATATTGCCGGTGTAGACGTTGACACCGTCATAACCGAGGCGGCTGCTGCTGTTGCCGGGCGAGACATTGATACCAGCCACATTGCTGTTGGCGGATGTGCCTTGCAGCGAAATATTGCCGCTGCGCGAGACAATCATTTCCTGGCCGGAACCAAAGGCATAAATGCCGCCATATTGGCCGTCATAACCGCTGCTGTTGAGTGCGCCGATGATCTCGATTGCGCCGCTGTGCGAACCGATACTGACGGTGCTCAGAAGGTTACTGAAGGAATACAGGCCCAGGCCGGCGCCAAAGGTGTTCTCGCTGAAGTCGGTTGCAGCGTTGATGCGTATCGCCCCGCTGGTGGAGCTGATACTTGATGTCGTGGCATTGTCCAAGGTGCCCATTAGCAGGCCGTAGTGCCAGGAACCGTCGTTGTTGGAGCCGGTCGAGATGGCCGATATATCAATATCACCCACGCCCGAGCTGATACTCGACTGCTCCTGATAGATACCCATGTAGCCACCGGCGGCACCACTTTGACTGGCCGATTTGCCATACAGGGCAATATCGCCGCCGACACTGTTCAGGCTACTGCGGTAAAGCGAGATGCCGTTTTTGAAGCTCACCGCGCCAATGGCCTGTGTAGTGCCGCCCATGGCATAGCCATCGCCAACCGTTAGCCCATTCCAGGTCGTGCTGCCGCTACCACCACCCAGCCACATATGGCCGCCGTTGCTATTGATCGCCGAGCCATCCATCAGGTAGATCGAGCCGGCGCCGCTGCCATCAGCATCGGCCCAGAGCACCAGCGCGGCATTCTGCCCACTGGCGCCAGTCAAGCTGGCTCCAGCATTTAGGGTGATGTCGCCAGCGCTTTTCAGCGCCAGGTTGTCGGAATAGCTGTTGCCACCGGCAACATTGATATCGCCGGCCGTAGCACTCCCAAGGATGATGCTGGAAAAGCCATCGACGATATTGCTCGCCAGATGCGAGCCGCTGATCTGCAGCATACCGCTGCCAGAGCCAACACCAATGGTGGTGCCAACCGTCTCGGGTTTGATGATCAAGGTGCCCGTGCCGCTGAGTCTTGGGTTGGCATCCAGTTGCAAGGTATCACTTACGAGGGTGATATAGCCGACGTTGGTGCTGCGCAGCGTGCCGCCAGCGGCATGTATACCTTGCGCGTTGCTATTCAGTCCGGATGTGCCGCTGAGTGTCAGGGCGCCGGCTTCGGTGCGAATGTCGCCGCTGTTGATGCGGATGCCATCGTTATCCAGGTTGTTTGCTTCCGTGCTGCTGCCGCCACCGGTGCCTGTGATAGTCAGATCAGCGTTGCCGGTAGCGGCGAGCGTGGAGTTACTGATAAGAACGCCATGGTTGCCTCCGCCGTTGGCATTCTGCCCGCCGCCAGTGCCGGTGATATTGAGCCCCGCAGTGGCATTCAGCGTGCTGTTTTCAAGGCCCACGCCCCAATTGCCGCGGTCCAGATTGACGTCGGCATTACGCAAGTTCTGCGAGCCATGGCCAAGCAAGGTCATGCTGTTGCCCGCAATATTCATCCCACTCAAGCGCAGGCCGATGCCGAAGCGATAACCGGTCTGTGTGCTGGTACCGTTCAGGTAGATATCGCCGCTGCCAGTGTCGATATCGGTAAAGAGCGCGTTGATCCCGGCGTAGGTTTGCGTCACCCCCGTGGCTGTCGCACTCAGGCCAATAGCGGCCGCATTGCCAACGGTGAGTGCATTCCAGGTCGTCGAACCACTGCCGCCACCGATCCACAGATGACCGCCGTTGGTGGTGAGGGTGTTGCGGTTGGCTGAACCGCCGTCTAGCAGGACACCACCGCTATTATCGCCGTTGCTATCTGCCCAGAAGATGGTGTCCAGCATGCCACCTCTGGAGATGATGTGGCGGCCTTGGCCGAGGACGATATCACCGGACGATTTCAGGGTCAGGGCTGAGCGGCCGAGTACCGACACGCTTTCAATATCCTGGTTGAGCACCAGTGACGGGTTGTTCTCAAGGCTCAGGTTGCCGTTGAGCATAAAGGCATCGCTGCCTTTGGCCTTGAGCATGGGCGCAGCCAGCCCTTCCATGATCGTCCAGTTATCGCTGAACACGGTAAAACCGTAGCTGGCTTGCTGCGTCTGATTGGCGTTGATACGTGTGCCGCCGGCGCTGGTCGCGAGGCCATCGAGCCAGTAGCTGGTGGTGACGTTGCTGCCGTCAACTTGGGCGTTTCTGCCGATCAGGCCGCCTTTGGGATCGGCAACGCCAGTAGTGCTGACACTGCCGCGCGCATAGCTATTGGCAACGCTGGCCTCAGCTGTGCGTATTTCACCAACCAGTCCCCCGACCCCTGTAACACCTCCAGTGTTGGCCTGAGCACTGACATTGCCCCAGGCGTAGCTGTTGTTGATGTGGCTGTTACTGCGCAGGGCTCCGACCAGCCCGCCTACGTTGCCCTCGCTGCCACTGGTGGTGACATTACCGGTGGCGAACGCGTTGCTGATGCTGCTGCTTGAGGTCACATCACCGACCAAGCCGCCTGCATTGCGGCCGATGGTTGTAACTGCGGCCGATGAGCTACTCCAAGCAATCTGACTGCCCACTGAATACCCCACCAGTCCACCAGCGTCTGCGGCTGAACCGCTGGCTCGAGTCGAGGTGATCTGACCACTGCTGTGAGCATTGAAAATGCGAGTATTGGTGGCGTTGCCGACAAGTGCGCCGACACCGCCTGCCGAGTTGCGCACATCGACATCAACCAGGCGAATATTGGCCAGGTTGGCACCGTTGCTGCTGCCAAATAACCCAGCGCCAGACGCATTGTGATTGACGGAAAGCCCGGAGATAGCATTGCCCAGACCATCGAGGGCGCCGCTAAAAGCGCTGATCGGTGTCCAGTTACCGCTGAAGCTCAGATTGCCACCCAACACATACTTGCCGCCGAGGTTGCCACTGATGGAGGCCATGTCGGCCTGAGAGCGCAGAATGCTGTAGCTCTGGTCGTTGATACTGAGGCTGTTGACGCTGCTGTCGGCCAGGTCCACCCGGCCATGCACCACGAGTTGACTGCCGTTGTTACCATAACTCGGATTGAGCGGAGCGCCATTCCAACCGTGATTGAGTGCCAAGCCGGCGTTGCCGCCGGCCCGAAGGGTTGAGTTGAGCAACAGATCACCATGGGCGGTCAGGGTCAGGGTGTTGGCCTGCCAGCTGAGGTCAGCGTTGACATGAATATCGCCCGCTTCAGCGCCGGCACTGCTGGTTTGTATCTCCACGTTGTTGTTGGCCAAGGCGTTTTGCAGAGTCGACGCCCCAATACCCGAGGGACTTTGTGTGGCCGAGCCCGCGCTGACAGTGAAGTCAGTCGGGTCAATCAGCCACTTGCCCGTCTTGCCCGTGTTTGCAGCCGTGGTGATCTTTACCGCGTTGTCGATGGCTACGTGCGCTGCCGATGTATCGATAAACCCGCCATCGCCACCCTTTGGCGCGCTGGCATCCAGCGTCCCGGCGACCTGAATGCGGTCATTTTGCATATCCCCCAGCAGCACAATCTCACCTTTCTCGCCGGTGCTGAGGGTTTGTGCTTCGGTAATCCCGGTGTGGTTGATCACGGTGCTGGCCAGATTGCCAGCGGCCTTGGCCGTCAGGTAGACACGGCCACCATCGGCTTTAACGGCACCACCCTGTTCGATCAGCGCGTCAATGGCGGATTGCTCCACCTCCAGTTTTACCGGGCCACCGAGGTCGAGGGTGACGCGGCTACCGGCACCCAGCAGGACATTGCCGCCGTTGGCGGTCAGCTTGCCGGTATTGCTGATCTTGGCGGCGATCAGGGCGATGCTGCCACCATTGGCAGCCTGGATATTGCCCTGATTGATGATGGCGTTGCTGGAGTTGCCTTCGAAGCGGTAGTTACCGGCCATAAAGTCGGCAGTGCTGATATTCAGGGTCGAAGCCACGATGCTGCCGACATTGATCTGGGCCGTGGGGCTGAACAGCACGCCATTCGGGTTGACCAGAAACACCTGGCCGTTGGCATTGAGGGCGCCCTGAATCACCGAGACATCGCTGCCCAGTACCCGGTTGAGCGCCACCGAGCTGCTGCCAGGTTGATTGAACGTAACGCTGTTGCCGGCACCGATGGAGAAGGTCTGCCAGTTGATCGCCAGTTTGTCGCTGCCCTGGTTGATGGTCATCGCGTTGCCGTTTTGGCTGATGCTGCCCGTGCCCGCTTCCAGCGCGCCGCCGGCGGGCAATGTCGCCAGGGCAGGCAACGGCAGGCAGCTCAACAGCAGTGCGGCGGCGCCAGCTGTACCGCCTTTGCGCTGAGTGCGGGCCAGTTCGGCAACCGCGACAAAGGCTCCCAGTGCCTTATTCCAGACCAGGCGGTAGCTGTGATTGAGGGTGGCACGTTTCATCGGTATTCCTCTCTGCAGACCGGGCTGTCGGCAGGAGGCACAACGCACAAGACAGCCTTCAGTGCATGCTAGCTATTTGCCGGGGCGTGAACCTGACCAAAGCTGACATCTCAGGCACCGTTATGCAGTCGGGCAGAGAAGCTATAACCCCTGTTGCGCCAGGCTTTCAGCGGGCATTCAGTGCCGCTGGCCTGACTGATTTTGCGGCGTAGACGGCTGATCATGGCCTCCAGGCGGCGTTCGTCATACAGGTAAGGGTCTTCGCCAAGGGCGCGGATCAGTTCTTCACGACTGGTCTGGTGCTCTGCGGCCTGTTGCAGGCAGTGCAGAAGCAGGCTTTCGTTATGACTGAGGCTGATAGTTATGCCCTGTGGGCACAACAGGCTGCTGTCGGCTCGGCGCAATTGCCAGGCTGGAGCGGCCTCATCAGGCAAACGTCGACTCAGGCTGGTGATTACCGCCAGCAACTCCGCCAGTTCCACCGGCTTGCACAGATAGTGGTCAGCTCCTTGCTGATGGCCTTGCAGACGCTCGTGCAGCTGGGTACGAGCGGTGAGCATGATGATGCCCAGTTGCGGGTGCTGTTGGCGCATGCGCGCCGCGATGCTCAGGCCGTCTTCACCGGGCAGACCCAGGTCGAGCAGCAGCAACTGCGGGACGAAGTTCGCCAGCGCCGCCTCCAGGGTGCTGCCGTCGGGCAAGCCGAGCACGTCATGTTGATGGTGGCGCAGCTGAAAGCAAAGTTCTTCCAGCAGGTCCTGGTTGTCTTCGATAACCAATATGCGGTTCACGGGGTGGCCTTCTCAGGGTAAGGCAGAAGTAATTTGAAGCGCATGCCGCCGCCTTCGCGATGCTCGGCATTGACCTGACCACCATGCAGTTCGGCGATGCGCTGCACCATATACAGGCCCAGTCCAGAACCGTCGACATCGCCGCCCCCCGGTACTCGATAGAAACGCTGGAAGATATGCGGCAAATACGCGTCCTCAATGCCGCATCCGCGATCATTAACCTCGCAGCAGAACCAGTCACCCTGCCGCGTCAGTCGCAGTTCGATAGGTCGGTCAGCGGCAGAGTATTTGGCGGCGTTGCTCAGCAAGTTACCCAGGGCAATGGCCGCGAGTTGTGGGTCGGCGTAGACGCTGGGCGTGGCTACGTGCAGTTGCACGCGCTGGGCAATGTGCTGATCCTGGATAAGCTGGTTGCAGAGCGCCTGACACTCCAGCCATTGAGGTGTGATGCGCAGGTCGGGCTCATCCAGCCGTTCGCTGTGCAGGAAGTGTTCGAGCAGGCCATTGATGCGGCGTACGCCGCGACGTATGCGCGAGTGCCGCTGCTGCACTTCAGGATGATGCATATCGGCCATCAACTGCAGCGACTGCACGGCACCGTCGATCATCGCCAAGGGTGTTCTGACTTCGTGCGAGAGCAGGCTGATAAAGTCGGCCTGGGCGTGTCTTGCCTGTTGTTCGATTCGCGATTGCCGCTCGAAACCGAGGGCGCGTAGTTGTTCTTCGTGCCATTGCTGTTCCATGGCGCGTACACGCCAGACCATCACCTGGGCGCAAGCTAGAATGCTGGCCAGGCTGCCAATCTGGAAACCATGCACCAGCCACAGGTCGCCGGGCAACCAGCCGAGCAAGGCCAGGCCTGCCGATAGCGCACCCATCAGGCTGGTGAAGTGGGCCAGGATCAATAAACCTGCGGCGCGGTTGCCAGCCCTCCACAGGCCGATACTGCGTAAGGTGCCGAGGGCAATCATCAACAGCGTCAGGCTGACGGCGAGCCCTGCCGCTTCCACATACAGGCCCAGTGCCGGGGTCGGCAGTAGCAGCAGATGGCTGTACTGGATCAGCTTGTAGCAGCGATTCAGCCAGGGTGTACGGGCGTCGATCTGCAACACCAGACGGTAGAAGTAAGCCCCGCTGGCATACATCAGAAAGCTGCCGTACTGCGTCCAGTAGTGGCCGACCCAGGGGTGTTGAGGAAGGATGAATTGCGAGGCCAGGCCATTGGCCCCAAGCATAAACAGCATGATGCCTCCGGCATACAGCAGGAACGCCCGAAACAGCCGGTCCTTGCGCCACAGGCCTTGCCAGAGCATCAGCAAAATCAAGTTCAGAAGTAGGCCGTAGTACAGACCCAATGCGCCATATTCACTGATTTTGGCGCTCTGGAAATCCTTCTGGTTCCAGAGTTTGGCGATCAGCAATGAGCTGCTGCTGGTGTGCAGGCGAAGATACAACACGCCACCATGCAACGCCTCAGGAGGTAGGCGAAATACTGTGCTGCGGTAGTCATAAGGGCGCTCGTCCGAGGGCAGCAAGTCACCGCCGCGCACTTCCTTATAACCCCCGGGCACCCGGGGGTCCGGGAGGTATAGGCGCAGGTCATCCAAATAGGGTGGCTGGATTTCTAGCAACAATGGAGCGTCATCTACACGTAAGGCATTGGCAGCAGTGTTTGTCAGCTGCATACGAAACCAGAAAACGCTACGACTATAACCGCCTGAAAAACCCTTATTGAATGGTTTGAACAAAGCCTGCTGGCTCGGGTGCAAGATGCTTTCTAAGTTTTGCGTTGTACTACTGTCTTCAAAAACAAACATCTCCACCGTACCTATGGAAGCTGCCCATGTGGTAGGTGTAAAAAACAACAACATAAACAAACAGAATCGCAGCACGGTATGAGCTTACTCGTCACTTGGCTGGCAGAACACTAAACGCAGACTGACCGTCTTGAACAAATAAGTCGACTCCCCTGTCTTTGCCAGCACATGCATAAGACTGAAAAAGGTGCTGACATGCCTCATGTTGCAAGCGTATCGAATAGGTTGGCCGACGCCTTGATCTCAATCGATTGAGTGTGGTGCTGGGTTGAAGGCCGACAAACAGTGTCATTTGCTGAGCGCGGATTGATCTGAACAACGGGGGCTTCGACCCACATTTTTTGCTACGCCTATGGTCGATTCGACTCGGGAAATCGCTGCCTACGCCTCAGCGTCATCCTCATCGTGGTAACAGAATAGGTAGTCGCCTGTGCGGGTAAGAATCTTCCCGCTGTCATCCTCTGGCGTTGCAACCTGCAGCACGGCCGTCATCAGTCAAACACTCCGTGGATTTCGTCCAACGTGGGCAGGGATGCCGGCACCACATTGAGTTCAGAGTCTAGGGCCGCCAGGGCTCGCGCATAGGCCATCATTCCCACCGAAAGGTCGCCTTTTTCAATGGCGATAACCTTTTGCCGGGTTATGCCGGCCAGGGAAGCCAGTGAGGCTTGAGTCAGCCCGCGATTCCTACGGCGCTGCCGAAGCTGCTCGCCAAGTCGCAATGCGATGAGGGAATAGTCCATGTTCTGTATACGCAACAAATTATATTGAATGTAACGTATACCGAACTAGCGGAGAAATCACAGCGGATTAGCGCTACGCGGCCATATAGCGATCCACAACAAGGCGCAATTCACGACTGTGTTGGCGATAGGTTTCCAGGACCTGCTGATAGGCTTCTACGGCTGCACCTGGTAGCCGGTACTGCAGGTCAAAGGCTTCGCTCTCCATCGCCTCCCACTGCGCGATCAACTGCACATCCGGCTGGGCGTTCTGGTTTTCCGCATAGATCAGATAGGTCAGACCGGAAACGAAAAAATCTATCGTGTCCTCGACACTCTCCAATAGCTCCAAGCATTGGCTGTGGGTCATTCCCAGCTCTGCGGCTCCAGGTAACAACATACTGCCTCCCTCCAAACCAGTCCCAATCTCGAACTCATCAGTCCCAGATTGGGACTGATCTGGGGTAGTCGCGTCAATGCCTGATCCACAATACCGCCATGGGTATCTGCGCATGCATGCCCGATGAAAAAGTACTAGGAGTGTTCAACTCGTCAACGCACCACTGGCAACTCACCCCAGCGGCAGGTGTAGCCTGGCGATTTAAGCTGCTGCTTCATCGCCCAACTGCTTCGAACTGGTACCCGCGCCAGACGCACAGTGCCTCGGCCCATGGTGGTGTTGATCTTGTCCAAAGCGGTCATTAGTTCGGCGCTGCGCGAGCGTGGCTTGGGGGCAAAAAGATCGCCCTGCAGATGAGCCGGGTTTACGAAGTGCATCAGCACTACACCGGCTTTCTGATAACGGTAGCCCGGCAGGTAGATCGCCTGTACGCCGGACAGGGCGGCTTTAATCAGGTCGCGCGTGTCGTTGGTGGGGTACGGCAGCGGCACGTTTGCGGTGCGCGAGTAACGTTTCTCGTCGGGGTTGAACACACCGGTGCGGATGTATACCTGCATCATCTGGCAGGCATCACCTTGCTTGCGTAGCTTCTCGGCCGCTCGGCTGGCATAGGTGGCCACCGCCTCGCGCAGCGGTTCCAACTCGGTCACCCGTTCTGAGAATGAGCGGCTGCAGGCGATCATCTGCTTCGGCTCCGGTCCTTCGTCCAAGCCATAGCATGGCTCACCGCGCAGTTCGCGGATGGTCTTCTCCACCACCACGCTGAATAGTTTGCGCATGCTCTTGGCATCCTGCTGGGCTAGGTCCCAGGCGGTGGTGATGTTCATGCCCGCCAGGTGCTTTTGCATCTGCCGGCCAACGCCCCACACCTCGCCCACTGGCGCCGCCTTCAACAACGCCTGCTGCTGCTCTGTGCGTGTGGCGACCACAACGCCACTTTGGCTGTGCTTCTTCGCCGCCCAGTTGGCCAGCTTGGTTAAGGTTTTGGTGGTGGACACCCCTACCCCAACCGGCATACCCGTAAGTCGCTCAACCTCAGCTTTGATAAACCGTCCGTAGGCCGCTAACGGACGGTGCACACCGGTGAGGTCTAGGAAGCTCTCATCGATGGAATACACCTCCATCCGTGGCGCCATTTCGCGCAGTACATTCACCACCCGTGCAGAGATATTGCCGTACAGCGCGTAATTGCTGCTGAACACCTCAACGCCGTGCGGCTCGATCAAGTCGCGGATCTTGAAGTAAGGCTCGCCCATGCCAATGCCCAGCGCCTTGGCCTCGTTGCTGCGGCTCACCACACAGCCATCGTTGTTACTCAGCACCACCACCGGCAGGCAACGTAGGTCTGGACGGAACAGCCGCTCGCAGCTCACGTAGAAGTTATTGCAGTCCACCAGCGCATAGACTCTGGGCATGCTTATACCCCCGGCATTTTGTGGATGCAGTGCACCACCACGCCAAAGATCTCCAACTCTTCATCTTGGTTCAGACGGATGTCCTGGTAGGCTGGGTTGGCCGCACGTAGCACGGGTAAGCCAAGCTCAAAGGACAACTGCTTGCAGGTGAATTCACCGCGCACTACAGCCACTACCACCATGCCGGCCGCGGCGGTCAGGGAACGGTCCACCACCAGGGTATCGCCGTCGTAAATTCCCAGGCCGTTCATACTGTTTCCCAAAACACGCAGAAAATACGTAGCGGATGGATGGCGCACGCATAGATCGTCCAGCGAGAGATTGGCCTCGATATGGTCCTCAGCGGGCGAAGGGAAACCCGCCGAAATACGGCTCAGGAAGAAAGGCAGCCGCAAACCTGGCCTATCAACGCGGCCGAAAACTGTCATGGGCATGGGAAGTGACCTGCAAGAAATACTGTATCCATATACAGTATTATGCAAAACCCAGACTGGCAACAGCAGCAGACCGGAGGCAAGCATGTGCGGAGGTGTAGAAGTGGCTGGGCGCTACAGCGCGACGGGCAAACCCATACGAATTTATTTCCCCAACCCCAAGGCCGCGTTACCTGTGCAGCAAGCCCACGGCAGCCTTGAGTGGGTCACTTGGGGCCGCCGCAAGGAGCAACCCGGCAACCTCCCCTCCACTGGCTGGGCCAGGGACGATTCCATCAGGGCTGGCAAGTGGGCCCACCACCACCCGCAGCAAGTGCGTGTAGTCGCTGAACGATTTATGGAGAAGGACGAAGCCAAGCTGTCTCATTGGTTTGACCTAGATGAGGGCCAAACCATCGAAGCATTGCTACTGGTGCAAGGGGTAGAACGGCGGGTGTATGTGGTGACGACGGCAGCGCCCCACAACTTGCAGATTCACGATAGGTGGCCAGTCCTATCGCCATAGAGCCAAGTATGGTTGATTACAGCGGATCACCCACCAGCATCGCAGACCCGGTATCACCTTCACAGCCTTCTTGAGGCATCCATTCCAGGCTGGCCGTTTTGTCGTTGAGGCTTACATAGAGGTTGCGGTCGATGCACTCCGCCATAGCGCCTTTGGCTACAGCGTGCAGTAACGAGTCAGTCCACTCCACTACTTCGTAGTTGAATACCTGTGCCTCGATGTCTTCGCCCTCATCGTGATGCAGCAGATTGGCATAGGCTTCGCTGCACGCAGTCTTCGTTGCATTGCAGCGGATTTCGATAGCGTTCTTGCCGGGCTGTTCATAACCCGCCACTGTCTTCCAACTCCCCCAAATCAACAAATCCCCCTGATGCTCCTGCACCGTTAATGGAGGCACCGTGACGGCATGGGATTGCTCAATCGGTGCAGGCGAGGCATACCAAAGGGCCGTATAGGCGGCCACCAGAGCAGAAGCAAGGGAGATTGCGAGGTAACGAAGAATGGGCATGATCGAGTTCCTTTCGAAAGTCTGACCGTCCTGGCCAGTTGTAGGTGAGGTACAAAAATGACTGTAGCCTAGGTTAGAAGCAAACTCACACATGGGTGATCCGATCACCATAATCGCAACGCCCCCCGCTACAATGAAATCAACCTAGTCGCTGCAGGTATCCCGTGTGACCGATACAACTGTCTCAGAAGCCGAAATGCGCCGCGCATTCGGCCTTGATCAGATACATGAGAAACAGCCCGCCAAAAAGCCAAATCCATTTTCCACTTACACGATTGTTGAACTGAGTGTGCGCGAGAACGGTGGAAAACCTTTCCGCTTCGAGCACCGATCAAATTCCATTAGCACGCTGGCCGCTCAACTTGAGGCCGAGAAAGCTGCCAGAGATAAGGGGTATGAGGTTTGGGTTGTATTGGATATCAGGCAGGTTTCGGCCTAACACCTGCCTGCCGCGCCTCAATACCAAATACGTGTACAAGCCAACCGTCACCCGGCGTCATTCTTCAGACTGTCAGTCACGGGAATTGAACAGGCGCATTATCGAAATCTGTTCGATATTGCGGATGGAAGCTGAAAAAACGCAGGACAAAATACCTATAGATAAGCCTGTTAAATCCAGATAAATCATGGACTTGTGACTTACAAGCAGTGTCTGGGCTCTCATGCCTAGCCCCATCCTGCGCGGTACATCTGATAAAACAGCCAGCATGCCCTCCGCATTGCCGGTGACACCCATGAAGCCTCAAGCATCCTCGCGGATACCCCAGAGCAAGCGCTCAGCCATCTGCTCAGGTTTACATGACTTGAATCAGTTCAATAAGCGGCCCTCAACACAGACCAAGCCTATTTTGTCCTACAATATGGACTCGGAGTGTGAGCCATGAAATTTCATAGTCACCCGCTGTTCCAGCGCTTAATGAAGATCTGGCTAACCAGCCTGACACTCACTTTGAGTGTTACAGCCAACGCAGAAGATCCACTGCGTATCGCACTGGTAATGAAATCGCTTGCTAATCCATATTTCGTCACGATGGCTGAAGGCGCGCGCGCGCACTCTCGCGAGCATGCCGCTCATTACGACTTGTTCATAACAGGTATTCAGAACGAAACCGATAGCGCCGGGCAGATTCATATCCTTGAGCAACTGATAATCGAGAAGGTTGATGCAATTGTCTTAGCGCCAGCGGATTCTGGAAATTTGGTGCCTGTGGTTAGTAAGGCGCTGGAAGCCGGAATCACCGTGATCAATATCGATAATAAACTTGATGATCGAGTACTGGCCGAGGCCGGTATCAATGTGCCCTTCGTCGGAGCCAGCAACACTAAGGGCGCCAAAATGGTCGGTAGCTACCTTGCCAAGAAACTGCGGGCTAAAGACCAAGTCGCGATCATTGAGGGCATCTCAACTACTACTAATGCCAAAGCAAGGACGGCAGGTTTTCGCGCATCAATGGCGAGTGCTGGGATAGAGGTTATCGAGATACAGAGTGGTCAGTGGGAGTCGGCTATTGCTGAGAAAATTGCAACCGAGATGTTGCAACGCCATCCAGATCTAAAGGCTATTTTGTGTGGTAACGACATCATGGCCCTGGGCGTTGCTGCAGCCGTGCGCGCAGCCGGCCTTGAGGGTCGAGTTAAGATTATTGGCTACGACAATATTTCCCCCATAGCACCGATGCTCGCAGACGGCCGTATATTGGCCACTATCGACCAGTTCGCGGGGCAACAAGCCGTGTTCGGCATCGAACTGGCCCTCAAAGCGCTCACAGAAGACACACCACAACAGGACTTACCTCCACTTGTACCAACCCCTCTGAAGTTGATCACCGGTCAATGAGGTTCAAGCCAGTATGTCCGTTTATAAACTGCTGCCTTTAGCGCTGCTAATGGGTCTGGCGCATGCTGCGCAAGCTAATGGCCTCACTGTTCTAGTCGAGCCCTACCCTCCATTTGTAACTGAGCAGTCAGGGAAGATCGCGGGCCCATATGTGGATGCTTTCAAAAAAATTGCACACACCAAGGGCATCGACACACAAATTGTCTCAATGCCTATTCGCCGTGCTCTGCAATTTTCACAGCACGCACCCAACACCTGCGTATTGGCATTGAATTACTCAGCCTCTGAAGCCGAGGTTTTAATATATCTCAGCAGAATTACACCAATCTTCGTGTGGGCCTATGCACTGCGCGATGCTCAAGTGCAAGCCACGTCTCTTCAAGACCTCAAGAAGTACCAGGTAAGCACTGTAGATATTGCAGAGGTTAGGTACCTTCTCGATGGTGTCGGCGTGAAGCACACGCCCTTACAGATCAATGCGCTTGGCTTAAAAATGCTCAATGCCAAGCGTTTCGATGTTCTGCTAAGTGATTTAAGTTCGGAACTGGCCGCTCGTGAAGGGGTAGCAGTCAAGCGTCTGTTTACTGTAACGCAGGTAGACCGCTGGTTGGCATGCAACCCCACAACCGACTCAGCTACGGTGGCAGCTCTAAGAGAGGGCCTTAAGGAAGGTCTATTTTCTGAGGACGTACGCGAGGTTTGGACCGGTTACGGTATGGGCGAGTACTACAACCAAGTACGAAAGGAATGGGCGCCAATCAGTAAACGACCTTAGCGTTGCCCCTACCCAATCAGTGCTTTTGGCTTTAATCGCAAGCTCTCAGCAGACTAGCCAATTACTGATGCAATCGATCCAGACGTTTTAGGCTAGCAAGCTGGATGTTGAGAAGCCACGAATACTGGCAATGTGCCTGCCACGCCACCGTCTAGAACGCTATACTGACGCCATAAATTCGACGCGAACTGAAAGCTGTGCTTGAGCAGCAGATCGCCGAACTAGCCACATCAGGCGGTGCAGAAATGGATGTAATCCAGCGCAACAATGTTCAGCAATTGCTGCACCCGAACCCGCATGCACCGGTGTTGATTTACGCCCATGGGTTTGGCTGCAACCAGGACATGTGGAAGCTCTTGACTCCTGCCTTCTCCTCCAGCCACCGGCAAATTCTGTTCGACTATGTCGGCAGCGGTAATTCAGATGCACGCGCATTTGAACCTGACCGATACGGCTCACTCCAAGGCTACGCCCAAGACTTGATTGAGGTTTGTGATGCCTTGAGTCTTTCCAACAATGTGACCTTCGTCGGGCATTCGGTCAGTTGCAGTATCGGTATCCTTGCCTCAATACAGCGGCCTAGGCTTTTTTCACAAATGATTCTGGTGGGCCCTTCGCCTTGTTTTTTGAATGACCCACCGAGTTACTTCGGCGGCTTTGAGCGGGCGGATCTTGAAGCCCTTCTAGGCCTGATGGATCAAAATTACATCGGATGGGCGCAAAACTTTGCGCCTCTCGTTGCGGGTTCAGACGCTGACCAAACACTAAGTTCGCAGCTATCTGGCAGCTTTTGCTCGACTGACCCGGTTATGGCAAGACTCTTTGCACAGGCAACCTTCTTCTCCGACATTCGTGAAGACCTTGAGCAGTGCGCAACACCGAGCCTCATTCTTCAGCATCGCAGAGATGCCCTAGTACCTTTGCCCGTTGGGGAATACCTCAAGGTCCGTCTTAAAGACAGCACTCTAGAAATCATGGACGTCGCTGGACATTGCGCGCACATGAGCCACCCACAACTGGTGGCCGCTGCCGCACATCAATACCTGTCAAGGAGCGACAGCTTTGTTCTACCTTGAACGCCTCCCATGCCCTGTACTGGTCACAGACTGTAATGGCCATGTCCGGCATACCAATCAAGACTTCAAGAAATTAGTGAAGCCTGACGCCTGTGAAAACATGGATCACTATTTCCCACCAGCCTGTCGTATTTTCCTGCAGACCCACGCCTGGCCTTTGCTGCTCAAAGATGGAGAGTTCAATGAACTTTACATGCAGTTGTTGGACGCAGACGGACAACTGATACCCGTGATGACGAACGCGCGAGTACATGAAGCCGAGGGCGAGCGCGTAGTGATCTGGCTATTTTTCGTGGCCAAAGAACGGCAACGCTTTGAATCGGAGCTGCTCAAAGCGCGGCAATATGCCCAAGAGACCGCCATCACATTGGCCAAAGTGAACACAGAGCTACAGCATGCTAATGCTCAACTCTCACAATATGCCAAAGAGGTAAAAACAGAAGCAGACCAGTTCGCTCATCTGAGCCTTACAGATCCGTTAACAGCCTTGGGTAACCGGCGCGCCCTATCACTCAATGTTGAACAATGGGCACACTCTGCAAGCAACAATTCGGTAGGGAGCTTGTTACTTATAGATGTCGACTTTTTTAAACAGGTCAACGATCGCTTCGGACACGCCGAAGGCGACCGCGTTCTATGCGAATTGTCGAGGGGACTTTTAGACAGCGTTCGCGCACAAGATACAGTGGTTCGCTACGGAGGTGAGGAGTTTGCCCTGTGGTTACCCTACTCAGATCAAGAAGGCGCGAAACTGACAGCCAAACGCGTACACGATCATATTTCGCGGATTCAGGTGGCTGACCAACAAATTACGGTAAGTATTGGTATTTCAACCCTCGCCCCAAAGAGTCAAGAAGCCGGGAATTTTCTCGAGCAGTTGCTCGCTCAGGCAGATTCAGCGCTTTATGACGCCAAAGCCCATGGGCGTAACCGCACAGTAATTTTTTCCGAACTAGTACAACCAATAATCAATTGCTAGTTATAGGCTATTGAAACCTATGTATACAGTCAGGAATATGCCATGAGCGATTCGAGCCAGAGCCTTTTCCCGCACCCCTTTAAGCCTATTGGCTGCGCTGAATGTCGGAACCATGAAGCATTAGGGTTTGATTTCACAATGGCTTTTCAGCTGATTCTAGACTTAGAAGATCAGCGCCCATTCGCGTACGAAGCCCTGGTAAGAGGAACAAACGGTGAGTCTGCCGGTGAGATTTTAGGCCGCGTAAACGATAGTAATCGCTATCGTTTTGACCAGGCGTGTCGAGTCAAAGCCATAGAGCAGGCTTCGCGATTGAAGCTTCACGAAATACCTGAATGCCTACTAAGCATAAATTTTCTACCCAATGCTGTTTATCGCGCGGAAACCTGTATACGTGCGACGCTTGAGGCTGCTAACCGCTTCGATTTCCCCCAGGACAGATTGATGTTCGAGGTTACCGAGGGTGAGCAAATCCATGACGCAGAGCACTTGAAAAACATTTTTGCCGAATACAGCAGGCAGGGATTTACAACCGCAATCGATGACTTCGGTGCAGGTTACTCCGGGCTGAACCTGCTCGCGGCTTTCCAGCCACACATAATCAAACTCGATATGGCGCTTACACGAGGCATAGATCAAGACCCAGTGCGTCAGGCGATCGTTGCTGGCATTGTGCTGGTGGCGAACCGTTTGAATATTCGAATCATTGGTGAGGGAATTGAGACACCAGGTGAACGCGACGCCTTACGAGAACTGGGCGTTAGGTATATGCAGGGTTATCTATTTGCCAGACCCCAGTTAGATGCTCTAAGCAGAGTATGCATTCAATCCATTTTCCGCGCAGGCTTTAATTTTATTGGATAGGTTACAACTGCTCGGACTAAATGGATCCTCATAGTTTAAGTGGCACTGCAGAACTACAAGCGAGGGGGTCTTGCCCCCTCAAAATCAAGATAAATAGACGGTTTCCAACCGGCCGCTACGCGGGGTGGACCCTCCGCGATTTATCTTGATTTTTTCACGACAGCCTTAGTCGCCCTAGTCGGCAGGGGTTCATGCGCAGCGCAAGCGCAGAACCCGGAAGACTAAGGAGCGAAAGCCATGAGCGAAAACATCAGGATCTACGTTGCCGATCTAGCTGCCTATAACGCTGGCTATCTGCACGGAGTCTGGATCGATGCCAGCATGGATCTCGAGGACATCCAAGCACAGGTCAACATCATGCTGGCGGCGTCACCAGTCGAGGGGGCTGAGGAATACGCCATCCATGATTTCGAAGGTTTTGATGGCTATGGCCTCGGTGAATACGAAGGTCTCGAAAAGACCCATGAGATAGCCAGTTTTATCGAAGAATACCCGGAGTTCGGGGGTGCCCTACTCGCCCATTTCAACGACATTGACGAGGCACGCAAAGCCGCTGAGGAAGATTATTGCGGATGCTATGCCTCGCTGGCTGACTACGCCCAAGATCTAACTGAAGAAACCAGCAACATTCCCCCACACCTGGCCAACTACATCGATTACACCGCCATGGCTCGTGACATGGAGTATGGCGGCGACGTATTCACGCTAGAAACGGGGTTTGAGCAAGTGCACGTGTTCTGGAACCGTTGATGTGAAATGAAGGCACTGGGGCGAACTCGGTGCCTTTGCTCTTTGCGCCCCTGTCCTGCCGGCCACCCGCGCGCCCCACCCTGAAGACAGGTGAACTAGCGTGTACACCAGCCCTGGGCATGTAGAACAGAGCTCTGCGGCAGCGGCCTATTCAGACCTTTACGGACTTACGTCTTTGCACAAATCAGCCAATCCGTATCTACAGATTTACGGATTTGCAGGAAACCGGATTTACGCTTTTACGTGTCTACAGAAATCCGTATATGCGCATATCAGGTTCTACAGAAAGCCGTAAATACGCAAAACCTTGAGGTCGCGCGAGTTGGTCTCCGAAATGTCGTTTCAATTCGCAGTTGTTTTCGTAAGTGAGCGTACTTGGTCAGCGCTCAGACCTTGGGGGCATAAATCCACCTCCGATCTCCCTGCACGTTCGCCCAGACCTAACCTGGCATGATCAAGCACAACTACTGCCGCACGGTGCACCTTCCACGTCAACGGAGGACACACCATGTCGCAACCACCAACTCTTCCCCACCACCCGCACCGCGTCGACCTAGACTCTCCGCGTCATCGCAAGGCTGGGCCGACAGCTCATGCCATGGCCCCAATAGCGCCTAATCAAGCAGCGACCGCGAAGCAAGCCGGTACTCCACCGCACTACCTCACCAATGCCGAGGCAGCTACCTACCTGCGACTTTCGCCGCGCACGCTAGAAAAGCAACGAGTAATCGGCGGAGGCCCGCGCTTTCACAAGTTCGGCAGACGGGTCATGTATGCCTTGGCAGATCTCGAGACCTGGGCCAGTGAGCGCAGCTTTGAGACCACCTTCGATCCTGAGTACCTCGAACGCCACCCAGGAGCTCAGCGTGATGACCAGTGAAATCCTTGCTTATGGGTCGCAGCACGTACGCCCTGCCAACGCAGAACGAGCAACTGGATCTGTTCCGTGCCTTGCCCGGCGAAATGGCTCCACGCGACGCCCAGGATCTGATGGCAAATCCGTTCTTCTCGCTAGCCAAATCGCGGCGCACGACGCCCATCGACTTTCGCTCGGGCGAGGTCACCGTGCGTGTAGAAGGCACGCTGGAGCATGGCATCGCCACAATCTGGGATGCCGACATCTTGATCTGGGCAGCCAGCCAGATTGTCGAGGCGCGCGATGCTGGTATCCCTACTTCGCGACTGATGCAGGCAACACCCTACGAGATCCTACGCTTCATTGGCCGCAGCACATCGTTGCGCGACTACCAGCGTTTCAAGGCCGCATTGGATCGGCTGCAGTCGACCAGTGTGGCCACCTCAATTCGCGAAAAAACTGGCCGACGACTGCACCGTTTCTCTTGGATCAACGAGTGGAGAGAGCTGGCCGCGCCGGATGGGCGGCCGCTCGGCATCGAACTGATCCTGCCGGACTGGTTCTACAGCGGGGTACTCGACCAGGCTCTGGTACTTACCATCGATCCGGCCTACTTCCGACTCAGCGGCGGTATCGAGCGCTGGTTGTATCGTCTGGTGCGCAAGCATGGCGGCAAGCAAGAAGACGGCTGGCAGTTCGACTTTCGCCACCTGTACCGCAAATCAGGGAGCACCGCCCGCTATTCAGACTTTGCTCTCGACCTGCGAGCGCTGGTCACTCGGCAGTCGCTGCCCGGTTATCACCTGAGCATCGTCCGTATACCCCCTGCAACAGAATTACTCGCGTTCAGGCCCGTGCCGTAAACGGCACGTGGATATCCTGCGGACAAGCTGTGAGTTCACTCGTGCTATCAGGCGCAACAGGGCACGTGCTATCAGGCGCACGACTATCGTGCTATCAGGCGCATCAAGTCCTCTACAGACCACGGCTGGCAAAGCCTACAGCTTCCCTTAACTTAACTAACTTAAAAGCTCTAACTTGTTATTGGCATGACGCTCCATTGTGGACAGGTGAAAATCGACCTTATCTGGTCGGGGAGACTCGACCATGATCGTCGCCCTGCTCAACCAGAAAGGCGGAGTTGGCAAGACCACCCTAGCCACCCACATCGCAGGCGAACTGGCCCTACGTGGCAACAACGTCATCCTGCTTGATGCTGACCCACAAGGCTCTGCACTGGACTGGACGCAACGACGCAGCCAGCAGGGATTGCCTCGGTTGTTCAGCGCCGTCGGCCTCGCACGCGAGACGCTGCATCAGGAGGCCCCGGAACTGGCTCGCCGTGCCGATCACGTGATCATTGATGGACCACCGCGCATTGCCGCCCTCGCCCGTTCAGCGTTGCTAGCCGCGGACCGAGTTCTGATCCCCGTGCAGCCCAGCCCTTACGATCTGTGGGCGAGCGCAGAGATGGTCAACCTGATCCGCGAAGCGCAGGTGTTCAGGCCCATGCTGCGCGCCGCGTTTGCCATCAACCGTCGCGTTAGCACTACTGTGATTGGTCGGGAAGCACGTAGCGCCTTGGCTGAGCAGCCGCTGCCAGCTCTGCAGGCGGAGATACGGCAACGCATCGTCTTCGCTGAAAGTGTCGCTGCAGGTAGCCTTGCCTGCGAACTAGCGCCGGACAGCGCTGCCGCACGCGAAGTCAGCAACCTAGTGGACGAACTGCTGCGGTGGTCGCTATGAGCGGCAAGCGCATCGACATCGGTGCTCGTCCGTTAGCCGATCCCCAGGCCGAAAACTGGATACGCCAGGGCGCCACCCAGGACAGCGGTAAAGTCGAACGCTACAGCGCCCGACTCACGCTCGACGTCACACCGGCACTGCGCACACGCATCAAGCTCGCAGCATTCGATCGCGGTGTAACGATGGCGGAGATGCTGCGTGATGTCCTGGAACGGGAGTTCCCAGAGGTCACGTCATGACGCTGATTGCCCGACAAGCCTTGTGGCCTATTACGCTGAGCGTTGGCAGTTTGTTAGTAGTAGCCTGGACTGCTCTTACGAACTCATCCCCCCTGCTCGTCTACAACGCTTCCAACAGTGTGCCCGCAGGTTGGTACAGCATCACTGATGCTCACCTACTGGCTGCTGGCGACCTCGTTCTGGTTCGCTTGCCGCCAGAGACAGCGGCATTCGCGGCGCAGCGCGGCTACCTGCCATCGACCGTACCACTGCTGAAGACGGTAGCCGCTACAGCGCCCCAGCGCGTGTGCGTGCGGGGCAATCAAGTAATGATCGACAGCAAGCTTGTGGCCAGACAACTGCGATGGGATCGGCAAGGTCGCACGCTGCCGACTTGGCGAGTTTGTCGCCGCTTGGTGGACGATGAACTGTTCCTGCTCAGCAGTAATCCAGAGTCGTTCGACAGTCGCTATTTCGGTCCTGTTTCGGCCAACGCAGTAATCGGTCTAGCGCAGCCCTTGTGGCTGGTGAAGCATCCATGAATCTGCACTTCCCGCGTCAATCTACCAGACAACTTCATGTGCTCCGCTTGCCCAACCGTGCGCCGCCTGCGTGTAGGAAACACCACCCTCGCTCTTCAGCAAAAGCATGCACACAGTTCCCTGATAACCCACTGATGAACGACCAAGGCAGAAGAAAAGCAGAGGGCAAGATAAAAGGGGGAGGCACTTCGTGGCTCGCGATGGTGTTCTGCACGGGAGGTTTAAGCGGCACACCGCCTAGACGATCAGGTGCCAGAACTGCCGAGAACGCTCACAGACACTGACCTATAGGGGTGCCTAGTACGCCTACCTGCGACCGGCTTTAAGGAACCATCAAAATGAGCAAGGACAGCCACAAAGATAACGATCAAGAGTTTCGACCCCAGCCGGGCAAGCCACGGCAGCGCGGCCAAACCTTCATCAATCAGGCATTACGCCAGACCAATAAGGCTGGCACGGGTAAGTCGAGAAAAGCAGCTCATCAACCTGGCGCAGGTATCGGCCGCGGGCATGTCGCTGCCCGTTTCAGCGCGCAAAAACTGAACCACAATGCCCGTCGTGTGACCATCAAGACACGCTTAGTGAATCTTCGCAAAGCAGGTAAGCGTTCAACACTTACTCACCTGCGCTACATCGAGCGCGACGGAGTCAGTCGCGATGGCGATCCGGGTAAGGCCTACGGACCACTCACCGACCAGGCCGACGTCGGTGCCTTCGAAGAACGGGGTCAGGAAGACCGGCACCAGTTTCGTTTTATCGTCTCGCCTGAAGATGCCGAGCAACTTGATGATCTGCGCACCTACACACGCCACCTGATGAGCCGAGTGGCAGCCGACCTTGGCACCCAACTTGACTGGGTCGCGGTTGATCACTGGAACACTGATAACCCGCACACTCACATCGTCCTGCGCGGCAAGGACGATACCGGTAAAGATCTAGTGATCGCGCGCGACTATATCGCCGAGGGCATGCGCAATCGTGCAGCAGAGCTAGCCACCGAGTGGCTGGGACCGCGTACTGAATTGGATATCTACAAGGGACTGCAACGCGAGGTTGAACAGCAGCGCTGGACCAGCCTGGATCGTACCCTGCTGCGTGATCACAAAGCTGGAGTGCTGCACATAAAGACCTTCGCGAACCATCCACGCAGACAGTTACTGATCGGCCGTTTGCAGCGGCTTGAGCAAATCGGACTGGTCCGTGAGCTCCGGACGGGGGAATGGGTCATACGCGACGACGCTCAAGCTACCTTGAGAGCCATGGGCGAACGTGGCGACATCGTGCGCACGATGCAACGCGCAATTGCTGGCACGCAACGTGATCTGGCGGTTTTCGAAGCAGGTGGCAGCAATCCGAATGTGGTCGGCCGAGTAATAGCCAAGGGGCTTGCAGATGAACTGCACGATCAAGGCTACCTGGTAGTAGATGGCCTCGACGGCAAGGCTCATTACGTGACGCTGCCTGCCCGCGCGGAATTGGCCAACTATCCAATCGGGGCGGTGGTAGAGACACAAACCGCAAACGAACCTCGTGCTGTAGATCGCTCACTTGCCTCACTGGCTGTAGAGGGTGTTTACCGCACTGATCATCACCTCGCGTTGGCCAGATCACAGGCTCCGGGGGGAAACTCCCCTGGAGCTGAAGTCGAACGTCACGTGCGGCGATTAGAAGCACTACGCCGGGCCGGCATAGTAGAACGACTTTCAGAAGGTGTTTGGAAAGTACCTGCCGATCTGCCCGAACGAGGTAGGCAGCATGACGCACGTCGCCTTGGCGATGTCACCGTGGGAGTGCGTACGCCGCTACCTCTAGAGCAGCAAACTCGTGCCGTTGGCGCAACATGGCTAGATCATCAATTAGTGGGTGGCAGGCGGGAGTTAGCTGAAACGGGCTTTGGCGCGGAAGTCCGCGAAGCGCTAAATCAACGTACCGACTTCCTGGTAGACCAGGGTTTGGCTGAACGACACGGCCAGCGCGTCAGACTTGCACGCAACCTACTGGCTACGTTACGCAGTCGAGAGCTGACAGCGGTTGCGCACGACATCTCCTCTCAAACAGCGATGCATTATCGCCCGGCGGTTGAGGGAGTTCGAATCACTGGCGTTTACCGACGTAGCTTGCAACTAGCGAGTGGCCGCTTCGCAATGCTGGATGACGGTACTGGCTTCAGCCTGGTGCCCTGGAAACCAGTGATCGAACAGAAACTCGGGCAGCACATTTCGGCAGTGATCCAAGGCAGCAACATATCCTGGCAGTTGGGACGCCAACGTGGACCTTCGATAGGTTGACCAAGAATTGCCGGCGCTTACACCAGCGCCGGCTCCTGCTGCAGCCACTGCTCGAATAAATGACTCTCCGGCCTGCCCTGCTTGGGCGCGTAATAGACCAACCGCAAGTGACGGTCTTCGTCGATCGTCAAGTTGGTATGGTCGAAAACAAGGTGCCCAACTGGCTTGATGAAAAGATGCCGAATGCCCTGGCAAGGCCCGTGCACATCCTGATGCCGCCACCACGTTTTGAAGTCAGGTGAGACCTTCTCCAACTCCTTAACCAGCTCAACGATATCCGGGCTTTGAGTCGCCCGGACAAAGTCACGACGAAAACTGGAGAGAATCTGCAGCGCCTGATCATCCCAAGGATCGAATAGTTCACGCATAGCTGGGCTGGTGAACAGCATCCACAGCAGGTTCCGACGTTCAGCCGGTACCGCAGAGAAACCGAGTACCCGATCCGCTGCTGCGTTCCAGGCCAGCACGTCCCAACGCAGATTAATCACATATGCAGGACTGAAGGTCAGTTCACCCATCAGACGATGAATCACGGGGGGTACTACACACCACGTTCGGCCGGGTTCAGCCGGTGGGCGCTGGTGTGCCAGCAGGAACAGATGTCGACGCTCGGTCGCATCCAGCTTGAGTGTTCTCGAGAGGTTATCAAGGAAGGCAGCTGAGACGCTGATATCCCGGCCTTGTTCTAGCCAGGTGTACCAGGACAACCCCACTCCAGCTAACGCCGCTACCTCTTCGCGTCGCAAGCCAGGCGTACGTCGCCGGCTACCAGCAGGCAACCCCACCTCCTCAGGCGAAATTCGCTCACGGCGACTACGCAGGAATTCGGCCAGTTCTGCCCGGGTGCGTTCAAGTGTGCGAGGGGCGCTCATCTGGTTACCTCTAGTAATAGCATAAACAGTCAAATTGTAACCCTTTCGAATACGAAGAAGAATAGCCCCAACTGGCCGCAAATACTTGAGCCAGAGCTCTTGCTTGATGAGGAAGCACACAGCGACGTGTCAGCAACTTGCTAAGGAGATAAACGGATGTACCAAGCACTTCTTCGGGAACAATTGGAGACATTGAAGTCATCCAACCAGTACCGCACCTTCACCACCCTAAGCCGAATTTGTGGCCAGTACCCATTGGCAAAATTGGACGGCTGCGATCAGAAACCAGTGGTCGTTTGGTGCAGCAACGACTACCTCGGGATGTCCCAGCACCCAAGCGTTCGCGAGCAGATGCATGAGGCGCTGGATACCTACGGAGCGGGCTCCGGAGGCTCTCGCAACATCGGCGGCTCACACGAGGTCTATGCCCAACTCGAAACTAGCCTGGCTGAGTGGCACGACAAAGATGCGGCTCTCGTTTTCCCGACTGGCTTTGGTTCGAACGACGCCACACTTCAGTGCCTACTGCGCAGCATCCCCGACTGCGTTGTAATTAGTGACGAACTGAACCACGCCTCAATCGTCAATGGCATCCGCTCAACGCCAAACGAGCGCAGGATCTTCCGCCACAACGATGTAGAGCACCTGGCAGAGATCCTCGCCAGCTACCCGTTGGGTCAGCCTAAGATCGTGGTGTTCGAATCGATCTATTCAATGGACGGCGACATCGCACCTATCGCCGCGATCATTGCGGTCGCCAAGTGCTACAACGCCCTCACCTACCTCGATGAGGTACACGCTGTCGGCATGTATGGCCCGCGCGGTGCAGGGATAGCTGCAAAGCTTGGCCTCGCCGACCAGGTGGATATCATCCAAGGCACCATGGCCAAGGCCATTGGCGTCATAGGTGGGTATATCGCATCGAGCCAAGTTATCGTCGATGCAGTGAGATCCTTCGCCACTGGGTTCATCTTCACCACATCGCTACCACCCGCAATTACCGCGGGCTGTCTTGCTAGCGTCGAGCACCTTAAAGGCAGCCGCACCGAGCGTGATCTCCTGCATGCACAGACAGCCAAGCTGCGCGCACGTCTAAAGCACTGCGATGTTCCAGTCATGCCTTGTTCGCAGACTCACGTATTACCGGTGCTCGTGGGCGAAGCAAAGCGCTGCAAAGCCGCCGCCGAACGCTTGCTGCACACCCACGGCGTATATCTGCAGCCGATCAACTACCCATCGGTGCCCGTAGGTACCGAACGTTTTCGCGTGAACGCAACGCCCAACCACAGCGATACGCAGATTGAGCATCTGGCGGTATCGCTACGTGAAACCTTCGAGCACTTCGCCATACCGCTTGCGTCCCAGGTGCTCGGCACGGAGGTGGCCTGAGATGGATCAGCCATTAATCACTGTGCGGCCGGCGACCATGGCAGATCTAGCCAGCTTGGTGGAGTTACGCGCACACCTGCTAGATGGCAGTGCCGCAATCTACTCGAGCAAAACGCCTGAAGACTCAGCTCGCTGGCGTGCCGCATACCGCGCCTGGCTCAGCAATCGTCTTAGCGAGAGCGACTGCGTGCAGATCCTCGCCGCCGAGTATAAGGAGTCCGGTCAAGTGCTGGGCTGCGCGACCGCCATTATTGACCAACGCGCACCGGCCCCAGGCTGCCTGAACGGACTGTCCGGATGGGTACAGTCAGTGGTGGTTGAACCGCAATGGCGTAACCAGGGTATTGCTCGGATGCTCATGCAGCACCTGCTGCGCTGGTTCGCCAATCGTGGTGTTGGCTCCGTTGTCCTGCAAAGCACTGAAGCCGCTGGCTCGCTCTATCAGACCCTAGGCTTTGAAATCAGTGACGAGCGCCTGCTGATACGTCAGGAGGACTCGGTATGAAGATCCTGATTATCGGCCTGGGTTATGCCGGTAACCGCTATCGCCGTGCCTTCGAGCATATTACCGCGAGCACTGGGATGCAGTTGTCGCTGGCCTATGTCGGCCGCAACCAGAAGCCAACTGAGCTGCCCTACTTCAACAATATCGGTGTAGCACTGACAGCCTTTGTCCCGAACATCGTCGTGGTCAGCGTCAACGACCGCAACCATGCACCCGTACTACAGCAGTTGGCTGGCTTCCGGGGGTTCGTGATTTGCGAGAAGCCCTTGGTAACCCCAAGGGACGACCTCGGAACCCTGCTCGAAGCATTGAAGAACGTCAGCGGCTTCGCTCTCGACTTGGTGGAGCGTTACTCAGACGCCAGCCGCCAGTTGCGCGAGTGGGTCGAACGGCATGACTTGCAACTGGTGCGCGCAAGTTTCCACTGGGGCAAGGACCGCATCAACGATTACCGCCCTACCTGCGGCGTAACCAGCGAAGTGATCCACGCCCTGGATCTGCTCAGCTGGGTTTGTCCACGCGCAGGCCAACTCAGCTTGCATGGCGCACTTGGCGTGCGCTCGGACTTCTCGATATCAGGCAATGAGGTGCTCGATACCGTGCAGCTCACGGCCAGTCTGGGAGAGGCGCGAGTCACCGGTTACAGCAGCTTCGTGAATATCGTTCGCCAGCGCACGGTGGACTTCAGTTTTGTTGACCGCGAATCCCAGTTGATTCACGCACGTCTGGTGTTCGACACACCGCGCTGGGATCACGACCAACTGCAAATCTGGACTCGCAGCGCAAACGGTGCGGAGCAACTGCTGCATCAGTTCGCTACCGCTCCCAATGAGCCTGGGCTAGACACCCTGCATAAGCTCTCGCGGCTATGTCTGCAGGTGGTGCGAGCCGTGGCGCTCAAAGAGCCGCCACGGCAGCCATTTGCTTGTCTCGATACCGCCATGGAGTTGCAGCGCCTGCTCAACGACCTCGATACGCATGCCCAAACCCCACCACCTGCGCGGTACGTCCATGGCGACATGCGCGTGCTGCTGGCCGAGAACAGCGACCTGGAAAACCTCGGGTAACCCAATTCACAAGGAGAGAACTATGTGTGGAATCGCTGGATGGCTGTCTTACAGCCAGAAGATGGAACTGCAACGCGACACCCTGCAGCACATGACGGACACCATGGCGCTGCGCGGGCCGGATGCCGGCGGGATATGGATCGATGGTCCAGTGGGTCTTGGCCATCGGCGCCTATCGATCATCGACTTAGAGGGTGGTCGCCAACCGATGACCGCCATGCATGGTGGTCTACGTGAGGTCGCTGCAATTACCTACAGCGGCGAGGTCTACAACTTCCGCGAGCTCCGTACCGAGTTACAGCGGTGCGGCCATTTGTTCGAGACCCGCAGTGATACCGAGGTGGTACTGCGCGCTTATGTGCAATGGGGCGAGGCTTTCGTTGAACGGCTTAACGGCATGTATGCGTTCGCCATATGGGATCTACGAACGCAGGAACTGCTGCTGATTCGCGACCGGATGGGCGTTAAGCCGCTCTATTACTACCCCACAGCTGACGGAGTGGTGTTCGGTTCCGAGCCTAAAGCACTTCTTGCCAATCCCCTTGTGCCACGCAAGGTGCGCGCAGATGGTCTGCGCGAGATTCTGGAAATGGTAAAGACACCGGGGCACGCCATATTCGCTGGTATGCATGAGGTGATGCCAGGCGAAATCGTGCGCATTAACCGCCAAGGCCTCAGCCGCCGCCATTACTGGAAGCTACAGGCTCAAGAACACAATCACTCGCTAGACGAGACTATCCGCCATACCCGTGACTTACTGGAAGACATCGTCGACCGCCAGATCGTCTCCGACGTGCCGCTGTGCAGCTTGCTTTCCGGCGGACTCGACTCGTCAATCATCACCGCGTTGGCCTCGAAAAAGCTTCTGGCCGCTGGTAAGGAAAACATTCGTTCCTTCTCCCTCGACTTCCTCGACCACGGCGGCGGCTTCACCGGCGATGCCGTTCGCGGTACGCCGGATACCCCCTACGTACGCGACTTGGTGGCAAAAATTAGTTCAAGCCATCAGGAGATTGTCCTCGACAGCAGTGAACTAGCAGACCCTGAACTGCGTACGCAGATCGTTCGGGCCCTTGATCTGCCACCGGCATTCTGGGGTGACATGTGGCCTTCGCTCTATCGCTTGTTCCAAGAGGTACGTAGACACTCAACCGTGGCCCTGTCCGGCGAGAGCGCTGATGAGGTGTTCGGCGGTTACCCCTGGTTCCATGACCCCGAGGCTATTCAAGCCGATACGTTTCCCTGGCTGACGTCGGTCACTGGCAAGTACTTCGACGGTAAGCCCCTCTTCGACCGAGGCCTGCTCGATCAACTGGACATGCAGAGCTTCTTGCACGACAGCTACACCCAGGCGCTCGCCGAGGCGCCGACGCTGCCCGGCGAAAGCATGGTGGACCAGCGCATGCGCCAGATGAGTTACGTCAATTTGACGCGCTTCGTGCAGACCCTGCTCGATCGCAAAGACCGCATGAGCATGGCCGTTGGCCTCGAAGTACGAGTGCCATTCTGCGATCACCGCCTAGTCGAGTACGCCTTCAACATCCCTTGGGAAATGAAGTCCTTCGACGGGCGGGAGAAAAGCATCCTGCGGGCTGCGACTCGCGACCTGCTGCCCGAGTCGATCAGCAAGCGGGTCAAAAGTCCCTACCCGTCGACCCAGGACCCGGCTTACGAGAAAGCCCTCCGTGAGTCGCTAGCAGCCATTCAAGCAGATCGTAATGCGCCGGTTACGCCACTGCTCGACAGCAGCCGTATCCAGCAAACCCTTGCCAAGCCGCTTGGCAGCATTTCCCCAATGCATGAGCGGATGGGAATGGAGTTGGCGGTCGGCCTCAACACCTGGCTGAGCGAATACGACGTCTGTCTCGAACTTTAACCCCCCAAAAGATGCGGCTCTGGTACAGAGCCGCATCATTCAGCTGTACCACTAGCGCGCCTCAAGAGCGCAAGCGAGCCTGAGCATGCACACACATAAACAATCCTCAATTTACCTGATAGCGCTGGGAGCCTTTGCCCTTGGCATGGCGTCATACGTCACCGCAGGGCTGATCCCCATGATCGAGGCCTCATTTGCGGTATCCGTGGCTGTGGCCGCACAACTTGTCACAGCCTTTACCCTTGCCTACGGTTTGGGTTCACCGATTTTCGTTGCGTTGACCCCTGCTCATCGCCAACGTACCGGCCTGTTACTGGCCCTCGGATTGTTCGTCATCGCCAACGCTGCGAGTGCACTGACTGAGGACTTCACCGTTCTGATGATATGGCGGGCGATAGCTGGCATCGGCGCTGGCGTTTATCTCGCCATGGGTATTGGCGCCTCGGCTGCAGTATCCACACCTGAACGCCGAGGCAAAGCCATCGCAATCATCATGGGCGGCATGGCCAGCGGCGTGGTGCTTGGCGTACCTCTTAGCCTGCTCGTCGCCGAGCAGATGGGCTGGCAAGCCGCTCTGTGGTTGGTCACTTTGCTTGGACTTGTGGCGTTTTTTGGCCTGCTGCTGAAGTTACCAGCGCTGCCCGCTGCCACAGCGAGCTCCTTGAGCCAGAAGCTCGCAATTCTTGGCGATGGCCATGTGCTGGTGATCCTGCTGGTATCCCTGCTGGCAGCAATTGCTAGCCTGGGCATGTACACCTTTATTGCACCACTGATGACAGACCCTGCATATGGGGCCGTTAGTTCAGTCACCCCCTATCTCTGGGTTTGGGGCATCGGCGGCGTTCTGGGCAGCTTTCTGATTGGTCCACTGGTGGACCGTATCAAAGGCCCAACACTGACCTTCGCCATCATGCTAATCCTCTGTGTATCGCTGCTCGTGCTGCCGCTTTCGGCTGCAATCAGCTCTTGGCTGGTGATGCTGCCAATCGCTCTGTGGGGTGCAGTCGGTTGGGCCCTTCAAGTGCCTCAGAACAACGAACTGATCCTCGCGCGCCAGGCACAAGGTGACGGCAACCTAGCCATCGCACTGAATGAATCGGCGCTCTACCTGGGCAGCGCCATTGGCGCGGCAGCAGGTGGTTTCGTACTGCTGTTGCAGATGCCTACTTGGACCCTGGCAGCAAGCGCTGGCGCAGTGGCCGCCCTCGGCGCCCTGCTGCAGATAATCAATCTGCGTCGCCGGCCAACTTGGACGAGCAACGTGCAAGCCCAACTCAACAACTAAATCACTCAAGGAGGAAGGCAGTGGAACTGCGCCATCTTCGCTGTTTCATCGCCGTCGCAGAGGAACTGCACTTTGCGCGTGCGGCCGCGCGTCTGCACATAGAGCAATCGCCCCTATCCAGGATCATCAAGGAACTGGAGTATCGACTGGGTGTGCAGTTGTTCGAGCGCACGACGCGTAGCACGCGCCTGACGTGGGCAGGCAAAGTCCTACTGGAAGAAGCGCGCCGGGTATTCGCCGTGGTCGATCAAGCAAAGGCCAGCGTCAAGAGCGCCGCGGCTGGATACCAAGGGCGTATTCGAGTTGCGCTTTCGGATGGTATTCCCCAAACGCGTCTATCCGCCCTACTCGCCCAGTGCCGAGAAGAAGAACCCGAAGTCGATATCTGCTTGTCTGAAGTTACGTTCACCGAACAGGTCCGGGGACTCAACAACGACATGTTCGATATCGGCTTCGCTCAATCGGATCAGGTCGGCGACGGGTTGCTGGCTGAGCCGGTATGGTTTGACCCTTTAGTGGTGGTAATGCCAGCCCGCCATCCGCTTCTGAGTTATCGCCAAGTCCCCCTCGAAGAGATAGTGCGATACCCATTGGTGCTCTGCGATCCGCAGGTATGCGAAGGCTTCTGGCAACAGTTGCAGCAGGTGCTGGGCGCCGTGGATACGCGACTGACCATTGCTGAGCGCGTTAACACCCTGGACCTGATGATAGCGCTGGTTTCGGCAGGATACGGGCTCGGCTTCTCTAGCCTGGCGCGCATCAACGAACTCAACAATCCGGACGTCGTGGCCAGACAGCTAGACGGCTGCGCAACCATGCTGACCACTTACTTGGTAAGACGCGAAGGCGAGCCGGCCGAGCAACTGGTCCGCTTTATCGGGCGGGTGAGTCCGGCTGTAAGCCAGGCGTTGATGCCGGATCACGCATCACAGAAGGAAATCGCTTGATTACACCAAGCACAAGATCTTCTTACTCGTAGCGGGCACACCCAGCGGTGGCCGACCCATGCTGCCGTATTTCTTGTATCTGGCCAAAGAGCCATTTGTTGACAAGAAGACGCCCACCATCAATATACGAAAATAGCGCACACATGGAAGCATTGTTCGTTGAACTGTCACCCCTTTGAACGCAATCGAGAAGCCCATCTGGATCACGACGAGTACTCGCTATTCAAAAAAGACTCTTGGCCAATCCGGAAGCAGGCGCAGTCATCACTGATAGCGGTGGCCTGAGCAGCTGCCAGCGTAGGCAGCTGAAAATGCTCCTTGAGCGTGAATTGAAGGCGAGAAAAACACCATGACCAAACGCGATATTTTTTCCGAGCTGATCGAAGGCTTCGACGACTTGGCCGCAGCACGTAAAGGCAAGCGCACCCTGCGTACCCACAAGGTCGAATACACTCCAATCGAACCCGCTACAGGCGCGGAAATCGTCGCCCTGCGCGAAAAGCTGCAGATGTCCCAAGGGGTATTTGCCCAGACCATTCACGCCAAGCCAGCGACCCTCAAGAACTGGGAACAGAACCGCTCAAAGCCCAATGACCAGGCAACTGTTTTGATCCGTATATTGAGTAAGCATCCAGAACTCATACGCGAACTTGCGTAGATCACCAGAGCGCCGCGGCTCCACGTGACAGCAGTGAGTCGGCAGAACCACTCGCCGGGTTTGGTGAAATGATGAATCGGGGCCCACTGACAATTTGGTCGATTCGAGCAACGTAGCCGGCGCCATGCGATGGCTTCACAGGCCATAAAGTCCACATACGCCTCTCCCCGCTAAAAGACTCAACATCCATCGCAGCCACAGCGATATGCGGGTTGGTGTAATTCAACGCTGTGTTGTTTGAATCGACACTAAATCGATAGCTGCTGAATGAACAAAGCACTGCAGTTCTTACGAATCGCGAGCAGCAACTTTAGGTAGAAAGCAGTACTGCCCAATCCGACCGGCATCCTTGCCTGATGCTCGCCGATCGGTGGGCAGAGGTGGCCAGTATAAACGAGCGGGGACGCCGCCGTGCGTTGAAGCAGACCTCATTTGGCTTTCACCAACTCGCTAGCTGGTGACCACTTGGCGACGGCAAGCTGACGCTAAAAATCTCGCAGGCACTCGTCTAAATGGCGATGATGAACGGGGCGTTAAAATGTCTGTTTGTTACTGAACTGGGCCGCTTTTCACTGGAAACTTGGGCCTGCAGCTGATCTCTTTTCCAGGCCTACTTGATCAAGGGAAGATCTGTTTCTTGGAATCCAAGTCGAGCACATAAGAAGTCACTGTGATTTCCATTGTCTCCCGCCCTATGACCCCTTTGATATCTGTAACTGCTGACCAGGTCGCTAGGTAGCGCTTACCCGCCTCCAATTTGATATTGGAGGCGCTAAAACCACACTTACCACCGCCTGTACCTAGCCTATTCATAGAGACCCAGCACCACTCTAGTGAGTGCTGCCCTGGGTCCAGCCGTATGGCCTGGTATCCAGAGTAATTCAGAATCGAGTGTTTTCCTGCATTAGGAAGGACCTCCCCATCAACCCGGACAGCAAGCAGTAGGCGATGGAATGGAACCCCAAGATCTCGGTACTGAGTCGTATCAAAATAGACAACAGGGGCACTCGAAGCGCCGTCGGATAAATCCAGAATTTGAATATTCGAATCATCAACGCTCCCAACATAGGTTTTGTACTGATAGTTTGAGCAAGCTGATGTAGCCAACAAAGCGAGAGCAATTCCGAGCAGGCGAATAGTCATAGAGTCCTTCATGCGAAAACGTATAAAACCGCGCAGCATATCATCTCGACTACGCCCCGCCGCCAACACCCACAACCCGGGGCGTGATGCAAAACAAGGGCTATTGAGGCTGCTTCAGTCGTGGACAATTGGGGCACAACTCCACCCCCGGTAGCACGTAGCGGATGCAGCACAAACGTCGCTGCCGCCAGGGCCTTACCTGACCATCTGCGTGCTCGATATCGATATAGCGGATTGGTGCATACAGCGGGTTGCGCGAGCCATCCGGACCTTGCGCGGCGCTCAGTAGGCGCTGGCCATCTAGCAATAACTCTGGTTGCTCGCTGCGTTTTTGCAGTTGCCCGAGCCAAGCCTCGAAGTAGTTGCCGGCATTGCTCCAGAGCACCTTCGCGGATACTCCGGTATGGGCGCAGAGTGCCTGGATAAACGGCTGAAGATTGTCATCGAGCAGATGAGCGAAACGCTCGAAGGGATTGCGCGGCGGCGGAAGCGGCTCGCACGGCCCAGGCAGTTTGAACGCCAGCGGCAAGCCTTCCCCATCAACGATAATCGCCAGTTGCTCAATCCGCAGCGGCATGCGTTGGTCCAGCAGCAGCGCCGCGCTGATCACAGGCGGAAACAGGCGCATAAAGTACTGATTGGCCCAGATTGATGCCAAACCACGCTGGTCGGCCGTCGCGAACTGCGGACGGAAGCGTGCCATCAACGTACTCAGCGTCTGAGGCTGAAGGAATTGCGCGCCACTGAAGGCCTCACGCGGATCATCTGCCGCCACAAAAACATTGCGATAGCGCGTTAGATCGCCACTGAACAGCGTGGCCAGCTCGGACAACATCTCTCCTTCCACAGAGGTATCCGTTGAGGTCGCTGGAGCAACCGTTGCAGGCAAATTAGTCGCCTCAGCAGCAGCGTTCTTCTTGGGAAAATCCTTGGCGTGCAATGCCTTCACCCGTCAAAAAACACCAATAGTAACGCTAACGATTAGCGTTTGCGAAATACTGATTCATTACTTAAGATGCAGCCCGCGCCCAATCTAGAGCGGTTATGCACATGGATGATGTAGGACACTCGAAAGCAGCCGTGCATCTGGCGATGCTGATCAACCTGCTTTCCATCGGCAGCCTGATGATGGTGATGCCCCTGGGGCCGGATCTGGTTCGTCACCTCGGCATGCAGGCCAGCCATGTCGGCTATATCAGTGGCGGCGCCACGCTCGCTTCGGCCCTGAGCATGGCTCTGGCGGCGCCCTGGCTGGATCGCCTGCAGCGAAAACAGTCGCTGGTAATCCTCCTGACCCTGCGCTTCGCCCTGCTGATGGCCTGCGCTCTGACCAGCAGCGCCGAACAGCTGATTCTGTTGTTTGTGCTCTCCGGCCTGGTTGCCGGGCCCATGGGCGCGCTGCTGATGGCAAGCATGCTCGACATCATCCCGCCGGCCGAACGCGGGCGAAAACTTGCCTATATCGGCATGGGCTTTTCTCTGGCAGCCATTGTGGTGGTGCCCCTGGCTCTGGAGCTGGCGCTGCGCTGGAGTTGGCAAGCGCCCTTTATCGTTTTCGGCGGCCTGGGCTTGGCGCTGGCGTTGTTGTGTCACCTGCTGTTGCACATCCAGGTCAGCGCTTCGCGGCCCAGCGGCTCGGTGTTGCCGCTGCTGAAATCGCCGCTGTGCCTGGGCGCTCTGGCGATCACCGCGCTGCAGATATTCGGCCACTTTCTACTGGTGCCGCATTTCTCCAACTACTTCCAGTTCAACCTGAATTTTCCGCGCGAGCAGATCGGCTTGCTGTTTCTCTGCGGCGGCCTGGCCAGCCTGGCCGCCATGCGCCTGGGCGGTATCTGGATCGACCGTGGCCAGGCGCTGACGGTGATTCTGCTCAGCAGCTTCGGTCTGGCACTGACCACGCTGCTGGGTTTCGCCGCACCGATTGGTCTGTCGATCTACCTGGTCTTCGTGCTGTTTATGGCCGCCAGCGCGGTGCGCACCAACAGCAGCATGACCATTGCCGCAGCGATCCCGCCGCCGCACCAGCGCGCCGCCTTTATGGCGTTTCAGGGCACCGTCAGCAATATCGCTGCCGGGCTTGGCAGCCTTTTCTCGGCGCTCTATCTAAGCACCGGCGCAGACAATCAGCTTCAGGGCTTCAACCAGTTGAGCGGCTTTTATGTGGTCGTCGGAATACTCACGGGGGTGGGTATGTGGTTGCTCCAACGCGGTATCCGGCGACGTGACGACGCCAACCACACCGCAGGCATAACAACACAGGCGGGCTGAAACCGCCGATCACCAGTGATCAGCTGTAAACGAGTCAACACCTACTCAAATGGAACCTGTCATGTCTTTTGTCAGAAACATCAATCGCCGTCGCGCCATCTCGGTGGGCTTACTGGGCGGTCTGCTGCCTTTCGCGGCGCTGGCCGACAACAGCGTCACCCTGGAAGACAGCATCGTCACCGCCTCGCAAACGGCCCACAGCCAGTTGAGCGTGCCCGCCAGCGCCTCGGTTATCACCCGCGCAGAGCTGGAAAAGATGCCGGTCTATGACCTGGCCGATGCGGTAAAACGCCTGCCTGGCGTACACATCAATACCTCCTCGGCCTATGGCCGCAAGGAGATCAAGATTCGCGGCATGGATTCGGACTACACCCTGCTGCTGGTCAACGGCCGCCGCATCAACTCGCGTGACGCCTTGACCTCCAATTACGCAAACGACTTCGACCTATCCTCGATACCCATGGCAGCGGTTGAGCGCATCGAAGTGATCCGTGGCCCGATGTCCTCGCTCTATGGCGCCGATGCCCTGGGCGGCGTGGTAAACGTCATCCTGCGGCAGCCCACCAACAGCACCGAAGCCGGCGTGGCCTACAGCTACGAGCACCCGACCAAGGGGGATAACGGTGACCGTCACATCAGCAGCGGTTACCTCAGCGGCGCGCTGATTGATGACAAGCTGCTGGGCAATCTGATTGTCGAATCCACCGACCAGGCCGCCTGGCAAACCGACAAGCTCAGCCTCAAGGGCACCGACGCCACGGAAAAACGCCAGGGCGCCAATGTGCTCGGCTCACTGAGCTGGTTGCTCGACGAGCAACAGAGCATCGACTTGGACTTCAGCCACCGCAAGGATGAGCGCAAGGCACGCTGGAACAATGCCGGCGCCCCTGCTCCGCTGGTCACCAACGAGCAGGAAATGGATCGCACCACCTTCGGTCTGGCCCATAACGGCAACTGGGACAGCTTCAACTCCCGCGTGCGCTACTACTACGAAAAGGTCGACCTGACCGACGACTCGCAGATCATGACCACCCTGCGCGGCCGTGTGGGTGAAGTGGAGCAGAATAACCACACCGTAGACGGCCAGATCTCAACCACCTTGGGCAGCCATCTGCTGACCGCTGGTAGCGAGCTGCGTCGTACCACCCTGGAGCACAACCAGAACCTCGGCGAGGAAACCGAAGTCGACCAGAAAGCCGTCTACCTGCAGGACGAGTTTTCCCTGGGTGCCCTCGACATCACCCTCGCCGGACGCTGGGATGACCACGAAGTATTCGGCGGCGCATTCAGCCCGCGCCTCTACGGCATCTACAACCTCACCGACAACTGGGTGCTCAAGGGCGGTGTCGGCAAGGCCTTCAAGGCACCGGACATTACCCAGTCCGACGAGAATTACAGCGTGCTGGCTTGCCGTGGCATGTGTCAGATCGTCGGTAACCCGGACCTAAAACCGGAAACCTCGGTCAGCTATGAGCTGGGCACCCTGTATCAGGACGAGCGCCTGCAAGCCGGCATTATGTTCTTCAACAACGAGATTGAAGACATGATCGTCAGCGACAGCTGGCGGCCGCCGCTCTACCGGCCACGTGTCATGACTTACACCAACGTCAGCAAGGCGCGTATTCAGGGCTATGAGTTGCAGGGCAGCTACGCCTTTACCGATGCAGTGACCGCACGCGCCAATTACACCTACTCAGACGCCGAAAACCGTGACACGGGCAACGAGCTGAATTACAGCCCGAAGCACGTTGGCAACATAGGCCTCGACTGGCAGGTGCTGCCGAAACTGGGTCTGAACCTGGACTACCAGTACACCGGCAACCAGATGCTGGTCATCCCCAACAAGGCCTCCAGTGTTGAATCGGATGCCTACCACACCGTCAGTCTGGGCACCAAGTTCCAGGCCACCAAGGAACTCGCGCTCAAGGCCGGGGTAAACAACCTGACCGATACCAAACGTGATGATGTGGCGCAGTCCATCGACCATCTCCTGATGGGCCGGACGGTGTTCGTCGGCTTTAGCTACGACCTGTAACACCCGTACCCCGGCGATACCTGTCGCCGGGGTTACCCGAATTTTGCCCAGTAGAACCATGAGCCGACTAACCCGTACCTTCCATATCCAGCAACGCCACTTCCTGCTCGTCGGTAGCCTCTTGCTGCTCGGCCTGCTGGCGCTATCCCTGGCCACCGGTGCCGGGCAATACGGCGCGGCGGATGTGCTCGGTTTTCTACTAGGCAACCCCAGCAACCTGGCTGATGACAAACTGGCCATGGTGGTTAACAGCCTGCGCCTGCCACGTACCCTCGCCGCGCTGCTGGTCGGCGCCAGCCTGGCGCTAGCTGCCACCCTGCTGCAGAGCGCAACGCGCAACCCACTGGCCGAACCCGGCCTACTCGGCGTCAACGCTGGCGCGGTGCTCGGCCTGGTGATCGGGCTGATCTACTTTGGCGTCGAATCCACCCAAGGCTACCTGCTCTGGGCCGGTGCCGGGGCGCTGCTAGGCAACCTATTGGTGCTCGGCATCGGCGTGCTGCTTGGCCAGGCCAGCCCGCTCAAGCTGATCCTCGCAGGCATGGCGCTGGCCGCGGTATTTGGCGGCATCGCCAACTTTCTACTGCTCTCCACCCGGGTGGCGCTAGAGCAGTTTCGCTACTGGAACCTCGGTTCACTGTCGGCCTCCGAGCTGTCTGCCGTGATCACGGTCAGCCCGCTGGCGCTGCTTGGCTTGGCGCTCGCCGCGCTGCTCTGCCGGCAACTGACGCTGATGCAGATGGGCGACAGCCAAGCCCGCGCACTGGGCATCTCGACTACCTGGGTACGCGTTGGCGTGCTGCTCGCAGCCACCCTGCTGACCGCCTGCGCCATCGCCCTGGCCGGGCCGATTGGCTTTGTCGGCTTTCTTGCCGCCTATAGCGCTCGACTACTGGAGCCGGTGGGTCTGCTGCGTCAGTTATTGTTTTCCAGCCTGTTCGGCATGCTGTTTCTGCTCACCGCCGACATCCTCGCGCGCTGGCTGGTGCAACCCTACGAGCTGCCTGTCGGCACCCTGCTGGCTGCGCTTGGCGCACCGGCCTTGATCGCCATCGTTCTGCGCGGCGGCTTCCGTTCTCTACTGGCGGTGAAATAAACATGCCCAGCCATCAACCCTCCGGGCTCTGGCATCTGCGGCTGGGCCAACTGAACCTGCTGCTGCATCGGCGCACCTGGCTGCTCAGCCTGCTGGTACTGGCGGTGCTGTTGGCGCTGGTAATCATGGCCATCAGCCTCGGCTCAGGGCGCATGGGTGTCCTCGATGTACTGGCCACGCTGAACGGCCAGGGCAGCAAGATGAACGATATCATGGTGTTCAAGATCCGCATGCCACGAGTCGCCGCCGTAGTGGTCGCGGGACTCGCCATGGGCATGGCCGGCTGCCTGATCCAGACGCTGGTACGCAACCGCCTAGCCACCCCGGATATGGTCGGAGTCAACGAAGGCGCATCGCTGGCGGTAATCGGCTTTGCCCTTTATCTGACTGTTGGTACCTGGCCCTGGTGGGCCTCGCCACTGGGTGCGGCGCTGGCAGCGGTAGCGCTGTTCGTACTGTGCCGCCGACCGGGCGAACAGGGTTATCTGTTTATCGTGATCGGCATCGCCCTGTCAGAGCTGCTCGGCGCCATCGGTGACTTTATGATGGCCACTCAACCGCTGGTGCACCTGGGCAGCATCTACTTGTGGACCATGGGTCACTTCGCCGGAGCCAGCTACCAGACGGTCACACCGATTGCGTTGATTCTACTGGCGCTCTGCCCGCTGCTGGCCTGGCTTAACCGCCCACTGGCGCTGCTGCGCTTCGGCGAATCGACCGCGCAGAACCTCGGCATAAAGGTCGCGGCGCTGCAACTGGCGGTGCTTGGCGTGGCAATTCTGGTGGCGGCACTGGGCACCGCCATCGGCGGCCCGGTGATCTTTATCGCCATGGCCGCGCCGATCATCGCCTCCTGGCTGGCCCGCGATCACCTCGCGCCGATTTGGCTGGCAGCGTTATGTGGCGCGGTGCTGCTGGTGGGCAGCGACACCCTGGCACGCCTGCTGGCGCAACCCGAAGAAATTCCCACCGGGATCATGACCCGCCTGCTTGGCGGCGTTCTGCTGCTGATCCTGTTGCTCAAAGACCGCAAAGGCTCCGATTGATGACGCTGTTGTCCACGCCAATACCCCTGTCCCGACCTGCGCAGTTGCGTGCGCACAACCTGAGCTTTGCCTACCAGGCCAAGCGCGTGTTGCAGGACGTCTCGTTCGAGCTGCCCAAGGGCAAGCTGATCGGCATTGTCGGGCCAAACGGCAGCGGCAAATCCACCCTGCTCAAGCTGCTCGCGCGGCAACTGCCGTTGCAGGGCGGCCAAATCGAACTCAATGGCACGCCGCTGCAGCGCTACGGGATGAAGGCACTGGCCCGCGAGCTGGCCTTTCTCCCGCAGCGCCCTGTGATGGCCGAAGGCATTCGCGTCGAGCAGTTGGTGCAATACGGCCGCCATCCGCACCAGGGCTGGTTCAACCAGTGGAGCGCGGAAGACGCCCTTCAGGTCGCCAGCGCCCGCGATGCCATGCAACTGCAGGACATCTGGCAGCAGGTGGCTTCTTCGCTTTCCGGTGGCCAGGCCCAACGCGCCTGGCTGGGCATGATCCTGGCGCAGAACACCGACCTGGTGCTGCTCGATGAGCCTACCAGCGCCCTGGATATCGGCCACCAGGCCGAGGTCATGGAGGCGGTGCTGAATATCGTCGGTGAGGGTCGCACCGTACTGATCGTGATTCACGACCTGGGCGTGGCCGCGCGTTACTGCGATGAAATCATCGCCCTCGACAACGGCCGCATCGCCGCTATGGGCCCGGCCCGTGAGGTGATCAACAAGACCTTGATCGACCAACTCTATGACACCGACGTGGACATCCTCGCGGCGCCCGATGACGGCGCCCCGGTGGTGGTGCCGCGCCGGCGCAAATCCATCCACTCTGCACAGGACTAACCCGATGACTACTCTATTGCGCTGGAGCCTGCCCCTTCTGCTTGCCACACAGCTGTTAAGCGCGGCCGCCGTGGCCGACACCCGCCAGATCGAAGACGCCTTTGGCAACCCGGTGACGGTGCCGAGCGCGCCGCAAAGGGTAATCACCCTCAGTGAACTGGATCTGGATGCGGCGCTGGCCCTGGGCATCACTCCGGTCGGCACCATCAACGGCCGTGGCCAGGCCGCGCCACCGCGTTACCTCGACAGCCAAGCGGTGGCTGGGATCAAGGTGGTCGGCGATATCGACAACCCCAACCTGGAAACCCTGCTGGAACTGGAACCCGACCTGATCCTTACCGGCCCGGTAAAACCGGAGCAACTGGCGATCCTCAATGAAATCGCCCCAACAGTGATCACCTTCGCCTGGGCCAAACCCTGGCAGGAAAGCCTGCAACGTACTGCCAACGCGCTCAACCAAACCGCTGCCGCAGATGCACTACTGGCAAGCTACAACGCTCGCGCCGCCGAAGCCCGCGAACGCTTGAAGGCTCACCAAGGCGAAACCTTCAGCATCGTGCGCTGGAACCCCAAAGGCCCGTCCTACATGTTCAAGGATGCCTTCGCCAGCAGCGTGATCAGCGATGTAGGCCTGGTTCGCCCGAGCTATCAGCAGGACCCCGGCCACACCCACTCCATGGCCCTGAGCCTGGAATCACTGCAACTGCTGGATGCCGACTGGCTGGTGATCGGCACCCTGAGCACCAGCGGCGAAGCGGTGGAAGCCCTGAAGCAGGCCGAACAGACTCCAGCGTTCAAGCAACTATCGGCAATCCAGGGCAAACGCTTTGGCGCAGTCGATGGTTCACTATGGACTTCGCTCGGCGGCCCACAGGCCGCCTTGCAGGTGATTGCGGATATCGAACAGCTGCTCGGCAAGGCCGACGCGCAGCCGCTCAAGAACTGAGCGATTAACCGCTGTAGCACCTGTGGAATGGGCATTAGCCGCGAATGCTGTTCTGCTATCAAGAACGCTCTCAGCTGAAGCCCCTCCTACACACACCTCACTCAGCCACTACGACTGCTGTAAGCCATCGGGGGCTGGCAAGCACTTACGGTCCAGCTTGCCACTGGCGGTTTTCGGCAGATTATCGAGCAGCAGAATGCGCGCCGGAATCATGTAGTGCGGCAGCCGTTGCTGTAACCCTCGGCGAATGGTCATACGACCCAAACCAGCGCCCTCGCGTAGTTCTACGTACGCCACCAGACAGGCGTCATCGCCGCTGCCATGCAACCGCACCGCCGCGTCCTGCACGCCGTCGATACGCCGCAGACAGACTTCGATCTCGCCCAGTTCGATGCGAAAGCCGCGCAGTTTGATCTGCTCGTCGCGCCGCCCCAGATAGCGGTATGCGTCTTCGCCGACCCGCTGCACACGGTCACCGGTGCGATACAGCTGACGGCCTTGCCAGGCAATAAAACTCTTCGCAGTCAGGTCATCACGCGCCCAGTAGCAGTTGGCCAACGATGGTCCCTCAATACACAGCTCGCCCTCGCCGCCGATAGGTAACGCCTCGTCGGCCTCATCCAGCACCCAGTGGCGGTAGCCATCTAGGGACTGACGCAGCAGCACGCCCTGCTCGCCGAGCGGAAACTGCACCTGTGCGATCAGTGACCAGACGGTGGCTTCGGTGGGGCCGTAGCAATTCCACAGTTGGCCAACCAATGGCGCCAGGCGTTCGGCCAAGGACGCATCTAGTGCCTCGCCGCCACATAGCGCAGTCAGCCCGGCGCGGCCTGGCCAGCCGGCCTTGAGCAGCATGCGCCAGAACGCGGGAGTGGCTTGCAGGGTGTTGATTTCGGGATGCTCGGCCAATAGCCTGAGCAGCGCGTCTGGGTCCTTGTGCGCCGGGTTGCCGACCACTTCCAACGCACCACCGGCCCACAGCGGACCTAGCATTTCCAGCAGGGAAATATCAAAGGCCGGAGTGGTGATAAACATCCAGCGGGTGGCGCTGCCCAGCTGCAGCCTGCGGCTAGCGGCGCTAAGGAAATTGGCCAGGGCACGGCGGCTGATCACCACGCCCTTGGGCCGCCCGGTGGAGCCCGAGGTAAACATCATATAAGCCGGAAGTTGCTCATCAAGCGTCGGCCAGCTTAGCTCACCTCCCTCACCTTCTCGCAGGTTCAGGCTCGGGATAGCGAAACTACCTTCGCCTCCTGCATCCTGCAGCACCAGCGCCAGCGCGGCGTCGCCGGCAATCCCCTGCAGGCGTTCGAGGGGGAACTCCGGGTCCAGCGGCACAAAGCACAAACCGTTATGCAGACAGGCAAGCGTCGCCGCCAACAGGTCGGCCGAGCGCTGCAGGTACAAGCCGACACGTGCGCCAGACGGCACGCCCCGCGCCGTAAGTTGCGCGGCAATCGCCGCCGTGCGCGCGGCTAAGCGTTCATAGCTGTAACGCTGGCCTACCCAGCCCAGCGCCATGGCATCTGCCTGCTCGGCGAACACCTGCGCCAGGTGCGTGTCCAACAGCGGTACGCCGAGGTTCTGCTGCATGACCGTCATGGCTGCACCGCCCCGGCCAGATCGGCCAGTTCACTCAGGTGCTGATGCAGACGCTGCAGCAACTGCTCGCTGAGATCGCCGCGCAGGCAGCCGATCTGCCGCAGGGTCAGGCGGCCATCAAAAATCCCGCCGTGCAGGCTGATCAGCTCCGCCGAACGATTGTCCGCCGCACTTGGCCGACCCGGTGCAATGGGTAACGGCTGCCAGTCACCCTGGCCGCTGCGCGCGCTGCCCAGGTAATTCAATGCCACGGGCGGCAGCGGTAAGGGGTTGGGTTCCGCCAGGCTGGCACGCAAGGGCATATAACCGACGCCGTTATCCGGTACCTCGCGCAGCTGCTCGGCGCATTGCGCGATCAGCTGCGCCCAGTCCGCCTGATCATCCAGCACCAGAGGGTACATACTGGTGAACCAGCCCAGGGTGCGGCTGACATCCAGCCTCGGGTCAATCGACTCACGGCCATGGCCTTCCAGCAGAATCCACTGACGCTGACCGAGGCCCATCTCGCGCAGAGCACGGGTCAAGGCAGCCAGCAACAAACAGCGTACCTCGCAGGCAAATACCTGGGTGGCGTGCTGGCTAAGTTGCTGAGTTAGCCCCGGTTCCAGCTCAAGTAGATGCACCTTGGTCGGCTCGACGCTGATCCAGTCGTACGCGATGCGATAGTCCATCGCCGCCATGCGCTCGCGCCAGAAGCGCAGTTGCGCGCCGGCTTGAAGCACATAGGCGAGCAAGCCCTTGCCCCACTGGCGATAGCTGCTGGTCTTGGGCGGCAGCACTTCGCCACGGTGTAAACGCGCCAGGTCATCGGCGAGGATGCGCCAGGACACGGCATCGACCACCAGGTGGTGACAGGCGATAAAAAGCCCGCGGCCCTGCGGCAGGTTTTCCACCAGCGCCCAGCTGAGGCTACGCCCCAGCATCGGCTCGAAGTGACTTTGAAGTTCGGTCAGTGCCGCTTGCAAACCGGCTTCTCCAAGCTCGGCGTAATTGAGGGTTGCTGGCGCTGCCAGCGGCAGATTTTCTAGGTATCGCTGACTGGTAGGCGTTACCGCCAGGCGCAGGGCATCGTGATGCTGCAACAGCAACTGGAGATAACCACGCAACTGCGCCAGCGAAACACCCTCTGGCAGGCGTAGCAATACGCCCTGGTTCCAGTGCTGCGGGGTGGCCAGCGGCTGCTCGTAGAACCAGCGTTGAATCGGCTGCAGCGGGAACTCACCGGTAAGCACGCCCTGCTCGGCCTGCACCGCGATATCTTCGCGCTTGCTGCCCAGCACCCGGCACAGGCGGCGCACGGTCTTGGCCTCGAACACTTCCTTAACCGAGCAGGCATAGCCGGCATCTCTCAGGCGTGTGGTCAGCTGAATACTCAGAATCGAATCGCCGCCCAGCTGGAAGAAGTCGCTCTGGACACCGAGCGGCTGATTCAGCACGGCCTGCCAGATGGCGAGTATCTCGGCCTCGAGCGGGTCGGCCGGTGGCGTATGCTCGCCGCCAGCCGCCAGATCGATCTTCGGCAGTTGGCGCAGGTCGAGCTTGCCATTGGGCGTCAGAGGCATCTGCTCGAGCAGCACCAGGCTGCTCGGCACCATATATTCGGGCAGGCGCTGCGCCACATCATGCAGGATCGCCTCGACCGCAGGCTGAGCGGCACCGGGCTTGAGCGCCGCGTAGGCGATCAGGGCCTGGCGCTGGCCATCGCGCAGCACCAGCACCTTGACCTGTTGCAGCGCCGGACAGCTAAGGCTCAGTTGGGTTTCGATCTCCCCCGGTTCAATGCGGTAGCCGCGCAGTTTGATCTGTTCATCCAGCCGCCCGAGGTATTCATAGTCACCATTACCTAACAACCGTGCACGGTCGCCACTGTGGTACAGACGCAGCGTCACACCGGCCACACAGTGCTCGCGGAACACCGCCGCCGTGCGCTCTGGCTGATTTAGATAGCCGCGCGCCAGACCGAGGCCGGCCAGGCACAGTTCACCCGGCACGCCGACCGGGCAGAGGTTGCCCAGCTCATCGAGGATCAGCGCCTGCATGCCGTCGATGGGGGTGCCGATGCTCAGGCTGCTGCCCGGTAACAGGTGCTTGCAAAGCGCGGTCACCGTGGCCTCGGTCGGCCCATACATATTGATCAGGCGCACGCGACCGGCCCAGCGCTCGATCAACCCGATTGGGCAGGCCTCACCGCCGAAGCCTATCGCCTGCAAGGCCGGCAACGCGCGCTCGGGCAGGGTAGCGAGCAAGGCCGTTGGGCAGATCATATGGCTGCTGGCGCTGCGTTCGAGCTGCTCCAGCAGGCCTTCGTCGGGGTCGCTCCAAACCAGGCTCGCACCCTGGGTCAGCGGCAACAGTGCACACATATTGCCGGCATCAAAGGACAGCGACATGCAGTTGAACATGCGCGCCTCGCAGCCCAGTTGCAGGCGCTGGGCATGGTCCTGCAGCAGGTTGACCAGACTGCCCTGTTCGACCATCACGCCCTTGGGCAGGCCGCTAGAGCCGGAGGTGTAGATCACCTGGGCGAGCTGCTGCGGATCATGGCCGAGCGCCGGAGTGGTCAGCGGCATGCCGTCCAATTGCGCCTGCAGGCTGGCATCCTGCAGATCGACCCAGCGCACGCCAGCATCCAATGCGAATGGCGGTTGGCCCTGGCCGACGATCAGCTCAATGCCGGCATCGCCGAGGATGTGCTGCAAGCGTTCACGCGGGTAGGCCGGGTCCAGCGGCACGTAGGCGGCGTTGATTTTCCAGATGGCCATGACCGCCACGGCGAAAGCATTCTCGCGGCGCGCCAGTACGCCCAGCAGCGCACCCGGACCGCAGCCCTCGCTAAGCAACCAATGCGCCAGGCGGTTGGCCCGCGCATCCAGCTCGGCATAGCTTATCGCCTGCTCACCAATACCCAGCGCCGGGCGCTGCGGATGCAGCCGCGCCATGTCCTCGAACAAGCCCAGTGCCGTGCGCCGGTTGGGATAATCCGTGGGCAACACAGCCAGGCGCGCGGCGGTTTGCTGCAGCAGCGACTGATCGAGCAGCGGCAGCGCCCAGATATCCATCTCGGGCTGTTCAACCACCGCTTCCAGCAGCAACAGCAGGCGCTCGGCATAACGCTCAACCGTGGCGTGCTCGAACAGCGCCGTGGCGTACAGCCAGTCAACCCGCACCGAGCCCATCAATTCGGTGACCTTGACCGAGATATCGGTCTTGGCCGGCAGTACCGGCGAGGTTTCCTCGACCGCCTGGCAACCGGGAATCAGGTCGTTGAAATCGACCCGCGCCTGGTACACCAACATGATCTGGAAGATCGGGTTGATCGCCGTGTGGCGATCCATGCCGAGTGCCTCGCTAAGCGCCTCGAAGCGATAAAGCTGGTGGTCGAAGGCCTCCAGATCATCCTTGCGGCAAGCCTGCAGGTAATCGCTAAAACTCTGCCGTTCAGGCAACTGGGTGCGCAGCACCAGGGTGTTGACGAAAAAGCCTACCAAGCCTTCGATATCAGGGCGCTCGCGGTAGGCCAGCGGCGTGCCGATAACGATGTCGCGCTCACCACTGTGGCGCGCCAGCAGCAGCGCAAACAGCGCATGCAGGCCTATAAAGGGCGAAGTGTTGTGGCGCTGGCAGAGCTGTTTGAAACGCGCCCACAGCGCGTTGTCGATAGTCGAAAAGACCAGCTCGCCGCCACTGGCCTGATGCGCCGGACGCGGCTTGTCCAGCGGCAGGCTGTGCACATCGGCAATACCGCGCAGGCGTTCGACCCAGAACGGTTTGAACTGCTCGTGGTAGTCACGGAACAGCGGCGAATTGAACCAGCTGGCGTAGTCGATATAGTTCAGCGTCGGCGTTTGCCAGTTCAATGGCTGGCGATTCTGGAAGGCCAGAAACGCGGTTTTGAGGTCGGCAAACATGTTCTTCACCGACCAGCCGTCGGAGATGATGTGGTGCTGGGTAATCAGCAGCACATGCTCGCGCGCGCCGAGGCGCAGCAGGTGCACGCGGGTCAGCTCGCCCGTGGTGAGGTCGAAGGGCCGGTTGATCTCTTCGCGCACCCGTTGTGCCACCTGCGCCTCACGGGCTGGTAACTCGAGTGCGGACAAATCCTCGACATCCAGCTGCAACGGTCGGTGCGGCAAAATCTGCTGTTCGCCACGGCCCTGGGCATTGCGCACAAAGCGCGTGCGCAGGCTGGCATGACGCTGCGCCAGCGCATCGAAGGCAAACGCCAGCGCCGGCACATCCAGCTCGCCGGTCAGGCGGAAATACACCGGCATGTTGTACAGGTGCGAGCTTTCCTCGTACTGCTCGATAAACCACAAACCGCTCTGCGATGACGACAGCGGGCCGCTTTCGGCGTGCTGCACCTGGATCGGCGCGGCAAAGGCGTTGGCGGCGGCCAAGCAGGTGACGATGGCGTCGCGGTTAGCGCGGATCAGATGGCCCAACTCCGGGGTGATGGCGTCCTTGCTCGACTGGGAAACCAGCTGGCCCTGGGCATTCAGACTCAGCTGCACACCCTGGCGGGCCAGCTGGTTAAGCAGGCCGATGATATTAGTGTCCATTAACTACCTCTTAGTCGGTCAGGCTTGCGCCGCCGTCAACCACGATGTCTTGCAGGGTGATATGGCTGGCCAGGTTGGAGGCCAGGAACAGCACGACGCTGGCAACCTCTTCAGGGGTGGCGATCTTCTGCAGCGGGATGCCCAGCTTGAACTGCTCGGGAAAGCCGGCGATGGTGCGCGCCGCCGCGTCACTGCTGTGCCACATGCCGCGCTGCATCGGTGTATCAGTGGAGCCCGGCGACACCAGGTTGCAGCGCACGCCATGGGTCGCCAGCTCCAGCCCGGCGGTGCGGATCAGACTGCTCAGCGCCGCCTTGGACGCGCTGTAGGCGGCCATCTGCATGCGCGGCACATGCGCCGCGTTACTGCTCACCGCCACCACTGCGCCACGCCGCCAGGCCTTGAAGCGCGGCATTAGCTGGCGCAACAGGTAGAACGGCCCGGAGACATTCACCCGCAGGCAGGCGTCCCAGTCCTCCAGCGCCAACTCCTCAATCGGCGCCAGACGCAGCACACCGGCGACGCTGGCCAGCACATCGATCACGCCGTGGGCACCCAGCAACTCGTGACAGGCCTGCTGCACCGCCTGGGCATCGCCGATATCCAGCACATAGCGGGTAAAGCCGTAATCCTGCTCGGGGAAGCTCAAATCGAAGCCGATCACCTGCCCGCCCAACTGGGCAAACCCCTCCGCCACGCTGCGGCCAATGCCCTGGCCGGCACCAGTAACCCAGATGGTCTGGCCGCTGAAATCCATTTGCCTGTTCATCTGCTTGCTCCTTACCAAACCTGTTCCACCTGCGCTTCACTCTGCAGGACGCGGCTGTCGAGGAAGTGGCAGAAGTCCGCCAGCCGTGGGTGATCGAAAACATCGGAGACCTTCACCGCCGTGCCAAACTCACTGGCCAGACGGTTGACGATCTGGATGGTCTGCAGCGACTGCCCGCCCAGTTCGAAGAAGTTGTCAGCGGCCTGAATCGCACTGACGCCGAGAATCTGCTGCCAGATGCTGCGCACCCGTTGCTGGGTCTCATCGTCCAGCGCCTGCTCGCGCGAGCCTTGCAGGTACTCGGTGTGCAGGCGCTTGCGGTCGAGCTTGTTGGTCGCCGTGCGCGGCAACGCCGGGTAGTGCCGGTAATCGGTCGGCACCATGGCCGCCGGCAGCAGCTTGCTCAGCTCCTGGCGAATGCCGCGCACGTCATCCCGCGGACCACTGATAAAGGCCACCAGCCGGCGCAGCCCGCCGCCCAGTTCCAGGCCCTGCACGCAGGCCTCATCGACACCGCTCAAGGCCAGCAGACGCGACTCGACTTCGCCGGGCTGGATGCGATAGCCGCTGATCTTGAATTCGTTGTCCAGGCGGCCGAGGTAAACCAGACGGCCTTCCTCTATCCGCACCCGGTCACCAGTGCGGTAGACCGGCGTCTGTTGCGCGCCAATCAGCAAGCTGGCAAAGGCTTGCGAATCGCTGCCCAGGTAGCCGTTGGCTAACTGAGCGCCGCACAGCAGCAACTCGCCCTCCTCGGCCGGGCGTTCGCCACGGCCCAGCACCAGCGCCGTGACGGCGGCCAGCGGCTGACCAATCGGCAGGTTGGCGCTACTCGTTAGGCCATCGCTGGCCGGCGCAACGCCTTGCAGATCGCAGGTAGTCGCCACCACCGTGGTTTCGGTCGGGCCATAGGTATTGATAAGGCGAATCGCTGGCAGGGCAATGCGCTGCCAGGCCGTCAGTTGTTCGGGATAGACCGCCTCGCCGCCGATGATCACGCTCTTCAACCCACCCGGCACCTGTACCAGACCGGCGCGCAGGGCCACCACCCACTCGTTCCAGAAGGCGGTCGGCAGGTCGAGCACGCTGATTGCCAGTTGCTCGAGACCCTCAACAAAAGCGCTGATCGACTCCAGCAGCGCATCGGTACGCAGCACCAGCGTCGCACCAGCGCTGAGGCTGACAAAAACCTCCTCGATGCTGGCGTCGAAGTTGAACGGGGCAAACTGCAGCATGCGGTCCGAGGTAGCCACGTCATAACGCAGACGCGCCGCCTGGATAAAGTGGTCCAGCGCGCGGTGGCTGATTTCCACACCCTTGGGCGTACCGGTGGAGCCGGAGGTGAACATCAGGTAGGCCGCTGCCTCGCCCTGACGCGGCGCGCAGAGGCGCTTGGCGCTGTGCAGCACGCCAGCCAGTTCGATCGGGCCACTGTAGCTATCGGCCAGGCGATGGCGGAACGCCGCCTCGGTGACCACCAGGGCCAGCTGCGCGGTGGTGCAGATCAGCCGCTGACGTTCGCCAGGCTGCTCCGGGTCGAGCGGCACATACACCGCCCCGGCCAACAGCACGCCGAGCTGCACGACAATCGCCTCGGGGCTGCGACTGAGCATCACCCCGACCCGCTCGCCCGGCTGTACGCCACGTTCACTCAAGGCGGCGGCGATGGTTTCGGCCTGCGTTTGCAATTCGCCGTAGGTGAGTTGGCGCTCGCCCTGGCACAGCGCCAGGTGCTGTGGCTGGCGTTCGGCCTGGGCGCGAATGGCCAGCAGTACGCTGCCGACCTCGGCCATAGTGGCCTGCTCGGCGGCCGGGGCGCTAAGCAAGTGCTGCGCGCGGTACTGTGCACTCCAGGCGCTCAGCAACTGATCACGCGGCTGTTGCGGGGCCTGCAACCAGGCGGCCAGCAGGCTAAACAATTCCTCCTGCAGCGCGCGCACCTGCGCCTGGCTGTAGCACGCCGGGTTGGCGTCGTAATCCAGCAGCGGCACACCGTTAGCCCCCAGGTGCACTTCCAGGGTCAGGTCTTCCACCGGACCGGCGCTCAGGCTCAGGGTGCGCGCCGGACAGTCACCGAAGGTCTGCGGCCGATCGAACGGCATGATATTGATCAGCGGGCCGAACAGGCGCTGCTCGCCGCCAACCCGAGCGAGGTCGCGGCGCAGTGACTCGTAGCGGTAGTGCTGATGCTTGCGGCTGCTGCGGCGTAGCTTGCCGATGCTCTGTGCGGCTTCGAGCAGATTGGTCTGATCACTCAGATCGAGGCACAGCGGCGCGATGTTCATCTGCATGCAGGGCACGTTGAAAGAGGCCGAACCCATGCGGTTCATCACCATCAGACCGAGCACCTGGGCGGCGCTACCACTGACCTGGCGCAGCTGCGCCGACAGTGCGGCCAAAAACAGGTCTGGCCAGCCAAGCTTGTTGGCCTCGGCCAGTTGATTGAGGGCCTGCCACAGCGCCGGCGGGAACGCCGCCGAATGTCGAAGGAAGGTCGCCGAAATCGGCGCGACACGCTCGCTAAAGCTGACTGCCTCAGGCAGCGCACCCAGCTGTTCACACCAGTAGTCGCGGGCTGCAGTTGTGCGACCCTGGCTGTCGCGCTCGGCGTCTTCAGTCAGCACTGCGGCGTAGTCACCAAACTCGCAAGGCGCAGCCGCCCCACCGCGCAGAGACGCACCGTACAAATCGGCAACGCGCTGATAGAGCAGGTTGCTGCCGTAGCCATCGAGGGCGATGTGGTGAATGCAGCCGTAGAGAAAATCCACCTGCTCGCCCTGCAGCAGAGTGAAGCGGCATGGCAGCTCGCGTTCGAGATCGAACGGCAGGCGAATCTCGGCCATGCCCCACTCCTGCACCCAGGCCTGGGCATCAACACTGACCGGTATTTGCACCTGCGCCACGCTGAGCGGCAGTTCGGCAGGGTTGAACCACACCTGCTCGCCATCGACCACGAAATGCCCGGACAGCGCTTCGCACTCACTGACCGCCTGGCGCAGCGCGGCGAGCAGCGGCGCCGCCTGGATCTTGCCGGCGAAGGCGATGCATTCGGCGGTGTTGAACATCGCGCGGTCTTCATTCAGCACATAGCCGTGCCACAGGCCCTGCTGGGCGACTCCCAAGCGCCTCATGCGGCACCGCCATGCTGTTCGATCAGGCTCCACCAGCCGTTCAACGTCGGAGTCTTGGCCAGATCGGTGAAACTCAGTTCCAGACCTTGCGCGCGCCACTCACTGAGCAGCGCCATCACCTGGATCGAGTCGAGGCCGTAGTCGAGCAGGTTCTCGTCGGGGTCAAAGGGTTCGTCCAGCTCATCCAACAGGCTCAGCAGGCGCGCCTGCAAGGCGGCGCGGGTCAACGCCGGTGCGGCGGTGCGGCCCAGGCTGAGCACATCGGCGCAGCGAATCACCTGGCCGCAGCGGGTCGCCACATAATTCAGCGCCATCTGGTGGTCGGCCTGATTGAAGTCGGCCACGCCATCGGCCAGCAGGAACGGCTGGATGTCACGCATAAAGGCGTCGCAGGCGGTCATCAGGCAGCCGATATGGGCGTAGATGCCACCGATGATCAGTTGGTCGCGCCCCAGTTCCTTGAGCATGTGCTCCAGCGGCGAGCGCTGAAAGGCGCTGTAGCGCCACTTCACCAGCACCGTATCGTCGGGCTCCGGGGCCAGCCCGACGATGATCGCCTGGCGCTCGGGGTGCTGGGTAATGCCTGGCCCCCACATGTCATTGAGCAGGGCCCGCTCGGCGTCGCTTTGCACGCCGGGCTGGGCGGTGTAGACCACCGGAATGCCCAGCGCCTTGCACTGCGCACGCACTGCTGCCAGCCGCTCGACCAAAGCCTGAACGAAGGCGCTGTCGGCCTCCCAGAAATCGGCGAAGTACGCCTGCATATCGTGAATCAACAACACCGCGCGGACCGGATCAAGCGTCCACCTGACCTTGTTGGGCGTCCATTCACTGGGGATGCTGTAGGGCTGCAGAGCCGGGATAGCCATGAGGGGATTTCCTTATTCAGTGGGAGCTAATTCAGTAGGAGCCAGATGCGCCGCAATACGCTGGCGCAGGCGGGTCTTGTCGACCTTGCCGACGGCGGTCATGGGCAGCCTGTCAAGGTGTTCGAAACGGTCTGGCAGCTTGTAGTCGGCCAGGCCCAGGCCACGCAGAAACTTGCGCAAGGCGATGCTCTTGAGCGCCGGGTCACGGCTGACCACGAAGGCGCAACTCTTCTCGCCCAGCGCCGTGTCGGGCATCGCCACCAGCGCCGCGTGGGTGATTGCCGGGTGAGCCATCAGCAGGTTTTCCACTTCTTCGGCGGCGATCTTCTCGCCACCGCGATTGATCTGGTCCTTGATCCGCCCGACCACCTCCAGGTAGCCATCGGCGCGTAGCCGCACCAGATCGCCGGAGCGGTAGAAACCCTCGGCATCGAAGGCCTGAGCGTTGTGTTCGGGGCTCTGGAAATAACCGCGAATGGTGTACGGGCCGCGTGTCAGCAGCGCACCGATCTCACCGACCGCCACCGGGTTGCCGGCGCGGTCGAGCACGCGCACTTCATCCGCCGGGCTCATCGGGCAACCCTGGGTGCCGTAGACGTGCGTGTCGTCATCGTCGAGGCGGGTGTAATTGACCAGCCCCTCGGCCATGCCGAACACCTGCTGCAGACGACAACCCAGTTCGCTGCCAATGCGCTGCGCCTGCGCCTCGGGCAAGCGCGCGCCGCCGACCTGCAGCAGCTGCAGGCTGGCCAGCTCGGCCCGTTGTTCGGCTGCGGCCTGCAGCCACAGCGACAGTGCCGGCGGCACCAGGGCGCTGACATTCACTTGGTGGCGGACGATTAGCGGGAAGCAGGTCGCTGGCCCCGGATCGGCCGCCAGCACCACGCAGCCGCCAGCATGCAATACTCCCAGCGCACCAGGCGAACTCAACGCAAAGTTGTGCGCCGCCGGTAGCGCGCAGAGATAGCGGGTGTCGCGGTCGAACGCGCAGATTTCCACGCTACGGCGCACGCTGTAGGCGTAGTCATCATGGGTACGCGGAATCAGTTTCGGCGTGCCGGTGCTGCCACCGGAAAGCTGGAAGAACGCCACCTGATCGGCTGGCGTCGGCGCATAGGCGTGCAGTGCGGCGACAGGCTCCAACCAGGCGCTTAGCGAGCGCGCAGAGTCGGCATCGCCATCGAGCAGCATCGTGTCGAACTCAGGAATAGCGGCCTGCAATTCGCCGAGGAAACTGTCATCAGCAAACAGCGGATGCTGGCGACTGCCGATAAACAGCCGCGGGCGGATCTGCCCAGCGTAAGCCAGCAGCTCCAGGCGGCTATGGCTGAACAGCGCGTTGACCGGGGCAATACCCGCCTTGAGCAGGGCAAAGAAGACGATATAGAACTCAGCCTGATTACCCAGCTGCACCAACGCCCGATCACCCGGAGCGAAGCCCCGACTGGCCAGACGCTGAGCCAGATGAGCGGCCTGCGCATCCACGTCGGCGTAGCTCAGCTGGCGTTCGCCACAGATCAGCGCAATCCCCTCGGGCTGCGTCTGCACCTGAGCTTCAAGCAGTTGCGTCAGCGGCTCACCGCGCCAGTAACCGGCCTGGCGATAGCGCGCGGCAAATTCCGCCGGCCAGGGCGTGAACGGCACCAGGCTCATAGTGCCTCCCGTTCCAAACCGAAGGCCGAGAGCATGGTGCCGAGCTTGTTGCCGGTCTCCAGCCACTCCGACTCCGGACAGGACGCGGTGACCAGCCCCGCGCCGGCAAACAGGCTGACCCGCGTGTGCTCGACGATGCCGCAGCGGATCACCACCGCCCACTCGCCGTTGCCATCGGCATCACTCCAGCCAACGATGCCACCAAATACGCCGCGGTCGAACGGCTCCAGTTCGGCGATCAGGCGCTTGGCCGCCGCCGTCGGGAAGCCGCACAGCGCAGGCGTCGGATGCAGACGACAGGCCAGGCTCAGTGCCGAAGCAGGCGTATCCAGCTCACCAGCGACCTGCGTAGACAGGTGCCAGAGCCGCGGGGTTTTCAACAACGAAGGCACATCGGCCACGTTCAGACTGCGGCACAGCGGGCGCAGCTGGCGATCCAGCTCCTGGATCACCAGACGATGCTCATGCAGGTCCTTGGTCGATTGCAGCAGCGCCTGCGCCACAAGCGCATCAGCAGCAGGATCAGCCAGACGCTTGGCTGAGCCGGCCAGTGGATTGGAGGTGAAGTGCAGACCGTGTTGACGCAACAACAACTCGGGGCTAGCGCCGATCAGCACGCCGCCATCCGGCAAATCCATGGAAAAATGGTATGCCTCAGGGTTCTGCTGGCGCAGCCCCTGGAACACTGTGGCGGCGCACGGTGCGTTATCAAACTCGAGCTGCAACAAGCGCGAAAGCACCACCTTGCTCACCTGGCCGCCACGCATCGCTTCGACGGCACGGCCTACGGCCTGCTTGAAGCCAAACTGATCCGGCTGCTCGGTGCACTGGCGGGCCTTGCCACATGGAAAGCCGCAGACCCTGGTCGGCGGTGCGACCGGCAGCAAGTGCGAGACGTGACGCGGGACAAACAGACTGGACGGCTGCTGCTTGTCGAAGGGAATCACCCCGACCACCATCGGATGATTCAAACCCGCCGCCTTGGCCTGGGCAAAGGCCGCTGCTACTTCCCGTTCAACGCCGTGACCATCCTCACCAGCAGGTGTCTCGATCGCCTGGAAACAACCGCTGGCCTCAATCCCGCCTTCAGGGGAATAAAACCGATAAGTAGGGGCAGAACTACCACTCCAAGCTGCCTTCCCACGAGCGATACGCGTCAATGCATTCACCCTCAACCTCTCATTCGCATAAATAGAAATGCAAATTATTCGCATCTAATTAAGCGAAATGTAAGATAGGGTTGGAGAATGTGTCAAATCAATTCAATGGCTCTAGCATGGTGCTTATAGACGCGACTGACATGGCGAAATGCCACACAACCTCAACCAGAACTCATGCTGAATTGATTACAAACCTCAAAACAGGTCTTTTCCGTCCGCCTGACCAACACAGAATCTCTAGCCTGCAGCACATCCTCGTACCGAGTGCTACGTCACGTAGGTTAGATACAACGATGTAAGCGAAATCGGCGCTTTACGGCCAACAGTCCATTGCGGTTGATTACGCTAGAACTTGCCGATATCACCTCATCAACTCCTGAGTTAGAACTACTTCTGGTTCACTCGTAATGATCGTCAACACGGTCTTTGACCCCTCTCTCGCCAGTGCCGAATCTCTCGTCCGCGGCACATCTTCGTGCCGAGTGCTTCGTCATGGAGGCTGGGCTCAGGGATGCAAGCGACAACGGTGCTTTACGGCCAAGTGCTGGTGGTTTTAACCATTACCTTTTCAGGGATATGGGGTGCTACACAATGGACAGCTTCCGCGCTCGGCTACCAGGCACGCCTGGGAATGCCTTGGTTCGAGTTGCTGGGGGCTCCGATCTACCACCCTTGGCGACTGTTTGAGTGGTGGTTCGTCTTTGACGCCTACGCGCCTGAAATTTTCAACACTGGCGGTAGTATCGCGGCCTGCAGTAGTTTGCTTGCGCTGGCTGTGGCTATTGGCATGGCAATCTGGCGCGCTCGACAAGCTCGGCAAGTCACCACCTACGGCTCAGCACGCTGGGCGGGTATAGAAGAAGTACGCAAAGCAGGGATGACTCAATCCGCAGGCGTATTTCTCGGATTGCTCGAAGGGCACTACCTGCGCCACGAGGGCCCCGAACACGTACTGACCTTCGCCCCAACACGATCAGGTAAAGGCGTCGGTCTGGTGGTACCCACCCTGCTCTCCTGGCCAGCCTCGGCTGTCATCCACGACATCAAGGGCGAGAACTGGAGCCTCACTGCTGGATGGCGTTCGCGCTTCTCCCACTGCCTACTCTTCAATCCGGTAGACCCGGCATCGGCTGCGTACAACCCTTTGCTTGAGGTACGTCGTGGCACCCACGAGGTGCGCGATGTACAAAATATCGCCGACATCTTAGTCGACCCAGAAGGAGCCCTTGAACGGCGCAATCACTGGGAAAAAACCAGTCATGCATTGCTGGTCGGCGCCATTCTGCATGTGCTCTATGCAGGACAGGACAAGACGCTATGCGGCGTGGCCAATTTCCTCTCTGATCCGGCCTGCACCTTCGAAATGACCCTGCACCGGATGATGAGCACGCCCCATCTGGGGGATGTGACTCATCCAGTTGTCGCTTCGGCCGCCCGAGAGGTAATGAACAAGAGCGATAACGAGCGTTCGGGCGTGCTGTCCACAGCAATGTCGTTCCTCGGTTTGTACCGCGACCCGACGGTAGCGGAGGTCACCTCGCGTTGCGACTGGCGCATCGCAGACCTCATTTCTGCCGAACATCCGGTGTCGTTGTACCTGGTGGTGCCACCCTCCGATATCAGCCGCACCAAGCCTCTGATCCGCTTGATCCTCAATCAGGTCGGCAGGCGCCTGACAGAGTCGCTTGATGGTTCCGATGGTATTGAGCGCAAACACAAGTTACTGCTCATGCTCGACGAGTTTCCGGCGCTAGGACGACTGGATTTCTTCGAAACCGCCCTCGCTTTTATGGCTGGTTATGGGCTGCGAGCATTCCTAATAGCCCAGTCGTTGAATCAGATCGACAAGGCCTATGGCCAGAATCACTCGATCCTGGACAACTGCCATGTGCGGGTGACGTTCGCCACCAATGATGAACGGACCGCCAAGCGCATCTCCGAGACTTTAGGCACCGCCACAGAACTGCGCGCTCAGCGCAACTATGCAGGCCATCGTCTTGCGCCCTGGCTCGGACACTTGATGGTGTCGCGCCAGGAGACTGCCCGCCCGTTACTGACGCCCGGTGAAGTCATGCAACTGCCCAGCGACGAGGCCGTTGTGATGGTCTCCGGCCTTGCTCCGATAAGGGCGAAGAAGATCCGCTACTTTGCCGACACCAACTTCAAGCCTCGCGTATTGCCTCCACCTGAGCTTCAACCTGGTCACTACGTCGACTCACCTGCAGCAAGGATGGATGACTGGAGCAGCATGATTGTGGCCGTAACGGCCGATGCTTCTACGAGCGGCTTTGCCAATGACGGAAGCCTCGAAGACGGAGGACCTCGCCTTCAGCCCGAGTTGGCTGAGATCGTCCACGGACCTGATTACGACGACGCCACCAATGATCTGTTGCTCCTCGACGAGGACGACATGCCAGCCCCCTTTCCAACTCAGCCCGATCCCCGCTTAAACCGCGCGGCACGGCTTGCTGCCCTCGACCCTGATGACGGAATAGCCTTATGAGCCGAGCACGCCTGAACCTGTTCATTCAACCCGAGCACGCCAAACGCCTAAACGAACTGGCAATCAAGAAAGGCGTATCCAAGTCGTCGATCATTGCGGCAGCGCTTGCTTCCTGGCTGTCGCCTGAATCCGGCGACCAGCGCGAGATCGCGACTGCCAAGCGCCTGGATCGATTGTCACGCCAGTTCGAGCGACTGGAGCGCGACCAGAACATCCTGATCGAGACTCTGGCGCTCTATATCCGCTACTACCTCACCGTCAGCACGCCAGTTCCCGAGGCTCATCAAGACGCAGCCCGTACCCAGGGCAAGCTTCGCTTCACCCAGTTCGTGGAGCAACTGGGTCGGCACCTGCAGCGCGGGCGTAGCCTGGTTAGAGAGGCATACGAGGATGTGAGGACAGACACTGCGGATACGGGAGAGCGTCAATGAATGCTGCCTCTCCCGCATTTGGTGCTGCGGCAACCTCCTTGGATCGCCGCAGCCGAATGCTGCGTACGGCTATGGGCTCTCTGATAGCAGATGCCCTGGATGACACAGACGTCGTCGAGATCATGCTCAATCCAGACGGGGCGCTCTGGATCGACCGCCTTACCGGCGGACGGTCCCGCCTGGGCGCGCTATCTGCGGCTGACGGGGAGCGGATTATCCGTCTCGTCGCCGCGCACGTCGGCTCCGAAGTACATCAAGGCAATCCCCTGCTCAGCGCGGAACTACCAGACTCCGGCGAGCGCTTCGAAGGCGTCTTGCCACCCATAGCTGCCAGACCGACGTTCGCGCTGCGTAAACGTTCAGCCGGCGTCATCCCGCTTCAGCGCTACGTAACAGACGGAATCCTTACTGCACCTCAGGCTAATTACTTGCGCAGCGCAGTGCACGAACGCCAGAACATCCTTGTCGCTGGTGGTACCAGCAGCGGCAAGACCACCCTGGCCAATGCGCTGCTTGCCGAGGTCGCCAGCACCGGTGACCGCGTGTTGGTGCTTGAGGACACCATCGAATTGCAGTGTCCAGCCCTTGATCACGTCGCACTGCGAACTAAGCCCGGCGTCGTGTCCATGGCCGATCTTGTGCGCAGCACCCTGCGCCTTCGCCCTGACAGAGTGGTGGTCGGCGAGGTTCGAGGCGGTGAAGCGTTAGATTTGGTCAAGGCATGGGGAACAGGCCACCCAGGCGGTATTGCAACGATCCATGCAGGTTCCACGCAAGGGGCGCTGCTACGCCTAGAGCAACTGATTCTCGAAGTTGCCCTGGCCGCACCACGGGCGCTTATCGCCGAAGCGGTCAACTTGGTGGTGTTTCTCTCAGGTCGCGGCCGTGCCCGGCATGTACAGCAGATCGCTCAGGTCATCGGCCACGACGAGTGCGGCTATTACCTCCGAGCCATCGACGCCCTCACCTCCCCACTCTCAGTTTCAGGAAATTAGTCATGAATCTTCTCCCCGCCTCCGTGGTGAATCGTCGGCGTCTTGCCGAAGCATTTGTCCTGGGCGCGCTCTGCGTCGGTATGTCTTTGCCTGCCCTAGCAGCCGGTTCCGGTATGCCTTGGGAAGGGCCACTGCAATCAATCCTCGACTCTGTCCAAGGACCTGTGGCTCGCATAATCGCGGTGATCATCATTATTTCCACCGGCCTGACACTGGCCTTCGGCGACACCAGCGGCGGCTTCCGCAAACTCATCCAGATCGTCTTCGGCCTTTCTATTGCCTTCGCGGCCTCGTCCTTCTTCCTGAGTTTCTTCAGCTTTGCTGGCGGGGCGGTGGTCGCATGAACGGCGAGCGCGGATTCATTTCAGGCTTTGAAGTACCGCTGCATCGGTCGCTAACCGAACCGATCTTGCTCGGCGGCGCACCGCGCAACGTGGCAATCCTTAACGGCACCCTGGCCGCAGTCGTTGGCCTGGGATTGCAACTATGGATTCCAGGCCTAGTGCTCTGGCTAATCGGCCATTCACTGGCTGTCTGGGGGGCACGTCTAGATCCGCAGTTCTTGCAGGTATTCGCCCGACACATCAAGCAGCCCCCGCTGCTAGACGTGTAAGGGGGTCAGTATGCTGAACCTTACCGAATACCAACGCCGACCGGCTCAACTCGCCGACTGGCTGCCCTGGGCAGGGTTAGTTGCTCCAGGTGTGGTCCTGAACAAAGACGGCTCTTTTCAGCGCACGCTTTACTTTCGTGGAGCGGACTTGGACAGCGCCACTCAAAGCGAACTGGTGTCCGCATCGGCACGCCTCAACAACGCCCTGCGCCGCCTCGGTTCAGGCTGGGCTTTATTCAGTGAGGCAGAACGGGCTCCTGCAGCTGATTACCCCAACAGTAGTTTTCCGGACGCGTTGTCCTGGTTGGTAGATGAGGAACGACGCGGGGCGTTCGAGGCGCACGGCAGTCACTTCGAAAGCACCTACCACCTGACTCTGCTCTACCTTCCGCCGGAGGAAGCGCGCTCACGGGCTGCGGGTCTGCTCTATGAGAACCGAGCGCAACAGGGTGTCGACTGGCGCGAGCAACTAACCACGTTCATCGCTGAAAGTGATCGCATTTACGACCTGTTGGACGGCGTGATGCCTGAACTCGGTTGGCTAGATGACCGACAGACGCTGACCTACCTGCACGCCACGGTCTCAACTCACCGACAGCAGGTCGCTTTACCCGAAGTGCCCTTTCACATCGACGCACTGCTGACTGACAGCGCGCTGACCACAGGGTTAGCGCCACGTTTAGGTGAGCAGCACCTGCGCGTACTCTCGATACGTGGTTTTCCCACATCGACTTGGCCGGGATTACTGGACGATCTAAACCACCTGGGCTTTGCGTATCGCTGTGTAACGCGCTTTATCTGCCTGGAAAAAGACGAGGCCGAGAAGGAACTGGAGCGTCTACGCAGGCAGTGGTTCTCCAAACGTAAGGGCGTTCTGGCGCTGCTGCGTGAAGCGATCTTCCAGCAGGAAAGTCCCTTAATCGACAGCGATGCGGCGAACAAGGCCAGCGACGCCGATGCTGCACTCCAAGAACTGGGCAACGATCAGGTTGCCTTCGGTTTCGTGACAGCCACCCTTACGGTATTTGACGGTGACGCGGAGATCGCCAACGAAAAACTGCGGCTGGCAGAGCGGGTTATCAAGGGGCGCGGTTTTATCACCATTGCGGAAAACCTCAATGCGGTTGAAGCCTGGCTTTCATCCATACCCGGAAATGCCTACGCCAATGTTCGGCAATCACCGATCTCAACGCTCAACCTGGCTCACTTGTTGCCGATCTCAGCGGTCTGGGCCGGGCCGGCACGCAATGATCACTTGAGTGGTCCACCCCTAGTGATCTCCCGCACGGAGGGTACGACACCATTTCGCTTGGTTACCCACGTCGGCGATGTTGGCCACACCTTGGTAGCCGGCCCAACCGGTATGGGTAAGTCGGTGCTGCTGGCGACCCTTGCCCTGCAGTTCCGGCGATACCCGGGCTCACGTCTGTTTCTCTTTGATATGGGTCGTTCACTACGCGCCACGGTTTTGGGTATGAGCGGTGAACACTACGATTTAGGCGGAGATAGTGACCTTGCCTTCCAGCCCCTGGCGCGCATTGACCAGGCGAACTATCGCTCATGGGCGTCTGAGTGGCTGGCAGCCCGCCTGCTGCAGGAAGGTGTAGTTGTTGGCCCTGAACAGAAGGCCGCACTCTGGACAGCGCTCGAAAGCCTGGCCGGCGCCCCAGAAACACAGCGCACGCTGACCGGCTTGTCCGTGCTGCTACAGGACAACGTCCTGCGCCAGGCGCTGCAACCCTATGTCTTGGGCGGTGCCCACGGCCAACTGCTGGATGCTGACCAGGATCGCCTCGGCATAGCTGATGTGCAGTGCTTTGAGATGGAAGAACTGATGCATAGCAAGGCAGCAGTGGCCGCTGTACTGAGCTACTTGTTTGCCCGCTTCGAGGAACGTTTCGACGGCGCACCGACGTTGCTGATCCTCGACGAGGCTTGGTTGTTTCTCGACGACCCGCTGTTTGCCGCGCGCATCCGCCAGTGGCTCAAGACCCTGCGCAAGAAGAACGTCTCGGTGATCTTTGCCACTCAGTCACTTGCGGATATCAAAGATTCAAGCATTGCTGCGGCGATTATTGAGAGCTGCGCCAGCCGCATTTTCCTGCCCAACCCACAGGCTTGCGAGCCGCAGATCCGTGGGATCTATCAGGACTTCGGCCTCAACGATCGGCAGATCGAGATCATCGCCCAGGCCACGCCTAAGCGTGATTACTACTACCAGTCGCGCTTAGGGAATCGCCTGTTCGACCTCGATTTAGGGCCAGTGGCGTTGGCATTCACGGCCTCAGCCAGTCCTGTTCAGCAACGAGCCATCGATCAGGTTCAGCAAGCACATCGATCTGCGGACTTTGCCCCTGCTTGGCTGCGCCATTGCGGCCTGGACTGGGCAGCCGACTTGATCACGTCCTATTCCTCAGCACGCAAGGAGCGCCAGCCATGAACCCCATCATCCGTAGATCTGCATTCACCACGCTGCTGATTCTTGGTCAGCTTGTGGCCCAGCCAGCAAATGCATTCACCGTCATCGATCCGACAAACCTGCTGCAGAACACCCTAACCGCGCTGCGCACCATGGAGATGGTCAGCAACCAAGCAAGCCAGTTGCAGAACGAAACTCAGATGCTGATGAACCAGTCCCGGCATTTGGCGACCTTGGACTACAACGTGGTCAATCGATTGCGCGCGAACTTGGCCACCACCGAGCGGCTACTGGCCCAAGCCCAGGGACTTGCCTTTGAGGTGCAGCGTCTTGATCAGGAGTTCGCTCGTCTATATCCGGCCCAGTACTCAAGCAGTGTCAGCACCCAGCGTATTGCGCAGGAAACGCGAGAGCGCTGGAAACAGGGCCTCGATGGTCTGCACACAGCGATGCGCGTGCAAGCTCAAGTGACGCAAAACCTGGCCCAGGACGAGAGCGCGCTGGCTGACTTGGTGCAACAAAGTCAGTCTGCCGGTGGTGCACTTCAGGCAGCCCAAGCCACCAACCAGCTGCTGGCACTACAGGCCAAGCAGTCTATCCAGACCCAGCAATTACAGATTACCCAGAACCGCGCCGTTTCCCTGGAACTTGCCCGCCAGGCCGCGGCGTCCGAGAAAGCCCGAGAGTTGCGTAAGCGCTTTATGGGCAGCGGAACGCCTTACAGCGCCTCCCCCGTGCAGTTTTACCGGCAGTGAGGTCGAGTGATGAAAGCCCTGCCTCTCCTGCCCCTGCTGCTCATGTTGGCTGCCTGCGAACACAACTCTGATGCCGCGAACGTAGATCACGTTGAGCCTTTAAGCACAAGGTTTTACTCCGGCGGCGCGCAGCCTGGTGAATTCCTCAAGCTAGACGGCCTGCCAACCATTCCGGCAAGTTTTGACGAGGACGTGCAATGAACGACGTCAGCGTGATCGACCGATTCCTCGAGGTATTCGGTCTGTATATCGACTCGGGTTTCGGTTTACTGGGCGGCGAAGTGGCCTTTCTCTGCGTGACCCTGGTGACCATCGACATGACCCTGGCTGGGTTGTTCTGGGCAATGGGTGGCGAAGACGTCAGCTCAAAGCTGATCCGCAAGGTCCTCTATGTTGGCGCTTTCGCGTTCATCATCGGCAACTTCAATGGCCTCGCCAGGATTGTCTTCAACTCTTTCGCGGGGCTGGGCCTTTTGGCCTCGGGTTCCGCACTTAGCCATACCGAGTTTTTACAACCAGGACGACTGGCATCGCTCGGTATTGAAGCCAGCCGCCCCCTACTTGATCAGATAAGCAGCCTCGGCGGCTTTCCTGAGGTGTTCAGCAATCTCGACAGCATTCTGGTGCTGTTCCTAGCCTGGCTGGTGGTGATCATCAGCTTCTTTTTCCTGTCGATTCAGCTGTTCGTCACGCTGATCGAATTCAAGCTGACCACCCTCGCCGGCTTTGTTCTGGTGCCCTTCGCCCTGTGGAACAAGACAGCCTTTCTCGCCGAGAAAGTACTGGGCAACGTGGTCGCCTCCGGCATCAAAGTGCTGGTCCTTGCAGTGATCGTTGGTATCGGCACAGGTCTGTTCGCCGAGTTCCGGGCAGTGCCGGATGAGCCTTCTATCGATCACGCTCTGGTGGTGATGCTCGCCTCGTTGGCACTGCTTGGTCTGGGCATCTTCGGACCTGGGATTGCTACAGGCCTTGTGTCAGGAGCCCCTCAACTGGGAGCCGGTGCAGCAGCAGGTACCGCACTGGGTGCCGCAGGTATGGCTGCAGGTGCAGCAGCCGTGGCCACGGGTGTCGGCGGCGCGGTGTTGGCCGGCGCGCGGATGGCGCCTGGAGCAGCACGTTTAGCACTGGGTGGAGCCAAGCCTTTGGCGGCGGGTATGGCGCCAGCAGTAGGGGCTTCGGCTGGCGTCCAGACCACTGCTGCCAGCATATCTGCATCCGCAGCCCAACAACCCCAATGGGCCAAGCGCCTTCAGCGCAAACAACAACTCACCCACGCGGCAACCACAGTCGCGCACACGCTACGCGGTGGTGATGGCGGCGGCTCATCACCGGGGCCGCAGATCAGCGACTCATCAAATTCGTGAAGGAGAACGAAGATGCGATTCAAACGCCCACGGACGCGTTATAGCGAAACCCCACAGCCTGTCACACCGTACCAAGCAGCGCAGCAGGCCTGGGACCGACGCTTGGGCAGCAGTCTGACCCACGCACGCAACTGGCGACTGATGGCATTCGGTTGCCTCAGCCTCGCTCTGCTGATGGCCGGCGGACTTGTTTGGCGCATGGCAGTGTCGACGATCACACCCTACGTGGTGGAAGTCGACAACCTCGGTGAAGTACGCGCCGTAGGCGAAGCGGCCAGCCCATATAAACCTCAAGACGCGCAAATTGCCCACCACCTGGCGCGGTTTATCGAGCAGGTGCGCTCCTTATCCATCGATCCAGTGGTGGTACGGCAGAACTGGCTAGTGGCCTATCACTCCACCACTGACCGAGGCGCCGCGACCCTCAACGACTATGCCCGCGCCAACGATCCCTTCGCACGAGTGGGTAAGGAGTCCGTGTCAGTTGAAGTCACCAGCGTGATACGCGCCAGCGATAACTCATTCCAAGTCCGCTGGATCGAGCGCCGCTTTGTTAACGGCGCAGCCGCAGGACTGGAGCGTTGGACGGCAGTGCTCTCGCTTGTGCTGCAGCAACCGCGCACCGAGGAAAAACTGCGGCGCAACCCACTCGGCATTTACATCAACGGCCTGTCATGGAGCCGCGAACTGGACACTACGGAAGGAGCCAAGTAACCATGAAATTACCCCTGCACTTCTACATCTGCCCACTGCTGCTTGCAGTGCTCACTGGCTGCGCCAGTCAGCAGCCGCCCCTGATCGCTCTGGACGAGCCCGTTGAGGCACAGCGGTTACCTGAGCCCCCAAAACCCATCCAGGTGGTGGAAATGCCTAAGCCGTTGGCATTGCCAGCGCAGCTCAAGCCGCTGACAAATGCGTCTACAAGCGCGCCGAGCAAAGAACTAATCGATGAACGTGTGCGAGTAGCACGTGCCAATCGAGACGCTCGCATCGCCCCCACGCAAGAAGGCTACATCAATGCGATTCAGGTTTGGCCTTACTCAGACGGCGCGCTGTACCAGGTCTACAGCAGTCCAGGACGTGTAACCGCGATCAACTTGCAGGCCGGCGAAGAGTTAATCACCGTTGCAGCAGGCGATACGGTTCGCTGGATTGTCGGTGACACCACCAGCGGTAGCGGTGAAGAACTGCGTATAAGCGTGCTGATCAAGCCGACCCGAGTCGATCTCAAAACTAACCTGGTGATCACCACCACACGACGTACTTATCTGATCGAACTGACGTCCACGGAGCACGCGTGGATGGCCTCGGTGTCTTGGGACTACCCCAAGGATCGCATACTTGCCCTGCAACGCCGTGCCAGTGCAGCACAGGTAGCGGCACCGGTGGATGCAGGCCTGACGCTTGAACAACTGCGCTTTCGCTATGCGATCACAGGTAGCAACCCGTCCTGGAAACCACTACGTGCGTTTGATGACGGCCGCAAGGTATACATCCAATTCCCCGCAGGCATCGCCCAAGGCGAACTGCCGCCATTGTTTGTGATTGGCCCTGAGGGTGACGGCCAGCTCGTTAACTACCGCTTCCGTTCGCCGTACTACATCGTCGACCGCTTGTTCGGTGCCGCCGAACTGCGCCTGGGGGCGGACAAGGGGGACATCGTCCGGATCGAGCGCACTGATGGCAGTGTTCGGAGACCCTGACCATGAGTGCTAATCAAGAGATCAGAGGTGCAGTGCAGTCGCCACTGCCTGCCAAGGAAGAACCTGAGTCACTGGAACTACGCGCGCAGCCGCGTCCGGTCACCCGCCTCAATCCTCGTATGCTGGCGGTACTCGCCGGCGGCCTGGCCAGTGCAGTGTTGGGTGCCATGCTGTGGTCGCTGCAGCCGCAGCAAAGCCGTCAAAGTACGGAGCCAAGCGAGCTTTACAACATTGATCGAATTGCACGCTCCGAGGGGCTGGAGCAGTTGCCCGCAGACTACTCGCAGTTACCCAAGCCGGAGGCACCTGAAGTACCGCAACTTGGGCCGCCACTACCTGGCGATCTGGGCGGGCCCATACTCAAGTCGGAACAGCAGTATCAAGGCTATGGCTACAACCAATCAGGGACCGATCCGATCGAAGCCGAACGTCTCGCCAGGCTCAAAGAAGCGGAGGAAGCAGCGCAGTCGTCTGTGTTCTTCCAAACGGGCGAGCAACGAATATCGAGCGCCACGACTGTTACTCCGAGTCTTGCTGCTCGTGAAAACCTCGCTCCCTCAATGTCAGTCTCGGGCCAGCCTTCAGACGTTTCCGCCATGCCGAACCGGCAAGAGCAGAAAGAGGCGTTTCTCAGTAAATCCGGAAACACACAAATCCGTAATTCCGGTTTTGTACAACTCCCGGACTCGCCCTATCAGGTTATGGCCGGGACCATCATCGCAGCGGCACTGGTCACTGGCATCAAGTCTGATCTGCCGGGCGATGTTATCGCCACGGTGACCGAACCGGTCTACGACAGCGCCACCGGACAGCTTGTGCTCATCCCCCAAGGGTCGCGCTTGCTCGGCCGTTATAACAGCCAGGTGAGCTTCGGGCAGAGTCGCGTGCAGATGGTTTGGCAGCGGGTAATCCTACCTGACACGTCCTCATTCCAACTCGACAACCTGGTCGGTGCAGATGCCGCTGGCTATGCCGGTCTGGAGGATGGCGTCGACTGGCATTGGGATCGGATCGTTGCTAGTGCAGCGATGACCAGCCTGCTTGGCATCGGCGCCGAGTTGGCGGCGCCCTCAAGCCGCGCTGATGGCGACCGAATCATCATCGCGGGGCGAGACAGCCTGCAGGACACAGTCAATCAAATCGGCCAGGAAGTGACCCGTCGCAACCTGGATATCCAGCCCACGCTGACGCAGCGCCCTGGTTTACCTCTGCGAGTAATCGTCAATCGCGATCTAGTGCTGCGCCCCTACCAACCCTTAATCAATCAACAAAGGATCCTGCAATGAGCACAACCAAACTGCGACTCGGCCCCTTGCCTAAAACCGAGAACCTGAAGCTGACCTTCAACTGTCCGGCCAACCTGAAAGCTGACCTCGAACGTTACGCGAAACTGCATTCGCAAGCCCATGGCGAAGAGGTCGATGCCCTGACGCTCATACCGCACATGCTTGAGGCGTTTATGGCAAGAGATCGAGCGTTTAAGAGATCTAGCGCGGAAGTCGACAAGCACAGTTGATCCCCTGGCGTGCGCTAAACCTGATCGCAAGCGGAAAGCCATCATGGAATAGTCCTTTCGCGGTTGAAAACCGTGATCAAGTACATCACACTAAAGAACATGATCATAAGCTTTAGGCACAAAGGTCTACGCACTTTCTACGAATCAGGCTCGACCAAAGGCATCCAGAACGATCACGCGAAACGTCTAAGTCGGATGCTGAGTTTTATGGACAGAGCTTGCGAACCATCCGATCTAGACATACCCAGGTGGCGACTGCATCCCCTCAAAGGGGAGCTTGTAGAATTCTGGTCTCTCACCGTCAACGGCAATTGGCGAGTGATCTTTCGATTCGTTGGTAGCGACATAGAACTCGTTGACTACCTTGATTACCACTGAACAGGAGGGGTTTTCCATGACCATGTTCAACCCGCCGCATCCTGGCGAAACGCTGCTCGAAGACGTGCTCCCAGAGCTTGATATCAGCATCGCCGAACTGGCCAGACGGCTTGGTTTTGCCCGCGAAACGCTGTCGCGGATACTGCATGGTCATGCTCCGATTAGTCCGGATCTTGCCGTCCGCTTGGAATTGGCAGGTATAGGCAAGGCACGTACTTGGCTTGGCGTACAAATCGATTTCGACCTGTGGCAAGCAACACAGCGCGAGCACCCTCATATCGAGCGCTTCGCCGCGATTGCTTAGGCATCTTGGGCAAGTAACTCAGCGTCAGTGAGCAGTTCTGCTCAAAAGGCCGATTTTGTAGCCTTTAAGCTGCATATAAGGGAAAAAACCTCATTTTGTAGCCCATGAGCTACATATCAATTTCAAGCGCACTTGCTTAAATGTAGCCCAAGAGCTACATTTTCAGGCATTAGATCTATTTTTGATGCCCGAGGGCTACAAATGACCTCTCTCTACGATGTTTCCGAAATGCTGAAACAGGCACGCGGTGATGCCAAGCTGAGCCAAGAGGCATTGGCCAGCAGC